>Ga0079224_100011039_pt1 | contig 12417 bp, 9 predicted proteins | sample Stecom2015_FD_80414 | JGI IMG/M metagenome (GOLD analysis project Ga0079224, IMG submission 80414) | Agricultural soil microbial communities from Utah to study Nitrogen management - Steer compost 2015 | ecosystem: Environmental > Terrestrial > Soil > Agricultural land | place: USA: Utah...
ATATCCAATTAAAAACAGCATCAAAGCTAGTACCCATTTTTTATCTAAATGACTTTTGTTCTTTACTGTTAAATAAATTTCGCTCAAAATTAAAAAAACTACACCAATTCCAAAAAAGAAAGTCCCTTGTTCTGTTAAAAAACTAACTGGAAGGTACAAAAATAAAATTAAAGAAAAAATTGTAATTAATCTTTTCCAGTCTAAATCAAATAATCTCTTTAAATTGAGAATACTTAAGAATAAAATGAATAGAAACATTCCAAGCCAGTCAAAATATTGCGACAAAAAAGTAAAAGAGGCATCATACAAAAAAGAACAAACCCCGATAATTATTGAAAGAATTCCAACGAGAAAAGAAAATCTACTCCCTTTGTTTTTCAATATAATAAACGATCCCGCCAGTATAAAAGGAATATTAGAAATTGCATAACCTGGTCTTGCAATTAAACCTTGAACTACTTTTTCACAATATTCAACAGTAGGAATTCGAAGAATATCCATACAATTAATTTAAAATCCAGGGAAACCCCCAAACATAGAATTCTTGGGTTTAGCTTCTTCCTCTTTCTCTTTAACAAAGGTTCCCCTTAATTTAACTTCGTTTTCAATAACATTTGCATCCTTCCCATACTTCAATCTTGATATATGTCTAATAATATCAGCTAGCTCTGGATTAGGAGTTCCAACCATATCATACTTTGACTCGCCATAGAAAGATCTAGCTGTAAATGGAGGTGTAGGTTTACCATCAACCAGCATTTTCAAAATGAATGTAAAATTTTCGATCTGCTGCATATCAGTTTCATCAAAATATCCTTCAACTACCTTCTTCAAGAAAGTTGCATCCTCTTCTCCAATTCTGAAGATTGCTATGTTACCAACAGTACCAAAAATTGCATCCCGAATGTTGGTATCACCGCCCGGTCTTGTCAATTGACCAATGAACTGGTGACCCAACGTCAAACCCAATTTGTATTTTCTAGCCTCGGAAAGAATAACCATGATTCCATCAGTCAAGAAGTTTTGGAACTCATCGATGTATAGATAGAATGGTCTTCTGTCTTTTTCCGGAATACCTTCTCTCTCCAAAGCGCTGATCAAAATCTTACCTATCACAATCATACCTAACAAGTTGGCGTTCAATTCTCCAATCTTTCCTTTAGATAATTTAACAATCAAGATCTTGCCCTGATCCATGATCTGCCTGAAATTAATTGTAGATTGCTGTTGAGCTACAATAGGCCTTACATACGCATTAGTCAAAAATGGAGCTAACTTGGAAACAACATAAGGGACAACATTCTTTAAGGAGGCTTCTCCACCAGCTGCTTCCGCCTGTTTTCTCCAGAAATCTATAACTTCCTGGTTTTTGCATTTAGACAACTTGTAATTTCTGTAGCCGTCATCAGCAAATATCTTAGGAAACTCTAGCAAAGTAGAGCCTGATTCAGGATCTTCTAAAAGAAGCATAACTCCGAATCTGAAATATTGTTCGAAGATAGGACCTCCCGTTTGTTTAAGGTTGTAAAGAGTATCAAAGATATTCAACATTTCATTAGTCACCAAAGTCTTCTGCTGATCATTTGCAATCTCAAACATGTTCAATCCAACGGGTCTCTCAATATCTGAAGGATCGAAAATTACAACATCCTCTACCCTTTCTGGTGGAACTTGCTGTAATATCTTTTCAGCGTCAGATCCATGAGGATCAAGGTACGCGCATCCATGCCCCATCTTCATATCCCTGATCATCATACCTCCCATAAATCCTGATTTTCCTGTACCTGTTTGACCAATTATGTAGAAGTGCCTCAATCTGTCTTCAGGCTTCAAAAATATTTCCTTATGACTTCCTCTGAATGCATTTTTTCCTACATACATATAGTCGGTATCGAAGTGACTTGTAACAAAATCAGGAGCAGGAGCTCTTTTTGCCAACAACCATTTAATATGCGGGGCCTGAACATTTTTGTTTGGAAAGTGGAATAATGTTGCAAGCTCCGCAGTATTTAATATCATTGTTTCTCTTGGAATTCTGTACACAAAGTCTTTAGCAATTGTTTTTGTTTTATCTTTACCAAGTTTTTTAAACCTGTTTCCTCCTTCTTTAGTGTATTGATCAAAAGTACTCAAAATATTAGCTAAATGTGAGTCTGCTGACATTTTGTTATCAGAGACTACTACAACTCTGACATCAGTATAGAATCCTGATTTTTGAGATTTCCGCTCGATTAAAGATAAAGTTGCCTCATCTTCTTTTGGTTTTTTCGGTTTTTCACCTTCTTCTTTAGGCTGAGCATCTTCTCTGACTTTTTTAATGTAATCCTTTGCTTCATTAATCCAGTCAGTGCCAGCAGGGCTAATCACAACTTGAATAGCAGCAGATTCTCCATCCATCAATTTACTGAATGCATCAGTTACAGTAGATAAAGTATCCACAGGAAGCTCTTCATATGTCTGGAAAGGTATTCTGTATGGCTTATCCAAACCCATTCCCGCATAAGCTACATAACCATCTTCAGGAAAGATGTTGTACTCTTTAACCTTTACAATCTCGGCCATTGGATAAGTTCCGTTGATCTGCCTATCGACAACACTAGCAATCCTCTCTGGACATGCTACAAAAAATTTAATATTCTCTTTAAATGCCACTACTTCAAAACTGATAAAAGTTCGCGCTCCTATAAACTTTTTAAGTCCGGTTAATTTCTCACCAATTCCGATAAATCCCGTAAACATCTGCTCTGCAGCTTTTATCTCTACCTCATTGTCTCTAGGGAGTTTGACTTCATAAAAAACTAAATTCAGTCCCTTTGTTTCAAGAATTTTCTCCTTTAAATTTCCAAAATATTTAACTATAAGGAAATATATGAAGACAAATATCCCTACTAAACTAAGCAGGATAAGTATTAAAGTTGTTATCGGAACTGATCCTCTCACAATTAAATCAATTAGTTAAATTAGCTAAATCTTAGCAAAATATTGACCAAATTAAAATATCAAGCTGTATTTTGAATCTCTTGAATAGTTTTTTGAAACATAAATGCAAGCCATTTTACTGAATCGCTGTTATCTCTCTTCGCATTCTTCTGAATAAAATTTTCTAACTTCAATATATTTTCAGGCTTGGTTAAATCAAGATCAACCGACTTGAATTTAGAATACCCATCACCGTAAACGCTTGGGGCATTAACTGCAACCTTGGGAGCTTGTTTAGCTACTTGAACAGGTTGTTGTTGATTTGGATTTACAAGATTAGGAGTATGTTCCATTCTTCTCTCCTGGTTTGGCATTGTCTCAACTCTTTTATCTAGATTTTCTGGAAGCTTCTCTACATTTGGATTCATCTGGTTTAAGCTGACAGGCATCTGAGGCATTGCCTCGGGTCCTTGACCTGATACCGCATTTGCTTGAGAGGCCTGTAGTTGATTTTGTAAAAATTTGTATGCGACGTCAAGCAAAGTAACCTGACCATTTGGGGCTATAACCAGAATCTGCCCATTTTCATTTCTTCCAAAAAATTTAAAGTTGAATCTCTCTAAAACTTTCAAGATTTCCTGTGTTTTTTGATCACCTTGAGAATTACTCATAATCTTTAAAAATTTAATTAAGTTCTAAATTATTCTAACGTTAGGGAAATACTATGTAAACCAGATTAAAAATTATATTCCTTTCTATCCATTTCAATCCTTCTTTTGATATCTTTTTCTTTAAGTTTCTGTCTTTTGTCATACTTTTTCTTTCCTTTAGCCAGACCTATCAACACTTTTACAAGTCCTTTGTCATTTTCGTAAACTTCTAATGGAACTATGGTTGATCGGTTCTGATTTGCTTTCAGCTTTAAATTTCTAATCTCGTTCTTTTTTAAAAGAAGTTTTCTATCAATAGATTCCTCATCCTTAGATACATAATTAGCTGTTTTCCATTTGGGAATTCTTGTATTAGTTAAAAACAACTCACCTCCTTTTTCTTTGATATATGCTCCCGATAAATTTATCCAGCCGGCTTTAACTGATTTAACCTCCCAGCCCTTTAAAAGTATTCCAGCTTCAATCTTATCCAAAATTTCGAAGTCAAAATATGCTTTTTTATTATTTGCCAAAATACGCATAAAAAAATGTATATATACTCTTTTGGATTATATCAGATCAGGGGATTAAAATTGCAGTTTTATCACTCTTGTAGCATCCAAAACATATATTGCCTTTTCAGCTTCGTTTATAGCTATCTCATCAATATCATTGAATATATTTTCGTTTCCTCTGTACACAAATTGTTTGATAAATGTAAGTTTCTTTTCTGCATCCTCTTCTATTTGGAACAACATTACTCTTTTGTTGACTGGATCTCCAACTGCCATATATTTCACTCCAACATCAAATGATGATGCCTGTTGCAAAGCTGTGAAGTCTCTTTGCATTAAGTTGTTGTATGTGTCAAATGTGATTGTATTCTCATTCCTTGAGAAGTATCTTTTAATTCCTTGGCCTTTAATCAGAACATATATTTCGTATGGCGCCGCAATATCTACACCGTTTGTATAATCACTGTCAGTTCTCCAGTTGGTGTTTGGATCAGTTGAAGCTGCTGCTCCACCCTCTACAAAAGTATCTCCAGATTTATCTCTTTTGAATATCTGCCTGTTAATGGCTTTTAATTCATACAAAGCGCCATTTCCGTCAAATATTACTGCTTCTGTAGGTTTCCCTATATTCGCAGGTGATAATTGAGAAAACCTTGTAACACTTGGATCATTGTATCCAAATTTACCTAATGAGCTATTTGTGTCATTGTCATAAAACACAATGTCTCCTGCAGGATCCTTTGCCAAAATGTACGGCTGAGTTAAGCCTGTCACAAATTGTTCAGGTACGCTGTCTAATGTGGCTGTGCCGACCCTATAAACTACTCCTCTACTTGAATCACTTACAAATACGAACCCGTTGGAATAAACTAAATCAGTTAAATTAGCGTCAGGGTAAGTTTTCCCAATATCGGTAATGACGCTAGGCTGTGTAAAAGCTTCAACAAACAATAACTCATCTTCCTTTAATGCAATATTCGCTAAAATTTGATCCAATTCATCTTTAAAAAAACCATCACTTTTTTGATTTTCAACATCGCTTCTTAGCTTTCCAAATTCTTCAATTAAAAGAGTTTTTCTGTCACCTGTATCAGTTTTAGTCTGAGGAACTTGCGAAGATAGGCTTTGGAATCTATTCTCAAGATCAGTAACTTCTGCTCTTGCTGCATTTATTGTTTCCTGCTGTCTTCTATTTTCCTCAGCATTTCTAAGCCCGATATACAAAACTATTACCAACACAACCAATAAAATTGCAAATATCTTCCTGTTTCGGCTTCGTCTCTGTCCCCTTAGGTAAATATCCCGCCTATCACCTGTTCCAATTAATTCTCTTTTCACTAATTCTTTAAGTTTTCCCAACCAGATTCCTAATTTGTAAGCGAGATCTTTCAAAACTTTCATGTAAGTCTTTTGATTGCTTGCAATCATAGGTTTCAAGTTGTTCTGCCATTTAGTCTTAGCCTGTGATCCAAGTTTTTTTGCTGTAGATATCACTTTGTCTTTAAGTTCACTTCCTTCCTCAACATACTCTTCATCCATATCGTCCTCTTCTCTTACAATTCTTGAAAACCTTTCGCCATCATCTTCATACTCCTCATCAACTTTATTTCTGTTTCTAAGCTCTTGAGCTTTTTTAGCTAATTTACTTATCTTTTCTATTGCTAATACTTTAAAAGCACTGAATTTTTCTGATAAGTTTGAAGTCACTAAAGCTTTTTCTTCGGGTTCTTCATCATACAATTCATATTCAGAGATACTTTGTGGGTTGTGAATATTGATTTCTGGAAGATTTCCGATCTGTTCCTCATCCTCTTCGAGAACCTCCTCTTTATCAACAACTCCTTCGCTTACTACATTGTCCGATGCATGTGTTTGTGCTTCATCTGGAGAAATAGGTTCAGCAGTAACGATAGCTCCTTTCTTCCACTCCAACGCTTCATCTGCAATTAATAATACCGATACTCCTGAAGAATCTTTTAAGTTTTCAAGGTTATCAATATTTAAATTTTCAACGACATCTTTTATGATTTCATCTCCTCTTAAAACTGCTTTTGAAGTAGCTAAACATATAATATCATCAGATTCCATTTCAAGACTTCCAGTTCTTACAAAACCAGACATATTGGTATCTACCAATCCTTTTGATAATTCAATCAATTTCCCGTCCCTTTGAATAAATACTTTGCTTTCACCAATAACTGCAAGATACAGGAAGCTTTCAAAAACAACAGCAACTGCTAATTCAATATCAATACCTTTTTCAGCAATTTCAGGTTCTCTTGATAAAATCAAATCCATTTTCGACTTCATTTTCCATGCTGAAGTCTCTAATCTAATTACAAGATCATTCTCTTTGTTTGTTTCGTCAAAAAATGAAGTCTGAAGTTCATCCAGAAGCATTTTTGCGATTGTATCCAAAGACCCGCCGCCCTGAGTCTGAAGCCTCATTACTGAAAAAAGTTCAACGCCTTCGACTCCATCAGGTTTGTATCCGTATACGCCTGACCATTCATTTTCTATTTGTTTTCCGATAAGATAGTCAACTTTTAATTTCATCAAAAAAATTTAACGAATCAATTAAAGTATATCAGATTAAAAAATTTCTGATAATCAAATTAGTATAACCAGAAGTAATATGAATCCTAATACAAAAAGGTAAATTAGTCCAACGATACTGAAACATCCCGCATTCCTTGTTTTAACGATCTGGTTCATCCTAAAAATCTGACGTACTAAAATAAATCCAGCCAAAAGGTGTATCAAAGAAAAAATTATTCCTACTATTTTTATAAATTGTATTAAATCTTGTGTAATTAAATCAGTCACCATAACTATATGTTCTAGCTATTTTAGCTAAATCTGAAACAATATCCCTGACCCTTGATGGATTAGCCGCTGCCTCAAAGGTAATAACAGTTGAGAATGCTTCAGTTGAAACAATAATATCACCGTAGTTAAATAAAGCGCCAATAATTCCTTTAGTATTCTGCTTAACCGTTTCAATATTCTCTAAAGGCGCCTCTTCTGCAGTGTAGTTAGTAAAAGGATTAAAAGTGAAATCTAAGATTCTTTCATTAGTTATAATATACGGATCAAAATACCAGTCGAAGAAATCCCTAATCACATTTGTAAATATTAATGAATAAAAAGCTAGGATTAAAACAAAATACAATCTTTGTGCCTCTGCATCCATAGGGAGCTTGACGTTAAACAAGTCTAGAACCAAAAGCAATAGAAACGGCAAAAGCGAATATATAAAATTTCGAGTTACCCAGCCGATATTGGTTATCCAATGTCTTCTGGCTAAAATATATATTTTTTCTCCTGGATTTTGAGTTGCAAAAGTTGCCTTAGGTCTAATTTGTACGCTCTGCCATGCTCCTCCAGATGGTGCCGGCACAACTTTTTCAAATTCAGATATCTTAAGGTTTTCTAGTTCCTCTTTAGAAGGCTTTGTTTGTAAAAATCCCGGATTCGCAGGGTATGCATAATATGTTCCCGGATAGTTAGTAATCGTTTTCGAATTAACTGGTCTTTGTTCAGGTGGTTGATTGTTATTAGACATGCTAAATTAGTATATATCTGAAACTATTATACTTCTAATTTTTTAATTTGTATTCATGAAGAATGTTTGGCTGTAAATATAGTCGTATGTGCCAATATCATATGCCCAGTTGTTCCATAGATTTTTAAACCACCATCCTCCAATTGTTCTTGTACCGTTTGGACCATGCAATACAACTTTCTTGACTCTAAGTGACGGATCTCTTTCAAAGGTCATATTTGTAATAGTGCCTCCAATATCATTTAAAATCGCAGTTAAATTTGCTCGTGTCCAAGCATCATTGTACGAAGCATTTGCTTCGAACTGAATCATATTTTTAACTGAATCAAATGTGTAGTTGTGGGTCTGGTATTGCCAATATGTCCATGAAGTTGTTGTAGCAATTCCAGTATCATTAACCGATCTTAAATATGGATAAGGAGTGCCGTCTCCAAAAAGGTTTTGGAAAACAGTATCGTTATGCGCGGTTCCATAACCTTGACTGTTGTCTGCTGAATACAAAGTATTTGCAATCTGTCCTCCATAAGTTACAACTTGTCCTCTTGTTTCGTCAGCTGCCCATCGAGTATTTTGAGTTCCGTTATAAACTTGGCAGGCTGCAGTTGTGCATATACCTCCAGCATGAACTAACCCATAGGACCTGAAAGCAACAACCTGCGCTTTAATTGCTTCCTCCGGCCAGCAGTCCCAGACAGTATTTGGGTTATCAACCACATATTTATCCGGTCTTGCAGCCGCCTGTTGGGCGTTTCCACAAGCTTTTGCCGGAACCTCCCCCTGTCCCGCAACATAGTCTTCAATGTTCATGGTTCCATAACCTTCAACATTTATCGTGCTGTTCTGATAACCTCCCGTTACACTGGTTCCAGTGTAATAAAAAGTAAGTATTTGCTGATAATTGTATCCAGCTAATCCAAATCCATGAGCCCCCCATTGGCTCATACCAACTCCATGACCCTGATATAAATCTCTCCCCTGAGTCACAAAACTGAAACTACCCGGAGTCGCAGGAGCGCCTCCTCCACTATTTGGTGGTGGAGTATTGTTTAAAATTTCATTCTCTCTAAGCTGAGCGATACGCTGTTCATTACTTAGCTCTGATATGTTTCTATCGGCATTTTGCAGCGCAGCTCCAAGATTTGAAATCTCTCCTGAAGTTGCGTAAACAGAATATCTCAATCGTTTGATCGATTCTTCAAGCTCTTTTTTCCTTTGCTGAAGCTCCTCATTTTTCCTATCAAGCTCTGCTAATTTACTTTCATAATCTTCAATATCTTTGTTGATTTTTCCCAGCTCATCTGAAAGGGAATAAATATTCTCCGATTGGCTGCTAGTTAAAACAGAAGAATATTGCTCATATTTCTTGAAATCAAAACTATGTAGAATTTCTTTTACATCAGCGGTGCTTTCAACCCTCCAGTCCATGTAAATTGTCTTTAGTGTCGAATTTTGCTTAATTTCCTTCTGCTCTTTTTCAAGCTCTTTCAATTCTTTATTCTTTTTTTGTAGATCAAGCTCGATTTTGTTTCTCTCAATCTCAGCTTCTAATTGTCTAATTTCAGCCTCAAGTTTTGGAATTCCTTCTTCACTATTTGCCAACTCTGCCTCATAACTAGCTAACCTGCTCTCTGCATCTTTCAATTGCTGAGAAGCCCTGTCTCTTTCCTCTTGTTGTTTTCTGATCTCTTCAGCAATTTCTGCTGAAGATCTTGCATACAAGCTTACAGGCATCAAAACTGATGTTACGATAAGCAATATCGAAAATTTTTTAAAATTTTTAGCTAACATATTTAATTTACCAAAATGATTTGAAATCTATTTAAAATATTACCCAGTGTTACGTTTACTCCGTTAAAGCAGACAATAGGCAAAGCCTTGCTAAAATCAAACCTCTCCGACTCAGACGAGCTTTGCGCCAGCTGATCATTTAAGTCAATTAACATCTTTACCTTGTCACTTTCAAGACCCTTATCTGCATACTCCAGGTTTTCTTTTTCAATTTTTAAAATATCCAGTTCTCTTCGTTTTTTGTAATACTCTTCCGAAGTCATTGCGTTTTGTTCAAGTTCTGCTTTTTGTTTTTCAAGCTGTGATGATTCATTGTCTGAGTTTCCTAAAGCAGCTTGAAATTCCTCAAAACTTTTGTTTTCGAGCCTCTCTTTTATTGTATCATTAACAAAATTTAACTCAGACCTTAGCGCGTTGAATAGCGCAATATCTACAAAAAGCTTCTCTTCATTCACACTGTTTGCCTGCATAGGCGAGACCTCTTTCTCAACAACAACATCAACCACATAATCCTGGGTATTCTGAGTATTTATATAAAAAGTTAGGGCAATAATTACAAACAAAATAAACAAACCTATGACAATGAAATTAATTTCAAATGTTAGGAAATAGAATAAAAGAGTAAGTGCTATCTGCAGCACAGCCAATACAACTAATCCTTTGCCTTCAAATGCTCCATCATGTTTACTCACAACTTCTTTTACCTTTTCCTTAACTTTTCCCTCTCCATGTTTTAAAGCCATTACTCTACTTTCAATCCTCTGATTCTTTATAACTTCAGAATTGTTTAGAACATTCTGTGATATATTCGCAAACTTAGCTAAATCACGTTCAATTCTTCCCTTTGAATCAATCAGCATCTTAATTGACTCCAATTTCTCTTTCATTGTTTTCCTTTTGTTTTTCACCTCATTAATTTTTCGATCCATCACTTCCCTTTCAGTTCTCTTTGACTGGTAATTATCTATCTCGCTTTGCAATGCTTTAATTTTTCCTGAAATATCAATAAGTTTGTTAATCTTATCTAATTGCTCAGGACTGAATTCTTTTTTAATTTCTTCGATCTGTTTCTTAATTTCCGCAGTATCTTCACCTTCCGTGTTCTTAATTTCTAAAAAGCTGTTAATTTCAGAAATCCTTTTTTCAATCAATTCTTCGGTCATATTAACTAAGTTAACTGCCCTTTGAATCCACGTCTCTCCATTAACCTGAACTCCTAACTTCTCTGAGACAAATTCAAAAAAAGTCTTATAAATGTCTTCACCATTAAGAATAAGGGATAATTTTCTTTCAAAGTGATTCTTCTTTAAAATTAACAATCCTTCGTTAACTTCAAAGTGAAATTCTGACGTCAGGTTTTGACCTGAGAAAAAGCTTTCAATTTTTTGAAAATCATTTAAGAAAAAGTTTCTGTTCTCTTTCAAATCAGTCAATCCATCTTTAAAGTCTACATTCAATATCTCCGGCCCTCCAGAATTAGATAAGATATATTTTTTTAACAGAAAATTGTAGATCAAGAAAGAAATTTAATAGTTAAAAAGTGCTTGAATATATTGTACCAGAAATTTGAAGTAATTTTAAAACTACTGGGATATACATTGTCCGCTTGATTCTAGAACCCACACATTGTTGCGGCATCTGTAAAAGACGCAAACACCTCTTCCAACGTTGCATGAATTTGAACGCGCTCCTTCGGTGTTGCAGACTAGTCCGGCTGCATCAGCAACAGAACAAGGGTCGCTTGTCCCAACGCTTCCGGTTGGATCTGTACATAATTCAGGGAAGAAAAACTGAAAACCGATACCAACATTGTTAGCTGCATTAGTTAGTCCAGAATAACATTCAACTGAATCATTAACAGCCAGTAGTCTAAATATTGTATTTAATATTGGAACTGCTAAAAATACTAATGCAAGACCAATTAGAAATTTAACAATTCTATCTTTAACTTTAGTCATTGCCTCGGGAGCTCCTCTTGAGATCATGTATTGATAACCTAGATAAACAATTCCAAGGAATGAAAAAGTTGCTGAAATTGCCCAGATTGAATATACAATTCGAAGAAACCAGATTTCAAGCTGCTGAAGTGTTGGAGGTTTTAATTGAGCCCTAGGATCGCAATTATCACCCTGATCATAAATCTGATCACTACATTCATCATACACGCTATTGTTATTCCTATCACAGTAGAAGATACCCCTTGATTCGTCTTTTTTGACCTGTCCATCTGTTACTAATCTCCCTTCTCTATCGAAACATTCATAGCTATCCGGATTGTTCCCTGATAACGGTGTATCCTGAAATTGAGCAAAAACAGTAGTTGCAGGTAGGAAAACGAGGAAAGATAAAGTAATAATAATTTTAAGAATTTTTTTAGACATAAAAAAGACAAAACCTAAACTTGTAATTAATATATAACAAATTTAAAGTTTTGTCTTTAATCTAGTTTAAAATTTCTATTTAATTAAGAAGATTCTGAAAGAATGGAACCTCGTCAGTTGGATCATTCAAAGCTCCTCCTGCTTGGAAGAATGCAAGAACGATAATAATTCCAATAATACCAATGAAAAGTGCTGCAATACCTACAAATACGGTTTTAATTGCTTTTTGTGATTGTTTAACTTTGTCCTCATCTCCTTCACTTCTGATGTATTGGACAGCAGCTTTAATAATGACATAAATTGAAATAACAATAATACCTACAAAAATTAACTGTAGTCCAAGTTTTACCAATGCAACGACTGATGAAGTAGCTGTTTGGCCAGCGACATTAGCATCCTTGCAAAGCTGAGAAATTCCAAAAGTTTGGATTTGACCAATGAATGGAAAAATTCTACATATCAAGTTACCATCTTGCGCAGCAACTGGTTGAGGAGCTGTAAATGCTAAACTGCAAAAAGATACTGCAGTTAGTCCTAATACAACAAAAACTTTCTTGAATTTTGCTAGCATATTAAACTTGGTAATAAATAGTTTCTAA
>Ga0079224_100011040_pt1 | contig 12416 bp, 11 predicted proteins | sample Stecom2015_FD_80414 | JGI IMG/M metagenome (GOLD analysis project Ga0079224, IMG submission 80414) | Agricultural soil microbial communities from Utah to study Nitrogen management - Steer compost 2015 | ecosystem: Environmental > Terrestrial > Soil > Agricultural land | place: USA: Utah...
GGGGCGGAGGCAGCAGAGGCGGACCTGGACCGGCCGCCGCTGCGCTACCGGCTGGTGTCGGCGACCGACGGCGCCTCCGGGGCGACCACGGTGGACTTCCGGTTCATCAGCGGCCTGCATCCCGCCGACCACCTGACCGTGGTGGACGCGCTCGACGCGCTGCGCTCGGTGGCGGAGAGCGAGCCGGGCATCGCCCGCCGCGATCTGGCCATCACCTACCTGAAGTCCGACGAGCGCCTGCGGCGCTGATCCGCGCGGCCACCCGCCCGCCACCCCACGGCAGCGGGCGGTCGCCTCCCGGGCGGCATCCGCCCGGGACCGGGGCGTGGCGGCGGGGTGCGAGGATGGAGCGGTGAGTTCACCGAGACTCTGGCGCGGCCAGACCATGGACGATCGCAGTGCCGACCGGCGCGAGCAGCTGCTCGCGGTCGCCACCGAGATCCTCGGCACCGCTGGTGCGTCCGCGGTCACGATGCGGGCGGTGGCCCGCCAGGCGAATCTGAGTCCGCGTTACTTCTACGAGAGTTTCGAGAGCAGGGAAGCGCTGCTGCGCGCGGTCTACGACCGGCTGGAAAGCGAACTCATGGCGCGCATCCAGCAGCTGCCGCCGCCGACCGGGGACATGCGCGCGGCGGCCCGCGCGGTCATCGACATGTGCGCCCAGTACTTCGAGGAGGACCCGCGCCGGGCCAGGATCCTGCTGCGCGAGCCGCTCGGCGACGACACCCTGCACGAGCACAGCGCCGCGCGGGCGCCCTCCTTCATCCGCGCGCTGGTGGCCCTGCTCGGCACCGAGGCGGGCGCTCTGATGCCCGCCGACGACGAGACGCTGACCATCCAGGCCACCGCGCTCAGCGGCGCGCTGGTGGCGCTGTACCTGGACTGGGCCGACGGCAGACTGCCCATCGACCGCGACCGGCTGGCCTCGGCGGCGGTGGACATCGCGTTCGCGCTCACCACCGTCGCGCATCCGCGGAGCTGAGCGGCCGGGTCAGCCGATCCGGTGCTCGCGCACCACCGTCTCGAACGACACGCCGTTGATCTCGAGGTACAGCGAACCCTCGGTCACCGAAAGGGTGATCGTATTGCGCCTTTCGATCGCCGCCGCGGCGGCGTCGACGAAGGCGCGGTCGAGGCTGTAGACGGGGATGCGCTCGGCCCGGTGGATCTTCTTGCCGCTGTAGAGGGCGAGCACCTTGGCCGGGTCGCGGTGGGTGTAGACGGCCACGCGCTCAGCGGATTTGCTGCCGCGATGCAGCCGCTCGGCGTCCGGCGCGCCGACCTCGATCCAGGCGGTGAGCGCCCCGGTGGCGTCGCGCGCGAGCACGGCGGGCTCGTCGGTGGACGACACGCCGCCGTCGCTGAAGGCGATTCCCTCGGTGTATTCCAGGCAGTAGGCCAGCAGCCGGGTGAGCATGAATTCGGCCGTCTCCGAGGGGTGGCGGGCGACCCGCAGCTCCAGATCGTCATAGACGCCACGGTCCACGTCGGCGAGTCCGACGGCAAAGCTGTGAACAGTCGCATTGAGTGCCATAGAGCCAGCAGCCTAACGACCGGCCGGTTACCATTTCGTCAGGGTTCGGCCGACCATCGGCGTCCGGCTCTCTCCGGGCGCTTTTCACCATCCGGGCGCTCGCCCGGCAGTGCAGAGACGGAGTACGACGATGCTCTCTCGATGGACGAACGCTCGCCTCGCCGGAGCCGCGATATCGGCGGCCGCCTTGGTGGCGGCCGCGATACCGATCGGCGCCGCCACCGCCGCCACCGCATCGGCGGCCCCCGGTTCCTGCCCCGACCTGCATGTGGTCGTGGTGCCGGGGACCTGGGAGACCTCACACGAGAAGCCCGGCAAGGGAATTCTGGCCGGTGCCGCCGACGGTTTGCCCGGAGATGTCCGGGTCGACTACGTGACCTACGCCGCGACCGCCTTCCCCTGGGAGGGCGAGGTGTACGGCCGGTCCAAGTCCGAGGCCACCAACGGCGCGCGCGGGCTGATCGCCGACGTCGCCAGGCAGTGTCCGGGAACGCGTTTCGCGCTGCTCGGCTACAGCCAGGGCGCGGACGCGGCGGGCGACGTGGCCGCCGAGATCGGCACCGGCCTCGGGGTGGTGCCCCCGGACCGGGTCGGCCTGGTCGGTCTCGTCGCCGACCCGCGCCGCTCCCCCACCGACCAGCTCATCGGCCCGCCCGCTCCCGGCGCGGGCGCGGGCGGCCCCAGGGTGGGCGGCTTCGGCTGGCTCAGCCCGGTGACCTACACCTTCTGCGTGCCCGAGGATCTCTACTGCGCCACGCCCGACGGGGATTTCGCCGCGCGCATCGCAGGCATGTTCGCCCAGGCCTCCGATCCGAGCCAGCTGCACCGGCTGCCCGCCGGTGATCTGCTCGCCGACGTGCTCGCCGCGGGCGGTCTCGGCCTGTTGCACGACCAGCTCAACAACTCCGCCTACGAGGAGCGCAAGCGCCAGGTCGACAACTTCCTCAGTTCCGGTGCGCACCAGGCCTATCCGCACTACCGGGTCGCGGGCGGGGACACCGCCATCAGCTGGTTGCGCGCCAAGCTGCGGGCACTCGTCTGAGATCGACGGGCCGTCGGGGGTGCGCCCCGGCGGTCACGGCGACCTCGACGCGGGGTCGTGACCACCGCACCGGTGGCCGCGGCCCCGCGTCTCTGCGGTGGCGACGCCACGCCTGCGCCGCCACGGCCCGGCAGCGGCGCGCGCCCGTCCGGCGAACCATGACATGTCGCGCTCGTCACACCAGGCCTCCTCAGCTATCGATCATCGGCTCGCACCGCCGGCGCGGGCCTCTCGCCGCCGGGACGGATCGACGGTGATAGCGGATGCCCTCGCGCCGCCCGCGGGGCCAGGATCGGGCATTTCACCCGCCCGCCACCCCCGTCGCGACGTTCCGGCACGCCCGGCGAAACTGGTTGCGCCCGATTCCCGTGCTTGACTCCGGTGTGACCCACGCGGCAGACTCCCCCGAGACCGGACAGCGTTGTCCGGTCGCTCTACTTCTACTCGAGGGTTGTCATGTCGGTAATCACGCGCCGGTCCGTGCTGACCGGAGCAGCCGCGGCCGGGGTACTGGCCGTGGGTTCCTGGAACGCCAGCGGACGCCAGGCGGTCGCGCCGCGCGGCAATCAGATCCCGATGGTCTTCGAGGACCACCGCGTCGTCGTGGTCGGTTCCGGCTTCGGCGGCGGCATCAGCGCGCTGCGGCTCGCCCAGGCGGGCGTGCCGGTGACGGTGCTCGAACGCGGCCTGCGCTGGCCCACCGGGCCCAACTCCGAGACCTTCCCGCGCGCCTCCGCGCCGGACAAGCGGCTGCTGTGGTACCGGAGCAATCCGAACCTGTTCGGCACCCCGCTCGTCTTCGAGCCCTACACCGGCCTGATCGAGGCGGTGGCCGGGGAGAACATGACCGCGCTGTGCCCCTCGGGCGTCGGCGGCGGCTCGCTGGTCTACCAGGGCATGTCGCTGCAACCGGACCGCGAGGTGTTCGCCGCGCACTTCCCCGCAGGCATCGAATGGGACGTGCTCGACCGGGTGCACTACCCCCGGGTCGCGCGCATGCTCGGGCTGGCGGTGGCGCCCGACGAGCTGGTCGAACACCCGAACTACCTGGCCGCGCGGGTCTTCGCCGACCATGTGCGCCGCGCCGGGCTGCCGCTCGAGAAGATCCCCATGCCGATCGACTGGAACTACGCGCTGGCCGAGCTGCGCGGGGAGATGAAGCCCAGCTACACCAACGGCGACGGCGCGATGGGGGTCAACAACGGCGGCAAGAACTCCGTCGACGTCACCTACATCGCCGCCGCCGAGGCCACCGGACTGGTGCAGGTCCAGACGCTGCACGAGGTCACCGACGTCGAGCGCGCCCCGGACGGCCGCTGGAACATCCACGTCGACCGCCTCGACACCACCGGCACGGTGGTGGAACAGAAGATCCTCACCGCGGGCACGCTGATCATGGCCGCGGGTTCGGTCAACACCACCAAGCTGCTGGTGCGCGCCAAGGCCACCGGCCGCATCCCCGACCTGCCCGACGCCGTCGGCGAGGGCTGGGGCACCAACGCCGACCGCATCTACGTCTGGCACAACCCGGGCGCGCACTTCGGTCAGGCCCAGGGCGGTCCCGTGGTGTACGGCAGCAAGAACTGGGCGGAGCCGGAGAGCGCGTGCACGCTGGTGCAGGCCTCCATCCCGCCGCTGCAGATCGATCCGCAGAGCACCATGATGGTCGGCTACGGCGTCAGCCGCGACCGCGGCCGCTTCACCTACGACGAAGCGGCGGGCGAGGCCAGGCTGTACTGGCCCGCCGACGGCGACTCGCACATCCAGAACACCAGGATCGGACCGCTGGCCCACCGCATCGCCGGGCCGGACACCACCCTGCTGGACACCAACGCCGTGTTCCCGTCAACCTGGCACGCCCTCGGCGGCGCCTGCATGGGCACGGTCTGCGACGTCAACGGCCGGGTGCTCGGCCAGCGCGGCCTGTACGTGCTCGACGGCGCGCTCATGCCGGGCAACACCGCCGCCTGCAACCCGTCGATGACCATCGCCGCGGTGGCCGAGCACGCCATGGACACCCTGGTGGCCGAGGACGTGGGCACCGTCATCTGATCCCCGTGCCGGCCGAGCTGGGGGCGGCCGGGCACGAGCGACACGGGAGCGGGCCGGACAGCATCTGTCCGGCCCGCTCCCGTGTGCCTGCCCGGCCTCAGGCCCGGATCTCGGTGCGGTCGCCGCTCCACAGGGTGTGGTACTTGCCCTCGGCGTCGACGCGCTCGTAGGTGTGCGCGCCGAAGAAATCGCGCTGGGCCTGCGTCAGGGCGGCGGGCAGCCGCTCGGAGCGCAGCGCGTCGTAGTACGACAGCGAGGAGGCGAAGGCGGGCACCGGGATGCCGAGCAGGGTCGCGGTGGACACCACGCGCCGCCAGCTGTCGATGCCGGTCTCGATGGCCTCCCGGAAGTACGGATCGAGGATCAGGCTCGGCAGCGCCGGATCGTTGTCGTAGGCCTGCTTGATCCGGTTGAGGAAGCGGGCGCGGATGATGCAGCCGCCGCGCCAGATGGTCGCCAGATCGCCGGGCTTCAGGTTCCAGCCGTACTCGGCGCTGCCCGCGGCGATCTGATCGAAGCCCTGCGCGTACGCGACGACCTTGGAGGCGTAGAGCGCGCGGCGGATGTCCTCGGTGAACTGCTCGACATCGGTCGGCCTGTCGGCCAGGGTGCCCGCGGCCAGCCCGACAGCGGCCCTGCGCTGGGCGCGCGAGCCCGACAGCGCACGGGCGAAGACGGCCTCGGCGATGCCGGTCACCGGCACGCCGAGGTCGAGCGCGGACTTGACCGTCCAGCGGCCGGTGCCCTTCTGCTCGGCGGCGTCGACGATCACGTCCACCAGCGGGCGGCCGGTCTTCGCGTCGACCTGGTTGAGCACCTCGGCGGTGATCTCCACCAGGTAGCTCTCCAGATCGCCGCTGTTCCACTGGGTGAACACGTCGGCGATCTGCTTGGCGTCCAAGCCGAGCGCGTCGCGGAACAGGTGGTAGGCCTCGCCGATGAGCTGCATGTCGGCGTACTCGATGCCGTTGTGCACCATCTTCACGAAGTGCCCGGAACCGTCCGGGCCGATGTGGGTGCAGCACGGCACGCCGTCGACCTTCGCGGCCACCGACTCCAGCAGCGGTCCGAGCGACTCGTAGGACTCGGCGGGACCGCCCGGCATGATGGCCGGGCCGTTGAGCGCACCCTCCTCGCCGCCGGAGATGCCCGCGCCGACGAAGTTCAGACCGCGCTCGCGCAGGGCGGCCTCGCGGCGGATGGTGTCGGTGTAGAGGGCGTTGCCGCCGTCGATGATGATGTCGCCGGGCTCCATGGCCGCGGCCAGCTCCTCGATCACCGCGTCGGTCGCCTCGCCCGCCTTGACCATGATGAGCACCCGCCGCGGCCGCTCCAGCGCCGCCACGAACTCCTCGATGGTCTCGGTGCGCACGAAATCGCCCTCGCCGCCGTGCTCGGCCAGCAGCGCGTCGGTCTTGGCGACCGAGCGGTTGTGCAGGGCCACCGTGTACCCGTTGCGGGCGAAGTTGCGGGCGATGTTGCTGCCCATCACGGCAAGGCCGGTGACACCGATCTGTGCGCGCGCGGTCGTGGTCTGCTCCGTGGAGTTCGGCTCCGTCGTCGGCATGAATCAGCTCTCTTCGTTGACGGTGGATTCTGCGATTCAAGCTACTGCACCGGCCGCCCCGTCCGTGCGCGGCCTCGGCCCCGGCACGACCGGCGGCGCGGTGGCTCAATCGCAGACGGCGCCTTCGGATGCCGAGCCGACGAGCTTGGCGTATTTGGCCAGCACACCGCGGGTGTAGCGGGCGGGCAGCGGCTGCCAGCCCTGCCCGCGCCGGGCCAGCTCGTCCTCCCCGACCAGCAGGTCGAGGGTGCCCTCGGCCACGTCGAGGCGGATCCGGTCGCCGTCGCGGACGAAGGCGATGGGCCCGCCCTCGACGGCCTCGGGGGCGACGTGCCCGACACACAGGCCGGTGGTGCCGCCGGAGAAGCGGCCGTCGGTCAGCAGCAGCACGTCCTTGCCCAGGCCCGCGCCCTTGATGGCGGCGGTGATGGCCAGCATCTCGCGCATGCCCGGCCCGCCCTTGGGGCCCTCGTAGCGGATGACCACCACATCGCCCGCGCCGATGACGCCGTTCTCCAGCGCGTCCATCGCGGCGCGCTCGCGGTCGAAGACCCGGGCGGTGCCGGTGAAGACCTCGGAGTCGAACCCCGCCGACTTGACCACCGCGCCGCCCGGGGCGAGCGAGCCGGACAGGATGGTGATGCCGCCGGTCGGGTGGATCGGCTCGCTCAGCACCCTGACCACGGTGCCGTCGGGATCGGGCGGGGCGATCTCGGCCAGGTTCTCGGCCACCGTGGCGCCGGTGACGGTCAGGCAGTCGCCGTGCAGCAGGCCGGCGTCGAGCAGCGCCTTCATCACCACCGGCACGCCGCCGATGCGGTCGATGTCGGTCATGACGTGCGCGCCGAACGGCTTGACGTCGGCCAGGTGCGGCACCCGCCTGCCCACCCGCGCGAAATCGGCGAGCTCGAGATCGACATCGGCCTCGTGCGCGATGGCCAGCAGGTGCAGCACCGCGTTGGTGGAGCCGCCGAAGGCCATCACCACCGCGATCGCGTTCTCGAAGGCCTCCTTGGTGAGGATGTCGCGAGCGGTGATGCCGCGCTCGATCAAGCCGACCACGGCCTGACCGCTGCGCCGGGCGAAGCCGTCGCGGCGGCGGTCGGTGGCGGGCGGCGCGGCGCTGCCGGGCAGCGTCATGCCCAGCGCCTCCGCGGCGCAGGCCATGGTGTTGGCGGTGTACATACCGCCGCAGGCGCCCTCGCCGGGACAGATGGCGCGCTCGATGGCGTCCACGTCGGCGCGGCTCATCAGCCCGCGCGCGCAGGCGCCCACCGCCTCGAAGGCGTCGATGATGGTGACCTCGCGCTCGCTGCCGTCGGAGAGCTTGGCCAGGCCGGGCAGGATGGAGCCCGCGTAGAGGAAGACCGAGGACAGGTCCAGCCGGGCGGCGGCCATCAGCATGCCGGGCAGCGATTTGTCGCAGCCCGCCAGCAGCACCGTGCCGTCCAGCCGTTCGGCCTGCACCACGGTCTCCACGCTGTCGGCGATCACCTCGCGCGAGACCAGCGAGAAGTGCATGCCCTCGTGTCCCATGGAGATGCCGTCGGAGACGGAGATGGTGCCGAACTGCATGGGGAACCCGCCCGCGGCGAAGACGCCGTCCTTGCAGCCGCGCGCCAGCCGGTCCAGCGAGAGATTGCACGGGGTGATCTCGTTCCAGGAGGAGGCCACGCCGATCTGCGGTTTCTCCCAGTCGTCGTCGCCCATGCCGACCGCGCGGAGCATGCCGCGCGCTGCGGTCTTCTCCAGGCCGTCGGTGACATCGCGGCTGCGCGGTTTCAGATCGCGCCCGGGTGCGCCGCCCGGCGGCGTGCGTTCCGGCCGGGAGGTGAGATCGGGCTGGACGAGTTCGCTCCGGTTGTCGGACACCGCCCCATCATGCGCCCGAGCCCCGGCGTGGCGTGGCGGGCACGCCGAAGTCGTCCGCCCACAGCGGAATCGAGGGCGGGCCGCGGCGGCCCGATCGTAGCCTGAGGACCATGACCGAGCAGCCCACGTCCGAGCAGCCCGCCGCCGGACCCCGACACGAGGGGCACCCGAGACTGCATTCGATCCCCGGCGGCCGGGACGAGCGCAGGCCACCTCCCGCCCCGGAGCCGCTGTGGCGGGAGGTGCTCGGCGAACGTCTGCGCGCCCTGCGCCTGGAACAGGGCGCCACGCTGGTCGAGACCGCCCGGCGCGCCGGGATCTCCCCGCAGTACCTCTCCGAGGTGGAGCGCGGCCGCAAGGAACCCTCCAGCGAGATGATCGCGGCGGTCGCTGGCGCGCTCGGGATCACCCTGATCGGGCTGACCGTCGGTATCGCCGACGATCTGCGCTCCCGTCAGCGGCCCACCGCCGCCCCCGCGCGCCGCGCCGGTCGTCCCGCGACCTCGTGCGCCCGGCTCGCGCTCGGCCGTGCCGTCGCCCCGGCCGGAGCGCGGCCTGCCCTCATCCTCGCGGGCTGAGCACGGTGTCCACCAGCCCGTAGTCCAGCGCCGCCCGCGCGGTGAACACCCGGTCCCGGTCGGTGTCCTCACGCAGCCGCCCGACCGGCTGACCGGTGTGCGCGGACAGGATGTCCTCGATCTCCGAGCGCATCCTGACCAGCTCGTCGGCCTGCAGGATCAGATCGGGGATGGGTCCTTGGCCCCGGGCGGCGGGCTGGTGCAGCACCACGCGCCCGTGCGGGAGGATGGCGCGCTGCCCCGGCTCACCTCCGGCGAGGAGCACCGCGCCCACTGCGATAGCCTGACCCACGCAGGTGGTGTGCACGGGGGCCCCGATGTGCTGCATGGTGTCGTAGACGGCCAGCATCGACGGCAGGTCGCCCCCCTCGCAGTTGATGTAGAACTCGATCGCGCGGTCCTGGTTCTCCGACTCCAGGTGCAGTAGTTGCGCGATCAGCGCGTTGGCGACCCCGGAGTCGATCGGGGTGCCCAGATAGACGATCCGCTCGGCGAGCAGATGTGAGTAGATGTCGGTGATCCGCTCGCCACCGCGTGGATGCGCGGCGATGACGTTGGGGATGGTGTAGGTGCTCATATCGCGATACCCGCTCGACGACGGAACGGAACGACCTGGTCGAAGTCGTCGACGATGTGGTCGACGAATCCGTACTCGGCCGCCTGCCCGGCGGTGAACCAGCGGTCGTGCAGGGAATCCTCGTAGATCCGCTCGTAGGGCTGTCCGGTGTCGGCGGCGATCAGGCCGAGCACCGTCTCGACGGTATGCCGCAGGTCACTGGCCTGCACCTCCACATCGACGGCCGTGCCGCCGATCCCCGCCGAGCCCTGGTGCATGAGGATGCGCGCGTGCGGCAGGGCGTAACGGCGGCCGGGGGTGCCCGCCGAGAGCAGGAACTGCCCGGCGCTGCACGCCAGCCCGAGCGCCAGGGTGGACACCTCGCATGGCACCAGCCGCATGACGTCGCGGATGGCGAGCATGGCGGGCACCGACCCGCCGGGCGAGTGGATCCACAGCGCGATGGGCGCGGTGTCGTTCTCGGCCGCCAGCGTGAGCAGCTGGGTGGCCAGCAGGGTGCCGTTGTCGGCGTCGAGCGGTCCGTCGAGGACCAGGATGCGGCGGGCGAGCAGTTGTGCTCTGGCCCGCCAGTCGAACAGCGGGGTCTTGTCGTCGTGAGCCATGACTCCACCGTGCACCGGCGCGACCGCCGCGCGCGCCCCGTGCTGCCCGGAGCGGATCCGCCCACAGCGGCGGCGGCCATCGGCGCGCCCCGGCGCGCGAACCCGCTCGGAAAGCCCTAGGCTACAAGCGTTTTCAATCGGAACAGTTCCAGCCGCATCGAATCTGCGACCCGACGACGTGTCCCGACAGGTTCTGCGCACCCCGGCCGACCGCCGGGAGCACTCGTCACCGGATGGATCAGGGGGTTCAGTGCCACCGCCGTTCACGCAACCACCGTCGTTCACGCAAACACCGCCGTTCACGCAAACACCGCCGTTCACGCAAACACCGCCGCGTTCGTTCTCGCGCCGCGCGCTGCTGCGCACCGCGGGGGTCGCCGCGAGCGCGACCACCCTGTTCGGCCCGAGCGCCCTGTCCGGCCCGGCGCCCGCCGCCGCGGTGCCGAGACGCTCGCCCGTGCTCCCCGATCCGGGCTCGATCACCGCGACCGACCCGGCGCTGCTGTCGGCACTGGAGGCGGTCAGCCTGTTGCGTTCACGCGCGCTGCACCCCAGGGAACTGCTGGACGCCTGCCTGCGGCGCAGCGCCGAACACGACGGCGAGATCAACTCCTGGGTGCACGTCTACCCGGAGACGGCCCATGCCCAGGCCGAGGCCGCCGCGACCCGGCTGGCGGCCGGGAACGCGCCGCTGCTGTGCGGACTGCCGGTCGGCGTCAAGGACCTGTACGCGCTGGAGGGGCTGCCGCTGACCGCCGACAGCCGCATCCTCGAACACAACATCGCCTCGGGCGACGCGACCGTCTGCCGCAAGCTGCGCGACAACGGCGCGATCCTCATGGGCCACGCGCGTCTGGACGAGTTCGCGCTGCTCACCGCCACCCCGCAGGTCGGCAATCCGTGGAACATCGCCGACACCGTCGGCGGCTCCTCCGGCGGCAGCGCCGCGGTGCTGGCGGCCAGGTTCGCCCCGCTGGCGCTCGGCACCGACACCGGCGGCTCGGTGCGCCTGCCCGCCTCGCGCTGCGGGATCAGCTCGATCAAACCGACCTACGGCCGGTGCAGCACCTACGGCATCATCCCGGTGATGTGGACGCGGGACCATCCGGCGCCGATGGGCCGCAGCCTCGCCGACGCCGCGCTGCTGCTGTCGTTCATGGCCGGGCCGGACGGGCACGATCCGGCGACCACGGCCGCACCGCCCCCGGCCCCGCTCTATCCGCTCGCGCCACGCCCCGCCCTGAAACCGTTGGCCGGCAAGGTGTTCGGCGTGGTCGCCGTCGACATGCCGGCCGAGCTGGGCAGGTTGTTCGGCGAGTACCTGGCGCTGATCACCGAGCTGGGCGGCGAGCTGCGCGACGTGCGGCTGCCCGCCGAACCCGAGGTGCTGGCCACCGGCGGGGCCAGGGAACTGGGCTCCTACCACCGGCAGTGGCTGGACCGGCTCACCGAGCTGCGCCCGAGCAGCCTGCCGGTGGTCGGCATGGGCCTGGCGGCGCTGGCCGCGCCGTTCACCGAGTACCAGGCCTTCGAGCGGGCCCGTGAGCAGTACCAGCGCGACTACAACCGCCTGTTCGCCGAGCACGGTCTGGATGCCGTCGTGCTGCCGGGCGCGGCCCGCGACGGCACGCCGCGCGCCACCGCCGCCGCCATGTCGCTGCTCGACGCCGACCTGGTGCCGGTGGCCTGGGCCAACTACACCGGCGCGCCCGCCATCGCGCTGCCCGCCGGCCGCTCGGCGGTGACCGGCATGCCCTTCGGCGTGCAGCTCGGCGGCCTGCCGTGGGCCGAGGCGGATCTGCTCGACATCGGTCTGGCCCTGGAGGCGGCGGCGCCGTACTGGCGGGAGGAGCCGCCGCTGCGGCCGAGCCCGCGGGTGCTGCCCGCGGTCGCGCCGCAGCCGCCCGGTCCCGGCCCGGATCCGACCAACACCGAGACCTGGAATTCCGTCTACCGGTTCTTCCCGACCACGGCGACCGCCACCGGCTGAGCCGCCGGGGCTAGACGACCACTTCCACGCGGTCGCCGGGTTTCAGGTAGTCGAAGAACGCCTTGGCGCCCTCCGGCGTCATCCGCACGCAGCCGTGCGACTGCTTGTCCACCGGTCCGACGTGGAAGGCGATGTCACCGTTGAAGAAGATCGCGTACTCCATCGGGGCGTTGTGCATGGTGCTCCAGTGGAACGGCTTCATGAACGAGACCGCGAACACGCCGGGCGGGGTCTCGTAGCCGGGCATGCCGTGCGAGATGGGCGTGGGGCCGTAGACGGTGCGGCCGTCGTCCATCAGCCACGCCTCGTTGGTGGTCAGCCGCATGCAGGCGCGCGCCAGGTTCGAGCACGGGGCGGGCGGCGGCGTGATGATGGCGGGCACGCCGGGGATGTCGGGACCGCCGGGCCACAGCGGTTCGGCCGTGGCGGCCCCGATGCCCGCGATGCCGGTGGACAGCGCGGCCGCGGCGGCGACCCCGAGTCCGGCGGCGAGACGACCCGCCCGATGGGACGAATGTAGGAACCTCATCACGTACCTGACCTCTCTCTACCGGTTCTGGAGCGAACAGCAGCAGCGCCGGCACAGCCGACGAGACGACACC
>Ga0079224_100011041_pt1 | contig 12416 bp, 10 predicted proteins | sample Stecom2015_FD_80414 | JGI IMG/M metagenome (GOLD analysis project Ga0079224, IMG submission 80414) | Agricultural soil microbial communities from Utah to study Nitrogen management - Steer compost 2015 | ecosystem: Environmental > Terrestrial > Soil > Agricultural land | place: USA: Utah...
CGAGGCGGTCGGCCACGCGGCGCAGGGCGCTCGCGGGATCGATGAGCGGCAGGCGCGCGCCGATCCGCGTGGTGCACGAGGCGTCGAGGTCCTCGGTCGCGTACACGCGCAGATCCACCGCCAGCTCGCCGTCGGCGGCGCTCAGCGTGCCGCACACCAGCGCGCGCGCCGAGCAGCCCTCGGGCAGCAGGTCGAGCGCCTCCTCGGGGTCCATCGGCTCGCGCAGGTCGGCCCAGGCGATCTCGCCGGTGTCGTCCGGGGCCTGCAGCTCCACCAGCGCGGTCGGCCCGGGTTCGCCCTGGTTGACGAGCTGGTGGAGGAAGTCGGGGATGCGCCGGCAGAGGATCCCGGGATCGACGCCGAGGGCACGCACCGCGTCGGGGTCGGCCGCCGCGAGCGGCAACAGGAACACCTCGGCGCGCGCGGCAGAGAAGCTCACGCCGGCGGATCCTTCTGCGCCGAGCGCGGCCTGCGGGCGCGGCGCGCCGCAAGGGCCGCTGCGCTCCATCCCTCCTCCAGCTCGCGCCAGCCGCTGTGCATCGAGGACCGATCCGCTCCTGCTATCCGGGGGGCCAATGGAACGGGCGCCCGGCGAGCAGGTGCAGGTGCAGGTGGAACACCGTCTGCTGCGCGCCCGCGCCGTTGTTGATCACGACCCGAAAGCCGTCGTCGGCCACGCCCAGCTTGCGCGCCACCTCGCCGCACGCCCACAGCAGGTGGCCCAGCACGTCGCGCTCCGCCGCGGTCGCGTCCGCGAGCTTGGCGATCGGCGCCTTGGGCACCAGCAGCACGTGGACGGGCGCCTGCGGCGACGTGTCGTGGAACGCGAGGCAGCGATCGTCCTCGTAGACGACTCGGGCCGGGATCTCCCTGCGGAGGATCCGCGCGAACACGTTGTTCGAGTCGTATGCCACCTAAGCCGCCTGACCGCAGGTTGCCTGACCGCTGCCTGCTCCGAGCCCGAGGCTCAACGGCGCTCGTATACCAGAAGGCCCCGGGTGCGCGCCAGCGTCGAGAGTTCGTCTGGCAGAGAAACCGGGCGGAAGCCGAGCCGCGCGAGGTCCTCGGCGTCGATGCCCGAGCGCCCGGCGACGACCACCGCAAAGGGCGCGTTCGGTGCAGCGGCCGCCGCGAGCAGTTCGTCGCGCGTGATCACGCGCGGCGGTCCCGGACGCTGGCCCGCGAAGTACTCGAGACGCGGCATCTCCGTCGCGATGAACTCGCCGGGACGCAGACGCGCGGCGAGCCACGCCCCGAGCTGCCGTTCGATCAGACGCTCGTGCCCACGCGCCGCGGGCAAGCGCGCGAGGTCGGGGAGCAGGGCGGTCGACAACAGGACGGGCAGGCACCATCGCGGAGCGGCCCGCTGCAACTGCGGCGCCGGAAGCAGACCGCCCGGCCTTCGTCGCTCCGGGACCGGTTCCGGAAGGCCGTCGGACGGCACGCGCCCCGGCCGGCACGCCCGCGCGAGCGCGACCCCGGCGAACGGCAGCAGCAGGATGCCGAAGCCCGACAGGAATCGCAGGTGGCTGTGCAGCAGCGGCACGACCGCGGCCTGCAGCGCGAACGGCGCGGCGAGCCACGCATCCGCGCGCGTCGCCGGCGAACGCAGCACGAGCACCACACCCGCGACGGCGAGCGGGAAGGCGACGTAGCCGATCGCTTCGAACGCAGTGCCGAGCGCGCGCACGGCGTGCACCGCGACGTGCGCCGCCGGATCACTCGCCGCCCCGACCCCGATGGCGTAGTTGAAGCTCGCCTTCGGCGTCAGCGTGAAGCCGTCGCCGAGGACCAGATAGCCGAGCGGCACGGCTGCCGACAGCGCCGCCGCGCACGCAGCGAACGCCACCGCCGCGGTCGGACGCGAGCGCGCGAGCCGCAGCGCGCCCACCGCCGCGAGCGCGACGCCTTCGGGGCGGGTCGCGTACGCGGCGGCCGCGGCGGCTCCCCCCAGGAGCGGCCGCAGCCGCGCGCCGAACAGCGCCCAGGCCCACAGCGCGACCGCGGCGTAGAACACGCCCTCGGACGCGGCCTCCGCCGGATGGCGCGCGAACCACAGGCCGAAGGCGTAGAGCAGCGCCGCCGCCCGACCCGCCGCCGGCCCGAAGCGGTGCGCGGCCATCGCGAGGAGCGGCGCAACGGCGAGCGCACCGCAACCGCCGCCGACGATCTGCCCGGCCGTGAACGCATCGAGCGCCGGACAGACCGCGAGCAGCGCGCCGATGAGCAGCGGGTAGAGCGGATGGAACACGGTCGCGAACGCGGCGATCGGGTCCCCGGCCGCGATCTGCTCCGCCATCCACAGGTGGGTCGCGCCGTCGCGACTCGGCATCGCCGTGCGCCACGCGACCAGCGCGCGCACCGCAGCCGCGAGCGCGACGAAGGCGCAGAGTTCGCGCCGGCCCGGCACGTCAGCGGCCGGGGTCGACCACCTTCGACCGGTAGCGCTCCTGCTCGTCCTTCGGCGGCTCCACGAACGGCCGCACGACGCGGAAGCCGTTGAACTGCGCGTCGGTGAAGTACCAGATGCTCTGCGGGAGCTGCGGGTCGCGTGCCTTCCACTCCGGGTCCGAGCCGCGGCGCGCCGCGCTGCGCAGGCGCGGCGCCCGCTCCTTCCACGAGCCGCCGCGCACGACCACGGGGTATTCCTCGACCGCGGGCACGAACGGATTCACCGCGAGACCCTCGCGTGCCTCGTACGGCTGGAACTGGTCGAGGCACCACTCCGACACGTTGCCGTGCATGTCGTGCAGTCCCCACGCGTTCGGCTTCTTCTGGCCGACCTTGTGGTACGCGCCGTCGCTGTTGCCGCGGTGCCAGGCATACTCGTCGAGCAGCGCCGGGTCGTCCCCGAAGGAGTAGGCGGTCGTCGACCCCGCCCGGCACGCCCACTCCCATTCCGCCTCGGTCGGCAGTCGGTAGAAGCGGCCCAGCTTCGCGCTCAGCCAGTCGCAATAGGTCTGCGCCGCGTGCAGGGTCATGCAGATCGCCGGGTAACCGCCTTCCTTCCCCATGCCGAAGGTCATGTCGGTGTACGGCGGCGTCGGCCGGCTGATCGCGTCGGCGCGCTGGTCGTCCGCGGTCGCCTCGTAGCCCTCCGGCCGCCGCCGCTTCTCCAGGCTCGCCGCCCACAGTTCGTACTCGTCCCACGTGACCTCGCACCGCCCCATCCAGAACGGATCGACCGCGACCCAGTGCTGCGGCCCCTCGTCGACGCGGCGCGCTTCCTCGCCTTCGGGGCTGCCGCGGAGGTAGATGCCGCCCGGGATGGGCACCATCGTGAAGCGCACGTCGGTGCCCGGGATGACCACCTCGTAAGGCTTCATCTCCTTGCGCGCCCGTTCCCACAGTGCCGCACGCTCCGGGTCGACCGTGGGGACCGCAGCCGGCTCCGGTTCGGGTTGCAGCGCGGACAGGCAGGCGAGGGTGCAGAGCAGCGGGAGCATCGTGGCGTCATAGCCGCCCGGAAGCCGGGAGGCGAGGCCGGGAGGGGAGCGCGATGACCATCGCGCGGGGCCTTGCGCGCCACCCCGACAGTCGGGCTCGCCCGGTCCCGCGATCGACGGAAGCGGGACGCTCCCGGCGGGATGGACTCACTGCAGGTGGCCGGTGATCCGGACCGGTCTTGTCCGTCGCGTGCGTCCCCGCGGACAGGCTCGCGGCGACGTACCGCTCCAGCTCCCGGACGCGCAGGATCCCGAGCATCTCGGCGCAGCTCGCCGGCGCGGCGGCGGTGCCGCGCGCGATCGCGTGTGCCGTCGTGGTGCAGCTGCGCCCCGCGCCGCCGGTCGGCGGGCGACGACGGCGCAGCCCACGCTCACCGGTGCAGGAACTGGCCGCGGTTCTGCTCGGCGAGCCGGCGCATGAACTCCGGCCCGTCCATGTCCCAGGGCGACCGCCCCCCCATCTGGCGGGCCTCCTCCTGCTCGTCGCCACCCACGTAGATCGTGTTGATGCGCACCCGGCTGGTCGCGTTCACCGTCGCGACCGACTGCAGGATGTGCTTGGGATCGACGACCTCGCCCACCGACGGCAGGCCGTCGGACAGCACGAACAGCTCGTCGATCTCCGCGCCGAGCTTGACGTTCGGGTCCATCGCCTTCGGCTGCAGCGCGAGCACGAGCCCGGCCCACGGATTGGTGCCGCCGTTGGGATTGACCTTGTCGAGGTGGGCGAAGAACGCCTTCTTGTTCGCCGCGTTCGCCGGCACCGGCTTCGGCTTCCACGCCTCGGCGTTGTGGCTGAAGAAGATCACGTTGAACGTGCAGTCCGCGCCGAGGCGCTCGATCGCGCGCTTCAGCTCGGCGTGCGCCAGCGACCACTTGCTCGGGTACTGGTTGTCCTCGCCGGTCTGCCCGCGCCGCACCAGCTTGAAGTGCATGCTGCCGGACACGTCGACCACGAACGCGACGCGCTTGCCGGCGACCGGGATGCCGAAGAACGAGTTGGTCACCGTGACGCCCTTCGGCGGCAGCACGCGCTCGAGCGCGAGAGGCTCGCTCGACGCCTCGACCTGCAACGTCGTCTCGTTCTCCTTCCACCAGGCCTCCCACTGGTCCGGCCGGTCCTCGGCGAACACGCACTTGGTGAGGTTCTGCAGCACGCGGTGCGCGGTCGACGGCACCAGCGTCGAGAACTTGTCGCCCTGCGGCGGCGCGCTCTTGCCGTGGTAGCGCGCCAGCGTGGCGATCAGCACCGGCACGGTGCGCGCGCTGCGCGCGGCGGCGAAGAAGTCGAGGGCGGCGAGCTGGAACCGCCAGGAGTGCTTGTCGTACGCCCCGATCGCGGCGTCGAGCGCCTCCGACAGCTCGCCCTTGTCGATCTTCGCCCCGGCCTTGACCACGGTCGCGGTCAGCGCGTCGACCACCTGGCACGCGACGCACTCCTCGGGCTCGGCTGCGAGGCGTACGCGCAGGGCGGGCACCGAATCGGGCTGCGCGCCGAAGCGCAACGCGTCGGCCGCGGCCATGCGGACCTCGGGCAACGCGTGCGCGAGCATCTGCTCGATCAGCTTGCGCATCGGGCCCGCGTTCGCCGTCCCGAGCACGCGCAACGCGGCCGCCTGCCGTGCGGGGCTCTTGCCGCCCTCGCCGCCGGCGACCGCGACGACCGTCTGCAGCGCGTCGGTCGAACTCAGCTTGGCGGCGAACTCCTCGCCGATCGCGCGCGCCACCGACGGCACGAATGCCGCGTCGATCGGCTTCTGCTCCAGCCCGACCGCGGCGAGGCGCAGCAGCGCGTTCGCCGCCGCGGCGTCGTTGCGCTTGGCGACCTCGGCGCAGATCAGGCGCAGCTCGGCCTCGAAGGTCATGCGCCGCGCCTGCTCCTCGGTGCACATCCCCCGGCGCACGGTGACGTAGTGCTTCGGCTGGAACGCGCGCCCGCGCATCTGCTCGCGCCGCGACAGGTCGATCTCGCCCTTCAGGTACTCGGCGGTCCACTCCTCGAGGATCTTCACCGGGTCGACGTCCGGCTTCTGGGCGGCGAGCGGAGCGGCGAAGAGGGACAGCGCGATCAGCGCGCACAGGCGGAAGGTCGACAGCATGCGGTGCAGGTCGTCGGACGCCGGGGCGGGCGGCGGGGGCGGCATCTTATCGACCCGTCGCCGGAGCCCGGCACTCGAGGTGCGTCCGTTCCCGGAAGGCGCTCCGGACCGGCGGTCGTGCGCGTTCGCGTCGCACCTTCGTCGCGCTGCCGGCGGGACACGACGGGCGGGACGGCGTGCGCGCTCAGCCGGCCAGAGACCCGGGGCGGGCGAGGACGCGCACCTTGAACCCCAGCTCGTGGGCGAGCGCGACCATCTCGCCGAAGACGTCGCCGTACGCGACCGCGACGTGGTTCGACAGGTAGTGCGCCATCAGGGTGTCGCGACTGATGCCCAGGTCGGCAGCCATGAACGGCCACTGCCGGGTCGTGCCGTTCCACCACGCGTCGCGCACCGCGGGCGGCAGGCGGACGACCTCGCCGCGCCCGACGTCCATCCACAGCTCGCCGCCCTTGACGTAGGCGCGCGCCCAGGTGATCGCGCCGGGCAGCGACTCGCCGGCGAACGTCCCGCCCGGCACCGGGAAGTACATCGCCGGCTGGCGCCAGCTGTGCACGCCGCGCAGGGTGTCGGGATCGTGGTTGAAGGCGTACGCGCCGCACGAGCCCGAGTTGAGCAGCACCCACAGGAAGCGGCCGTCGTGCTCGGCGCCCCAGCGCACGTCGTGGAACATGACCGCCTCGTGCAGGCCCTTGCGGCGCAGCAGGCGCTTCATCAGTTCCATCGGGATGACGTTGCCCTGGTCGGCCTCGGTCGCGCATGCGATCGGCGCGCCGTCCGACTCCGGCCGGCACGCGGAGTTGAACAGCCCCTCGGCGAAGTCCGACGGCGGCCGGCTGTCGATCAGCCCGAGCTGGTACTGCCAGCCGAGGCAGTCGGCGCGGAACTCGCGCACGAGGTCGAGCACGACCAGATAGTCGCGCAGTTGCTCGCGGGTCGCCACCTCGGTGAAGTCCTCGGCGTCGGCCTCGCGCCAGTGGATCTCGACGCCGCGGTCGAGGACGAAGCGGAACGCGTCGTCGATGCGCTGCTCGGCGATCCCCTTGCCGCGCGCGATGATCCACGCCTGGTCGACCTTGTGCTCGGTGAACCCGTGCCGGTTGAGCAGACGCGGGCCGAAGTAGCCGTTGATCATCCCCATCGAGGTGTCGCCGAGCATGAGCACCAGCGCCCGTCGCCGGCGCAGCTCCTGCGCGACGGCGCGCGCGTGCTCGGCCGCCGCGGCGCTGACCGGCGCGGCATGGGCGACCTCGTCGCTGCCGTAGGCGATGCGTCCCGTGCGGCACCATTGTTCGAGGCGCTGCAGGAACAGGTCGTCCCTGGTCCAGTCGGCGGCGTCGGTCCACACCCGGGAGAACGGCCGGTCGAGCGCGGCGAGGCAAGCACCGGTGTTCAACAATCCGACCAGGCCCGGCCAGCGCCCGGAGAAGTTGCTCGCGAGCAGGAGCGGGTTGTCCTTGCCGACCACGCCGTCGGTCGTGTGCGGCCCGTAGAACCAGTGCACGCACACCGCGATCATCGGGTCGTCGATCGGCCCGAGCTTCTCGATCGCCTCGTGCGGCTTGCTGATGAAGCCCTCGACGAGGTAGCTGTCGTGCCCCAGCTTGGCGAGCGCGCGCTGGAGCTGGTCGGTGACCTCGCGGTAGTTGGGGACCGCGACTTCGTTCGGCTTGGGCCGGGCGTCCCCGGGCCAGAACAGGGCGATGCGCGACATGCGTTCGAGGAGCGTGGGACGCACCGATTGTGGCGGCGCCCGCCGGCAACAGAAGGGCGGGGAAGGGAATCGTCGCCGCGGACCGGAGGGTCGGGGCGCCGACGCGGGCGCATCGCGCCCGGCAACGCGCGTGGACCGCCCGGCCGCAAAGCGCGCAACGAGCGCATCGCCCCCCGCGACTCCTCCGCCGCCTCGTGTTCCCATGGCCGGGCCCTGCTCCTCCCCCCGGCCGCGACTCCTGCCACGCCGTGCTCCGCCTGATCGAAGCCTTCCTCATGCCGCCGCTGTTCGCGCTGCTGGTCATCGCCGCCGCCTTCCTCGTGCGGCGGCGGCGGCCCCGGGCAGGCGGCCTCGCCCTCTTCCTCGGGTTCGCGCTGCTCGTCGCCGGCAGCCTCCCCGTGGTCGGCAGCGCGCTGCTCCGTTCGCTGCAGACTTCGCCGCCGCTCGACCTCGACCACCTGCCGTCCGGCCCGCGCGCGATCGTCGTGCTGAGCGCGGACATGACCGTCCATGCACCCGAGTACGGCGGCCAGACCGTCGGCCCGATGACGATGCAGCGCCTGCGCTACGCCGCGCGCCTGCGCGCCGCGACCGACCTGCCCCTGCTGGTCTCGGGCGGCATGCTCGCGCACCACGAGGAGCCGCACGCGGTCTCGATGCGCCGCGTGCTGGAGCGCGAGCTGGACGCGCCGGTGCGCTGGATCGAGGACCGCAGCACGACCACCGCGGAGAACGCACGCTTCACCGCCGAGCTGCTCCGCCGCGAAGGGATCACGTCGGTGTTCCTCGTCACCCACGCGTGGCACATGCCGCGCGCGCGCGCCTGCTTCGCGGCGCACGGGATCGAGACGGTCGCGGCGCCGACCGCGTTCGCACACGCGCCGCGCGACTGGTTCGCGGGCTGGCTGCCGCGCTGGACCGCCCAGCGCGACGTCGCGCTCGCCCTGCACGAGTGGCTCGGCCGGGCGCACCTCACCCTGTTCGGCGCATGAGCACCAAGGGACCGCGCGCGTCCCGGAGCGAGACCGTCCCGTCCCGGGACCGACGCAGCCGCGCGTGCCCGTGCGCACTCCAGTGGCCCCACGGCGCGGCCGATGCAGGAGCGGCCGCAACGAGACCGGACATGAAGCGAAAGACCATCGGCCGCCGCCGCGACGAGCGCCGGGAGACGACCGCGAACGCGATGGTGACGTTGCCCGGACGCTCCGGGATCAGCGACGCACCCGCGATCATGGTCGACCTGTCGAACGTCGGCATGCGCCTGCACATGTGGAGCGCGCCGCCCAAGCACCGGCTGGCGCAGATCCGCGTCGACGTCGAAGGCGAGATCTACTCGGTGGCCGGTCGCGTGGTGCGCGTCGAGTCCGCCGCCGAGGGCGGGTTCATGGTCGGCATCGAGTTCGACCCGGAGAGCCTGCTGGAGAACCCGTTCCCCGCGGTCGCGCTCGTGGAAGAGCCCGACGTGATCGGGCCCGTCCGGCCCGAGCGCTGACGCTCCGGGCGCGGCGCGCGGCGGCGTAGAGTCATGCGCCGCTCCGGCTCATGACCCTCGCCCACGTTCCCGCGCGCGCGGTTCCATTCCTCGTCGCCTGCGCCGCCGCCTGCCGCGTGCCGCCGCGCGCGGACGACAGCGTGCTCCTGCCGCCCGACGCTTTCGCCGGCATCCCGTTCGGCGGCGAGGGCCGCATCGAGCGGACCGGCGACGCGCTCGTCCTGCATGCCGGCAACCCGCTGACCGGCGTGCGCTGCGACCTGCCCGACCTGCCGCGCGACGACTACGAGCTGTCGCTCGAGGCGACCCGCGTGCGCGGCGGCGACTTCTTCTGCGCGCTGACCTTCCCGTACCGCGACGCGCACTGCACGCTCGTCGTCGGCGGCTGGGGCGGCGCTCTGGTCGGACTCTCCTGCCTCGACGGCGAGGACGCCGCGCACAACGACACGACGACGTACTTCGCGTTCGACGACGGCCGCCCCTACCGGGTCACGCTGCGCGTCGGCGGCGGCCGCATCCGCGCGTCCATCGACGGCACCCGGGTCGTCGACGCGGAGGTCGCCGGGCGGCAGGTGAGCGTGCGGGCCGACCTCGCCGCGACCGTGCCGCTGGCGGTGTGCAGCTACGCGACGACCGCGCGGATCCGCGACGTGCGCCTGCGGCGCACGGACGCGCGCTGAACGCGCCTCAGGCGAGGTCGAACACGAGCACCTCGCTGCCGTCGGCCAGCGCCTCGATGCGCAGCTCGCCCGGATGCTCGGTCGATGCACCGTCGCCCGCGCCCAGCTCGACGCCGTTCGCGGTCACCTTGCCGCGCGCCACCTGCAGCCACGCGCCGCGTCCCGGCTCGACCGCGTGCGCGACGCCGTCGCCGGCGTCCAGCCGGCCGGCCCACACCGACGCGTCGGCGTGGATCGTGGTCACCGCGCCACTGCCCGGCGGGCCGCTGATCCGGTGCAGGCGGCCGGGCACGAAGTCCTCGACGCGGCGCTGCTCGTAGCGCGGCGCGAGGTTGTTGCTGCGCGGGAAGATCCAGATCTGCAGCAGGTGCACGGGCTCGGCCGGCGACGGATTGCGCTCGCTGTGCAGGACGCCGGTGCCCGCCGACATGACCTGGACCTCGCCGGGCCGGATCACCGAGCCGTTGCCCATGCTGTCCTCGTGCCGCAGCGACCCCGCGAGGATCCAGGTGAGGATCTCCATGTCGCGGTGCGGGTGCATGCCGAATCCCTGCCCCGGCGCGACGATGTCCTCGTTGAGGACGCGCAGGCCGCGGAAGTGCACGTGCGCCGGATCGAAGTAGTCGGCGAACGAGAAGGAATGCCAGGTGCGCAGCCAGCCGTGGTCGGCGTGACCGCGCTCGCCGGCCCGGCGGACGGTGAGCATGGGCCCCCTGTTATGCTGCGCGTGCGCGCGGCAAAAGCTTGCGTCAGCGGGCCTGGCCGTAGAGCGAGTCGATGCGCTTGATCCGGTAGTGCACCGAACTCAGACCGTCGACCGTGATCGCGGCCTCCCACAGGACGTTTCCCGACGGGTCGACCTCGACGACCGCGCCCATGAAGGCGAAGCCGACGATGGTGTTGCCGTTCGGCAGCCGGTCGGCATTGCCGGTGAACGGCGTGTAGAGCGGCGGGTTGTGCCGGAACTCCCACACCATGCGCGCCGTGCGGTCCTCGACGTTCAACTCGTACTCGACCGCGCGGCTCTCCGGCGGGTCGTGCCGCAGGCCGTTGTCGAACATCAGCAGGTTGCCGTTCGGCAGGATCGACACGGAGTGCTGCCCGCAGAACGCGAAGCCGCCTTTCGGGTCGTAGAGCGGGTCGTCCAGGATCTGGAACTGGTTGTTCCGCCCGCCGAAGCGCCACAGGATCTCGCCGGTGCGCGCGTCGATCTTGGTCACTTCGGCCATGTTGCGCCACGACACGATGTAGTTGCCGTCGAGGTCGAAAGCGAGCGAGTTCGGGTGGTCGAAGTCGCCGTCCGGGAACGTGCGCTCGACGGCGGGCTCCTCGATCCAGTCCTCGATCGAGAAGTGGTCCCACGCGTCGAACAGGAAGTCGAGCGTGCCGTCCGGGCGGTAACGCCGGATCTGGTGTCCGGCGAGGTTGGTGTCCGGATGGCCGCCGATGCTCCGCGTGTCCGTGACCCGGATGTCGTAGCTGAAGTAGTGCGTCATCCAGCCGCCGTCGTCGGCCGGCGTGAGCAGCAGCTCGTGGTTGTCGGTCAGGTACGGCGCGGGCGCCTGCACGCGGCCGACGATCTCGCCACCCGGCGTGAACTCGATGAAGTGGCCGGAGGGATCGTTCTGGAAGCCGGTCGTGATGCCGACGAAGGTCGCGTAGTTGCCGTTGGGCAGCTGTTCGGCGTGCGCACCGTTGCCGGGAACGTAATGGTACCACCGCACCCGCCCCTGATCGTCGAACGCGATCACGTAATGCCGCGACGCGTCCGGGCTGGCGAAGTTGGTCAGGTTGAATCCTCCGCTCGACGTGCCGACGGCGAAGATGTTCATCCGCTCGGCGAGGAAGTGCGGCAGTGATCCGGTGCGGAAGGCGCGCGCGTCGCTGCGCGAGGTGGAGCCGTCGAGCGTGTACTCCAGTGTCAGCGTGTAGTCGGTGTCCGGCAGCAGCCCGAGCACGACGATCTCCTGTCGGCCGTCGGTGATCGTGCTCACCGGGGTCGCGGTGTCCTCGCCGCCGCCGCTGGCGAGCACCCGCGCCGACGTCACGTCCTTCGCGTCGAACGACACGATCGCCGACAGCACGTTGTTCGGGTTGGCGCGCACGCTGATCTCGTGCACCCCGGGCGTCAGGGGGGCGGGCGCCCGGCTGCTGCTGCTGCACGCGGCGAGGACGATGCCGCCGAGGAGCCAGGTCAGAGCGGTGGGCAGGGCGGGGCGGGGGCGGAGGTTCATGGATGACTCGGGGGAAGCTTGCGCCATACGGCGGCCAACGATACGCCGGCGCGCCCGGCGGTCCCGGTTCGAGACGGAGACGATAGTCCACGTGCTCGCCGCGGTTGCACCACGGCCCGGAAACGTCACGCCTGGACGATGCGCAGGTAGGCGCGCCACGGTCCGACCGCAGCGGTGTAACGGCGCGCCATCGCGCGCTCGATCTGGAACAGGTGCGTGAGGTCGTGGACGACCCACGTGGCGAGCAACTGGCCGAGGGTCACCCGGCCGAGCGCCGGGTGGAGGCCGGGTCGCGCGAGGTCGACCGGCGACAATGCCAGCCGCCCGAGTTGCGCGAGGCTGTCCGCGCGCAGCGCGGCGAACTCGTCGAGCAGTTCGTCGAGCGGCCGGACCGGATCGCGGAGCTGCGCGAAGCGGTCGAACGGCGGGAACGGCACCGCGTCGGCGTGCTGCAGGATGTGGGCAACGCGCGGCATCCAGTCGCTGCGCTCGCCGTGGATCAGGTGGCCGACGACGATCCGCGCGTTCCAGGTCTCGGGACCCTCGTCGGCCTCGATCCACGCGTCGGGCAGGCCGCGCAGCAGCGCGTCGACCGCGCGCGGCGTACGCTGCAGCACCGCGGTCGCCTCCGCGAGGTCGATCCCGTTCGCCCGGGGGATGTCGGAGGAAGGCCCGTCCATGCGCCCTATCGTGCCGCGCGGGCGCGCCCGCGCCACCACGCCGTCACGGCGCGGACGGCTCGCGCGCGGCG
>Ga0079224_100011042_pt1 | contig 12416 bp, 11 predicted proteins | sample Stecom2015_FD_80414 | JGI IMG/M metagenome (GOLD analysis project Ga0079224, IMG submission 80414) | Agricultural soil microbial communities from Utah to study Nitrogen management - Steer compost 2015 | ecosystem: Environmental > Terrestrial > Soil > Agricultural land | place: USA: Utah...
AGGGCAAGGATCTCTTCTGCGTCTACGTCGCGATCGGCCAGAAGGCCTCGACGATCGCCAACGTGGTGCGCAAGCTCGAGGAGCACGGCGCGATGGAGTACACCATCGTGGTCGCCGCGTCGGCCTCCGAGTCCGCCGCCATGCAGTACATCGCGCCCTACTCCGGCTGCACGATGGGCGAGTATTTCCGCGACCGCGGCATGGACGCCCTCATCATCTACGACGACCTCACCAAGCAGGCCTGGGCATACCGGCAGGTGTCGCTGCTGCTGCGCCGCCCGCCGGGCCGCGAGGCATACCCGGGCGACGTGTTCTACCTGCACTCGCGCCTGCTCGAGCGCGCGGCACGGGTGAACCCCGAGTACGTCGAGAAGTTCACCAAGGGCGAGGTGAAGGGCAAGACCGGCTCGCTCACGGCGCTGCCGGTGATCGAGACCCAGGCGGGCGACGTGACGGCCTTCGTGCCCACCAACGTGATCTCGATTACCGACGGCCAGATCTTCCTCGAGACCGACCTCTTCAACGCGGGCATCCGCCCGGCCATCAACGCCGGCATCTCGGTCTCCCGCGTAGGGGGCGCCGCCCAGACGAAGATCATGAAGCGGCGCGACACCGGCGGGGGCGTGCGCCTCGCCCTCGCGCAGTACCGCGAGCTCGCCGCCTTCGCCCAGTTCGCGAGCGACCTCGACGAGGCGACCCGCAAGCAGCTCGAGCGTGGCCGGATGGTCACCGAGCTCATGAAGCAGCCGCAGTACTCGCCGCTGCAGGTGTGGGAAATGGCGCTCACGCTCTTCGCCGTGAACAACGGCTACTTCGACGACATCGACGTGAAGAAGGCGCTCGCCGCCGAGAAGTCGATGCGCGACTACGTGAAGGGCAAGTACGGCGAGCTGGTGGGCAGGATGGAGGAGAAGAAGGACCTGTCCGCCGACGACGAGAAGCTCCTCCACGAAGCCATCCAGGACTGGAAGAAGAACGGCACGTTCTAGGGAAGAACGGCCCGTTCCTGGAGACACGCGGGACTACTGAGGAATCGGCAGCACGATGCCCGGCACCAAAGAGATCAGGATGAAGATCCGGAGTGTGCAGAACACCCGGAAGATCACCAAGGCGATGGAGATGGTCGCCGCCTCCAAGATGAGGAAGGCGCAGGAGCGCATGCGCCAGGCGCGCCCCTACGGGGAGAAGATCCGCACCGTGGCGGCCCACATCTCGCACGCCAACCCCGAGTACCGGCATCCGTTCCTCGTGCATCGGGATACCGTGCAGCGCGTCGGCCTCATCGTCATCACGACCGACAAGGGCCTGTGCGGTGCCCTCAACACGAACGTGCTGCGCCTGGTCCTCGCGCAGTACAAGGAGTGGCAGGCGCAGGGCGAGGAGATCGAGGTCTGCGCCATCGGCAACAAGGGCCTCGGCTTCATGCAGCGCCTCGGGGCGAGCATCGTCTCGCAGGTGACGCAGCTCGGCGACCGGCCGCAGATGGAGAAGCTGATCGGCGCGGTCAAGGTCATGCTCGACGGCTACACGTCCGACCGGTTCGACCGGCTGATGATCGCCTATACCCGCTTCATCAACACGATGAAGCAGGAGCCGGTGATCGAGCAGCTCCTGCCCCTCGCGGGCGAGCGGCTCGGCGCGCCGGAGACCGTCTGGGACTACATCTACGAGCCGGAGGCGCGCGCGGTCCTCGACCAGGTCATGACGCGCTACATCGAGGCGCTCATCTACCAGGCCGTCTCCGAGAACATGGCCTCCGAGCAGTCGGCGCGCATGGTGGCGATGAAGGCGGCCTCCGACAATGCCGCCACGCTGATCGACGAGCTCACGCTCGTCTACAACAAGAACCGGCAGGCCGGCATCACCAAGGAACTTTCGGAAATCGTGGGCGGCGCCGCCGCCGTCTAGGGAACCAGGATACTTTATGGCACAGGCACAGGGCATGCAGAGTCAAGCGCAAGGCACCATCGTCCAGTCGATCGGCGCGGTCATCGACATCGAGTTCCCGAGGGAGCACATGCCGAACATCTACGACGCGCTCGTGCTGGAGGACAGCGGCGGGAACAGCCTCGTCGAGCAGGGCCTCACCTTCGAGGTGGAGCAGCAGCTCGGCGACGGCGTGGTGCGCTGCATCGCGCTCGGCTCCTCCGACGGCATTCGCCGCGGCATGAAGGTCAAGGCGCTCGGCCGGCCCATCTCGGTGCCGGTCGGCAAGGGCACGCTCGGGCGCATCATGGACGTGCTCGGCCGCCCGATCGACGAGGTGGGCCCGATCAAGTCCGAAGAGCTGCGCTCGATCCACCAGGTGGCGCCGAAGTTCGACGAGCTCTCGCCCTCGGTGGAGCTGCTCGAGACGGGCATCAAGGTGATCGACCTGATCTGCCCCTTCGCCAAGGGCGGCAAGATCGGCCTCTTCGGCGGCGCCGGCGTCGGCAAGACCGTCAACATGCTGGAGCTCATCAACAACATCGCCACCCAGCACTCCGGCCTTTCGGTATTCGCCGGCGTCGGCGAGCGCACCCGCGAGGGCAACGACTTCTACCACGAGATGATCGAGGCCGGCGTCGTCAAGACCGACAACCTCGAGGAGTCGAAGGTCGCGATGGTGTTCGGGCAGATGAACGAGCCGCCGGGCAACCGCCTGCGCGTCGCGCTCACCGGCCTCACCATGGCCGAGAAGTTCCGCGACGAGGGGCGCGACATCCTCTTCTTCGTCGACAACATCTACCGCTTCACGCTCGCCGGCACGGAGGTGTCCGCGCTGCTCGGCCGCATGCCCTCCGCGGTGGGCTACCAGCCGACGCTCGCCGAGGAGATGGGCAAGCTCCAGGAGCGCATCACCTCGACCAAGGTGGGCTCGATCACGTCGATCCAGGCCGTGTACGTGCCGGCCGACGACCTGACCGACCCGTCGCCTGCGACGACCTTCGGCCACCTCGATGCCACCGTCGTGCTCTCGCGCGACATCGCTGCGCTCGGCATCTATCCGGCCGTGGACCCGCTCGACTCCACCTCGCGCCAGGTCGACCCCAACATCATCGGCGAGGAGCACTACAACACGACCCGTTCGGTGCAGCAGACGCTCCAGCGCTACAAGGAGCTGCGCGACATCATCGCGATTCTGGGCATGGACGAGCTCTCGCCCGAGGACAAGCTGGCCGTCTCGCGCGCGCGCAAGATCCAGCGCTTCCTCTCGCAGCCGTTCACCGTGGCGCAGAACTTTACCGGCACCCCGGGCAAGTACGTCTCGCTCAAGGACACCATCAAGGGCTTCAACATGATCGTGAACGGCGAGTGCGACGCGCTGCCGGAGCAGGCGTTCTACATGGTCGGCACGATCGAGGAAGCCTTCGAGAAGGCGAAGACGCTCAAGTAATGGCCAATCCCACCATCCAGGTCGACGTCGTCAGCGCCGAAGAGTCCATCTTCTCCGGCGAGGCGGAGTTCGTCGTCCTGCCCGGCGAGGCGGGCGAGCTCGGCATCTATCCCCGCCATACGCCGCTCATCACCCGCATCAAGCCCGGCGCCGTGCGCATCACGCCCGCCGGCGGCGGAGAGGAGCAGCTCATCTTCGTCGCAGGCGGCATCCTGGAGGTCCAGCCGAAGATCATCACCGTCCTTGCCGACACCGCGATCCGGGGCGCCGACCTGGACGAGGCGAAGGCGAACGAGGCGCTGAAGCGGGCCGAGGAAGCGCGCGCCAAGGCGCAGGACAAGCAGGAGATCGCCGCGGTCGAGGCCGAGCTCGCCATGCTCGCCGCGCAACTCGCGGCGATCCGCCGCCTTCGCAAGAAGTAGTCGCCCCGTAGACCGGTCGCGACCCGTGTCGTGGCGCATCGACGTGGATGCGCGCTTCTAGTCCGCCGAGACTAGGCAGGGGTAAGGACACGCGCGCGCGCCGCTGCAACAATCTCCCTGCCAGCCAGGAGAGACAGGCATGAAGCACATCCTCGATTCGACCTTCCGGTACAAGCCCAGCTTCGACACGGACGTGCGCAAGACCTTCGAGCGGGTGCGGCGCCAGCAGCAGCTGCGCGAGCGCGGCAAGCCGCGCATGGCCGAGGCCGCGGCCGAGACGCCGGTCGGGCCGCGCATCAAGGTGCTCCAGCTCGATCAGCTCAAGAAGGCGAGCAGCACGTAGCGCTCGGGGCCGCCCGCGCGCAGGGCGCCAAACGGATAGCAGGTCACGAGCGTCAGGCGACTGGGGCCCGCCTGCTCCATGACCCAGGTGCTTCTGCGATCGAGGATGCGGGCGTCGCCGACGCGGTAGCGCACGCGGGTCCCGTCGGGCCGCTCCACGACCATCTCGTCGCCGATCCTCACCTCCTGAAGAAAGGAAAAATGCGTGTCCCGGTGGCCGGCGATGACGCTGTTGCCGCCGTCCCCTGGATGCGCAGTCCCCGTTACATGGCCCGGACCGAACGCGAGCGCAGCACCGCCTGAGCCCGCGAGCACATAGCGAACGACGCCGAGCCGCGGGACGCTCAGCCGCGCGACCGGCCAGGTATCGGCCCATGGCCACGGCCGCACCGGGGCGCCTTCGGCGAGCGTCCGGTCCCACGCCGATGCGATGAGCGCCTGCGCAAGCAGAGCCTTGGCGTGAATCCAGACGCCTCGGCCTGCCTGCCACGCACCCACGGCCAGCAGGACGACGATGAGGACGATGAGGACCCGTTCCATCCGCGCGTACGACGGTCGGATCGGCGCCTGCTCGAGCGGCGGGAGGGCCGGCGCTTGCGTCCTCATGCGACCCGCCGCCGGAGCAGGAGCCCTGCCAGCCCGAGCAGAAGGCATCCGGCGCCCACGAGCAGAGCAAGACGGCTATCCGTCGCGCCTTGCGGGAGCTCGCCGAACACGCTCTCGTATTGCCAGCCGGCCGGAAGCAGCGTCGGGACCGCGTGCGATTGCAGGCTGGCGTCGTCCGGGCGCGCGGGCGTGCGGTCCACGGCAACGAAGCTCGTGTACTTCGTCACGAGCCGGTGCGAGAGCGCGAGCGAGACGATCTCCGCGCGCGCCCGCTCCCTCGCCACGGGACTTGCTGCCGGGTCGCGATCCACATCCATGAGGGCAGTCACTTTCTGCCGCGCCCAGACCGATGCGACGCTCGGCGACTCGGCCGCTGCCGCGATGGGAACCGTCGCTTCCCATGAACGATCCTGCCAGTGCCCGCTCACTACGGCAGCGCCTTCGAGCGAGTCGAGGGCGACCGTCACGACGAGCGGCTCGCCCGAATAGAGATCGGGCAGGCGTGCGGGCCATGCCTCGGCGCGAGCGCCGTCGGGCCAGCGCACCGAGAGCTCGCGCAGTACCGGCGCCTCCAGGCGCGCGAGCAGCTCCCCCATCCGCTCGGCCACTTCGTCGATGCGGCCGATGAACGTGAAGCTGCCCCGCCCGAGACGGGCGGCCTTGTCCATGAAGTGGCCGTTGGGCGCGGAGCCGATGCCGACGGTGAACAGGCGCGAGCTGCCGAGCTCGCTCCGGATGAGGCCGAAGAGCTCGTCCTCGTTGCCCACCGCGCCGTCGGTGAGGAACACGACCTGCCTTACCCGGTCGCCCGTCGCCGGCGCGGCAAGCGCGAGTCGCAGCGCGTCGCGCATCTCGGTGCCGCCGCGGGCCTCCAGCGCGTCGACCCAGTCGATGGCCTCGCGCACTGCTCGCTCCTCCGCTTCGCGCGCCTTGGGGAACAGGGCCCTCGCGCGCGAGTTGAACGCGATGACATTGAAGCGATCGCCGGGGGCGAGGCGCTCGAGCGCCAGCGCGAGCGCGGCCTTCGCCTGACGGATGGACGCACCCGCCATCGACCCGGACGTGTCGAGCACGAGGATCACCTCCCGCGGAAGCCGCAGGCGCTGCTCCAGCAGCGGCGGCAGGACCATGAGAAGCCCGTAGTGACGGCCGTCCTTTTCCTCGACGAACCAGGCCGCCTGCGGCAGCGTCGAGGGTCGCGGCGTCCAGGAGAGCTCGAAGTCGCGGTCGGCCCGCACCGGGCCTTCGGCGAGCGTGATGACGCTTCGCGAGGGCGACGCGCTTTGCTGGTGTATCGCGTGGTAGGCGCTCTGGACCGAAGCGAGCGGCACCCCGGCATCGAGCTCCACGCGGATCGACACCGCGTTCGACCGGCCGTGCTCGTGTCCCGGCCGCAGGACGGGCGGCGCAATGCGAGCCGCATCCGCGACGCGTAGCGGCCCGGGGACATATCGCGGGCCCACCACCATGGGAAAGCGCAGGGAAAAGCGGTTGCCGTCGTACCGAGCCGCGTGCTGGTACTCGAGCGCCACGACGATCGTCTCGCCGGGACCGATGTTGGCCACCTGCGTCGTAAAGATGTTCGGCCGCTCCTGGTCGAGGAGCGCGGTCCGATGTCCCGATGAGCGTGCGGCGGCGTAGACGGCGGCGGCCTGATCGCGGCTGCGGATCTCGCCTTCCAGACGGCGCTCGCCGACAGCGAGGGTCATGCGATCGACGGCGGCGCCTTCAGGCAGCGGGAAAACGTAGAGGGCCTCCGCCCAGGCTTCCCGGGGGTTCTCGAAGATCTGGACGACTCGCGCCCGGACAAGGGGTCCTGAGACCGCGAAGCGGACCTCGGTCGAGACGAGCGGTGCGGGAAAGGGCTCTTCGGCATCGCCCGCTTTCAGGTAGAGCGCCGGTTGCCCGACCGACTGCGCCTCCGCATAGGCGGGCGTGGCGAGCAACAATGCCACGCCGCCCAGAAGGAGGCCGGCGGCAAGGCCGAGCAGGGCTGCCAGGCCCAGGAAGGCCAGCAGCTCGGGCAGGGTGGCGCGGGACAACGCTCGGTGCGACATGGACGTCTCCGTAGGCGATGGTCGTCCCGGGCATTGGGCAAGCCGATTTCGCCGGCAATGGCGGCGAGGCGCAGGCAATCCGCGGCGGAATTCTGGAAAACCGATGGCAACGCCCGTCGCTGCGCCTGCCATCGGCTATATTGGGATGGCCATGCCGCGCCGCATCGCCATCGTGGAAGACGATCCCGTCATCCGCTCCAACTACGCGGACGCGCTCCGCCGCCACGGCTTCGAGGTGTCCGACTACGCCACGCGGGCCGAAGCGCTTTCCGCCCTGCGCACGCGCCTGCCGGACCTTGCCCTCGTCGACATCGGCCTGGGGAGCGAGATCGACGGCGGATTCACGCTTTGCCGCGAGCTCCGTGCGATGTCCGCGACGCTGCCGATCATCTTCCTCACCGCGCGCGACAGCGACTTCGACATCGTCGCCGGGCTGCGGCTCGGCGCCGACGACTACCTCACGAAGGACGTGAGCCTGCCGCACCTGCTCGCCCGGGTGGCGGCGCTTTTTCGCCGGGCAGAGCTCTCCGGCGAAGCGAAGGGCGTGGAGGAGCGCCTGGAAAGGGGCGCGCTCGTACTCGATCTCAAGCGCTTCAAGGTGTTCTGGAACGGCGCCGCGGTGCCCCTCACGCTCACCGAGTTCTGGATGGTGCACGCGCTTGCCAAGTACCCGGAGCACGTCAAGAGCCGCGACCAGCTGATGCGCGAGGCGAATCTGGTCGTCGACGACGGCACGATTACCTCCCACATCAAGCGCATCCGGCGCAAGTTCGCCGCGGTCGACCCGTCGTTCGACGCCATCGAGACGGCCTACGGCATGGGCTATCGATGGAAGGCCTGAGAGGCCGAAGCCGCCTCCGCTTCGGCCTGCGCGCAAAGCTCGCCCTTGTGACGCTCGTGCTCCTCGCGCTTCCCTGGGCGGGCATCCTGTACGTGAACGAGGTCGAGCGCCTGCTCCTGCAGGGCCAGGAGCAGGCGCTTCTTGGAACCGCGCGGGCGGTCGCCACGGCGCTGCACGAGCGGCCGCTCCTCACGGTTTCGGCAACGACGGGCGAGGAGCGCGAGCTCGGCACGCTGCTCGCCGGCCTGCGACGGGCCGCCTCGCGCATCTGGATCGTCAATCGCGAGTTCGCCGTCCTCGCCCGGGTGGGTACGCTCGAGCGCAAGCCCCGCGCCGAGGCGGCGGCGACGTGGTGGGAATCGGTTCTCGCCTGGCTCGTCCAGCGGCCGACCGAGCAGTTCGTCGACGTGCTCGGCCCCGAGGGCCTCGCGGGCGCGCGGGACGTCATCGCGGCGCTGCAAGGAACGCCTGCCACGCGGACCCGCCGGACGCAGGATGGCCGGGCCGTGGTGATGTCGGCGGCGCACCCCATCTGGCGGGGCGACGAGGTCATTGGCGCGGTCATCGCCGAAGAGACGACGAACGCCGTGGCCTCCATGCGAAGCGCCGCGCTGGAGCGGCTGCTCCTCATCACGCTCGCCTCCTTCACCGGCGTGGCGGCCTTCCTCATCGCCTACGCCACGCGACTGTCGTTGCGCATCCGCCGCCTCCGCGACGAGGCCGAATCGGCCATCGACGGCCGCGGGCGCATCACGCGGCTGGGGGCCGGCTCCGAGGCGGGCGACGAGATCGGGGATCTCTCGCGCAGCTTTTCGGCCGTGCTCGAGCGCCTGGCGCAGCACCATGCCTACCTCGAGAGCATGGCCGGGCGCCTTTCCCACGAGCTGCGCACGCCGGTGGCGGTCGTGCGCTCCTCGCTCGAGAACGTCAAGCTCGCCGGCTCCGAGGCCGAAGTGCGCCGCTATGTCGAGCGCGCGGAGGAGGGGCTGCAGCGGATGAACCGCATTCTCGATCGCATGACCGAAGCCTCGCGGCTCGAGCAAAGCCTCTCGGTCGTCGAGCCGGAGCGCTATGATCTCGTGCCCGTCGTGCGGGGCTGCGTCGAGGGCTATCGACTCGCGTATCCGCAGGCGAGCTTCCGGGTCGAGCTGCCGCCCTGGCGGGCCGAGGTGCGCGGCGCCCCCGACCTCGCGGCACAGATGCTCGACAAGCTGGTGGAGAACGCGGTGGACTTCGCAACCCCGGGCGAGCCGGTGGACATCATTCTGGAGAATCGCACCGGTGAGTCGCTGCTCACCGTGTCCAACAAGGGCCCTGCGCTTCCGAGGGAAATGCGAGGACGCCTCTTCCAGTCGATGGTCTCGATTCGGGAGAGCCGCGCCGCGGGGGTCCCGCATCTCGGCCTCGGCCTGTACGTCGCGCGCCTCATCGCCGAGTTCCATGGCGGGAGAATCATGGCGATGAACCGCCCGCAAGGCGATGGCGTCGCCGTCACCGTCCGATTTCCCGCCCCCTGGCATTGAACTGCGACGTTCTCGTCGTCGGCGGCGGCATCAATGGCGCCGGCATCGCCCGGGACGCGGCCGGCCGGGGGCTTTCCGTCGTGCTCCTCGAGCGGGGCGACCTCGGCGAGGCGACCTCGTCGGCATCGTCCAAGCTCATCCATGGCGGGCTGCGCTACCTCGAGCAGTTCGAGTTCCGGCTCGTTGCCGAAGCGCTTGCGGAGCGGGAGGTCCTGCTTCGCGTCGCCGGGCACCTCACGTGGCCGATCCGCTTCGTCATGCCCCATGTGCCGGAGCTGCGGCCGCGCTGGATGATTCGAGCGGGCCTCTTTCTTTACGATCATCTCGCTCGGCGCTCGGTGCTGCCGGGCTCGGCGTCCGTCCGGCTGGACGGCGTCCGCTACGGCGAAGGGCTCGACGCCCGATTCACCCATGGCTTCGTCTACTCCGATTGCCGGGTGGATGACGCTCGCCTCGTGGTGGCGAACGCGGTGGACGCCCACAGCCGCGGCGCCGCCGTACTCGTCGGCACGGCGCTGCGCGCGGCGCGACGGGCGGGCGACCGGTGGCACGTCGAGCTTTCGGATGGCCGAACGCTCGAAGCGCGCGCGCTCGTCAACGCGGCCGGCCCCTGGGTGAGGCAGGTGCTCGACCATCACGTCGAGGGGCATCGGACGAGGGACCGGATTCGCCTCGTCTGGGGAAGCCACATCGTCTTTCCCCGGCTCTACCGCGGCGAGCACGCCTTCATTCTGCAGAACGACGACCGCCGAGTGGTCTTCATGATTCCCTTCGAGGAATCCTTCACGCTCGTAGGCACCACCGACGTGGGCGACCCGCGCCTCGAGCGCCCGGGCGCGAGCGACGCGGAGATCGACTACCTTTGCCGGGCGGTCAATCGCTATCTCGCGAATCCGGTGTCGCGCGCCGACGTGCGATGGAGCTTCACCGGCGTACGCCCTCTCATCGACGACGGCGAGCGGGATCCGTCCGCCGTTTCCCGCGACTACACCTTCCGGCTCGACGACGCGAACGGGTCGGCGCCCCTGCTTTCCGTCTTTGGCGGAAAGATCACGACCTACCGCCGGCTTGCCGAGCAGGCGCTGCAGCGGCTCTCGCCGTACTTTCCGGGCATGAAGGGCCCCTGGACCGCGCAGACTCCGCTGCCCGGCAGCGCGTTCGAGTCGCAGGAAGAATGCGAGCGCGAAGTCCTCGCGCGCTACCCGCAGCTCCCGCAGGCCACGGTGCGTGGCGTTGTCAGGCGCCACGGCGCGCTCGCTGCCGAGGTGCTCGGAGACGGGTCGCTGGGCGAAGATTTCGGCGCAGGCCTGACGGAGCGGGAGCTGCGCTACCTCGTCGAGCGGGAATGGGCGCGAACGGCCGAAGACGTCCTCTGGCGGCGGACCAAGGCGGGGTTGCGCATGGACGCGCGCCAACGCGCCCGGGTGGCGGAGCGGCTGGCCGAGCTGAAGCCGGAGCGCCGCGGATGAAGCCGCTCTCGAGCCTCGACGCTTCCGGCGTGCGCACCGTCCTGCTCGACATCGACGACACGCTCACGACGGAGGGTCGGCTCACCGCGCAGGCCTATGCGGCGCTCGAGGAGCTTCACGAGGCGGGGCTTGGCGTCGTCCCCGTGACCGGTCGCCCGGCCGGCTGGTGCGACCACATCGCCCGGATGTGGCCGGTCGATGCGGTCGTGGGCGAGAACGGCGCGTTCTATTTCTTCCATGCCGAAGGGCGCCTGCAGAAGCGGTTCTTCGACGACGACGCGACCCGGGCGGCGAAGCGGGCACGCCTGGAGGCCGTTGCCGAGCGCATCTTCCGCGAAGTCCCGGGAAGCGCCCTCGCTTCGGACCAGGCCTACCGCGAGACGGATCTCGCCATCGACTACTGCGAGGACGTTCCCGACCTGGGCCTCGCGGCGGCCGAGCGCATCGCCGGACTGATGCGCGAAGCCGGCCTCACGGCGAAGGTGAGCTCGATCCACGTGAACGGCTGGTTCGGGGACTACGACAAGCTCGCCATGACGCGCCGGCTCTTCCGCGAGCGCTTCGGCGCCGATCTCGACCGGGATGCCGACGGCGTCGTGTTCGTCGGCGATTCGCCCAACGATGCGCCGATGTTCCGCTTTTTCCGCAAGTCGGTGGGCGTCGCGAACGTCATGCGCTTCGGGGAGCGCCTCGAGCATGCGCCGGCGTACGTGACCGCCGCGGCCGCGGGCGCCGGATTCGCCGAGCTGGCCGCCCATCTCCTCGGACGCCCCTGATGACGCACTGGCTGGCGGCCAACTGGTGGTTGGCCTACCTTGCCATCGGGGCGGCGGTCGGGTTTGCCGCCGGCTTCCTCGGCATCGGAGGCGGCATGATCATGGTCCCCTTGCTCGTGCCCGTTCTGGCCGCCCAAGGCTTCCCGCAGGACCATACCCTGCACGTCGCCATGGCGACCGCCATGGCGACCATCGTATTCACTTCCGCTTCCAGCATGCGGGCCCATCATTCCTATGGCGCGGTAGACTGGCCCATCGCGCTCGCCCTCGCCCCCGGCATGCTGACGGGCGCCTTTAGCGCCGCCCTGATCGCTGGCTTCATTCCCACGCGCCCGCTCGCCGTCCTGTTCACGGCGCTCGTGTTCTATGCCGCGACGCAGATGCTCTTCGACCTGCGGCCCAAAGGCACGCGCGCCTTGCCGGGCCGCGCGGGCCTCTTTGGCGCCGGCGGGGTCATCGGGGCGGTGGCGAGCCTGCTCTCGGCCGGCGGCGCCTTCCTCTCCATTCCTTTCCTCGCGTGGTGCGGCGTGCCGTTGCGGCGCGCGATCGGCACGGCTGCCGCCATCGGGTTCCCCATTGCGCTTGCCGGCACGGCCGGCCATGTGGTCCAGGGCCTGCGAGCGAGCAACCTGCCGGCTGGAACGCTCGGCTTCGTCTACCTTCCTGCACTCGGACTCGTGGTCCTCACCAGCATGGCGGCGGCGCCTCTCGGCGCGCGCCTCACGCAGCGCCTGCAGCCCAAGCGGCTCAAGGTCGTGTTTGCCGTGCTCCTCTATGCGCTCGCCGTGAGGATGCTCGTCGGGCTCTGGTGATCACTTGCCCGCGTAGGCGGCCCTCAGCTCGTTCTTGAGCACCTTGCCCATCGTGTTGCGCGGAAGCTGCGGCACGAAGACGACGCGCTTCGGCACCTTGTAGTTGGCGAGCTTTCCCTTGACGTAGGCGATGATGTCGCGCTCCGAAAGCTGGGCGCCCGGCTCCGGCCCGATCGCGACGGTCACCGCTTC
>Ga0079224_100011044_pt1 | contig 12414 bp, 10 predicted proteins | sample Stecom2015_FD_80414 | JGI IMG/M metagenome (GOLD analysis project Ga0079224, IMG submission 80414) | Agricultural soil microbial communities from Utah to study Nitrogen management - Steer compost 2015 | ecosystem: Environmental > Terrestrial > Soil > Agricultural land | place: USA: Utah...
TGAGCACCGAGGTCGCGGGCGTGGGACGCCCCTCGACGGTCGAGGTGCGGGTGAGCGTGCGCACGGTGCTGCCCACTCCCCCGGGGCGCTGGGCCGACGCGCTCCCGCACACACTGTCCGGCGAGGCGTCCGGCGTCTTCCCCGCACTCGGGTCGGGGCTGCGCGGCGACGAGCGGATCGTGCGCCTGAGCTACCCGGTCACCGGCGTGCACCGCGGCGTCGAGCCGATCGGCCCGCTGCGGATCACCTCGACGGATCCGTTCGGTCTCGCCCGGCGGCGGCACGTGCTCGGCGCGCGCACGCCGGTCACGGTGGTGCCCACGATCATCGATCTGCCGGCGATCTCCAGCTACGCGGGGGCGACCGGCGGCATCCTGCAGGCCACCACCGAGCAGCTCGGCCAGGGCGCCGACAACCTCATCGCGCGCCCGTACGTGCCGGGCGATTCGATGCGACGCATCCACTGGCGGGCCACGGCCCACCGCGACGAGCTCATGGTGCGGCAGGAGGAGCAGGAGTCCACCCCTGAGGCGACCGTGGTGCTCGAGCGCAGCGTGCTGCGCTACGTGCCCGAGGCGATCCGGGCTCCGGGCGTCGACCCCGGGTTCGAGACGGCGGTGACGATGTGCGTCTCGGCCGCCGCGCGCCTCGTGCGCGAGGGTTACACGGTCGAGGTCATCGACTCCGACGGGCTGCCCCTGATCGCCCCGCTGGACGGCGACGACGCGGGCGAGATCGACGCGATGCTGGCCGCGTTCGCCCGCACCGTCGCGACCCGCGACGACCACCTCGGCGACCTGCCGGCGCAGTTCACCGGCTCGACGACGGGCCCCGTGGTCCTCATCGTCGGACGGCTCGACCCGGCCGACGCCGGCGTGCTCGCGATGATCGCGCACCACTCGTCGCTGCCGGTGCTGCTGGCCGTGGCCCCAGTCGGGGACGCGCTCCAGCTGGCGGCCGATGCCGGGTGGCGGTGCGCCCGCATCGACCCCGACGCCGACCTCGCGGCGGCCTGGCACTCCGTGTCGGACCGGGGGGTGTCGCATGTCTTCGGTTGACCGGCTCGCCCAGCCGATCCCCGCCGGGCGCGGACGGCTGCGCGACGAGCGCCCCGAGGTCTCGGGCCGCCGCCCCGCCGACCTGCTGCTGACGGTGGCGGTGTACGTCGCGATCCTCGCCGCCGCGTTCCCGCTGCTGCGGGTCGTGCGCCCCGGCTACTGGACCCTCGGGGTGGTCGTGCTGCCGGCCCTCCTGCTGGGCGCCGGCTACCTCGCCCGCCGGTTCCGGGTCGCCGCGGTGGGCGTGAGCTTCATCGAGGCTGCGCTCTGGATGGTGCTGGTGACCGTCGTCTTCCTCCGCGACGCGGCCTTCCTCGGGGTGCTGCCCGTTCCGGCGACGGTGGGCGAGGCATCCGATCTCTTCCGCCAGGCGATGGACCACATCATCACCGGCGCGGCTCCCCTGGATGCAGCGGTGCCGCTGACCTTCCTCATCGTCGGGGCGATCGGGCTGCTCACCGTCGGCATCGACCACGTGGTGCTCACGGCCCGGATGCCGCTGCTGGCCGCCATCGGGCTGATCGTCGTCTCGCTCATCCCGGCGATCGCCGTGCCCAGCGACGTGGACGTGCCGGCGTTCATCATGCTCGCCGCGACGCTGCTGTTCCTGCTGCGGGCAGAGACCAGGACGAGGGATGCCGCAGGCCCCCGCCTCGCGTCGCGCTCCTCCGCGCAGGCCGGCCGCGACCCGCGCAACGGCGGGGTGACAGCTGCCGCCACCGGCATCGGCGCGATCGCGGTGATCATCACGGTGGTGGCCGCTCCGCTGTTCCCCGCGACGACGCCCGGGGGCGGAGGTCCTGGCAACGGCCGCTGGAACAGCATCGATCCGACCCTGCAGCTGGGCGAGGATCTGCGCCGGCCCGCGGACGGCGAGGTGCTGCATCTGCGCACCGACGCGACGTCGGCGCCGTATCTGCGCGCTGCCACGCTGACCACGTTCGACGGGCAGATCTGGCGACCCGATTCGGGCCATGTCGCAACCCTCGGCGACGGCGGGTCGCTGGGCGGCGTCGAGGTCGACGAGGACGTCCGCATCACCCGCTACACCACCGACATCGAGGTCACGAACCTGCTGAGCGGATGGCTGCCGGTGCCCTATCCGGCGGTGACCGTCACGGGGCTTCAGGGGCAGTGGAACCTGCTGCCGATGAACCGGACGCTGGCGAGCTCCACCGATTCGGCGAATGGGCAGGTCTACGAGGTGTCGGCGGATGTGCCCAAGCCGTCGCTGGAGAAGATCCGCGCCGCGTCGGCGGGCGGTCAGGGGCCCCAGGATTCGACCCGCGTGCTGCCGATCGGCACGCCGGACGTCATCCGCGATCTCGCGCTCGAGGTCACGGCGAACGCCACGAACGACTTCGACCGGCTGGCCGCCCTGCAGGCCTGGTTCCGCTCCGGCGAGTTCGCCTACTCGCTGGATGCGCCGGTGGCGGACGGCTTCGACGGCACGGGGGTGCAGGCGGTGGCGGAGTTCCTCGAGGTGCGCGGGGGGTACTGCATCCACTTCGCCGGCGCGTTCGCGCTCATGGCGCGCTCGCTCGGCATGGCCACCCGGATCGTCGTGGGGTACCTGCCCGGGTTGAGCAGCACCGATCCCGACACCGGCGAGAAGGTGTACACGGTGATGAACTCGCAGCTGCACGCCTGGCCCGAGGTGCACTTCTCGGGCATCGGCTGGGTGCCGTTCGAGCCGACCAACAGCCTGGGCACACCGACGACCTTCCCGCCGGCGTCGGCCGTTCCGCCGGACACCGGCGGCACCGAGATCGAGCCGACGCCCGCGGCGACGAGCACGCCGACCCCGACGACGTCGACCGACCCGGCGGGCCTGCGCGGGAACGAGCCGACCTCGCCGGACGCCTCGGCGACCTTCGTGCGGCCGCTGCCCTGGATGATGACGCTGCTGGCGCTGATCCTCGTGGTCGCAGCTCCCGGAGTGATCCGGGAGTACCGTCGCCGCGAGCTGCTCACCGCCGCCCGGACGGGCGATGCGACCGCGGCGTGGCGCAGTGTGCAGGACATCGCGATCGACCTGATGATCCCGCTGCCGCCGGGTGAGACGCCGCGCGCGTTCGGGATGCGGATGATGGCCGAGCACGGGGCGCCGTCGGCGCCGACGTGGGTGCTCATCCGTGCGATCGAGCGCGCCAGCTACTCCGGCCGCGACGTCAAGTTCGGCCCCGACCTCGCCGACACGGTCTCGGAGGTGCGGGCGGCCATGCTCGCCGCCGTGCCCCGCACGCGCCGGATCGTCGCTCTCGTGCTGCCGCGCTCGCTGATCGTGCGGCCGGGCTCGGCGTTCTCCGCCGGCGGCGAGCGAGTGCGGCTCAAGGTGTGATCGCGCCGGCCCCGGCAACGGCGGCTGCACGGGCACGGTAGGATGATCGTCGGCCCTGCGGGGCCCAGGAGGATTCGCCTAGTGGCCTATGGCGCACGCTTGGAAAGCGTGTTGGGTGCAAGCCCTCGGGGGTTCGAATCCCCCATCCTCCGCTCATTCCCGCCCTGCCCCCTCCGACCGCGAGACAGGCTGCGGGTACCGTGCCGGCATGCCTGGGCGCCCCCGCCTCAGAACGCCGCGATGCCCTTGCCGATCAGCACCACGCCGATCACGAGCAGGAGGACCGCCATGATGACGGGGTTCTCATGGCCCAGCCAGACCCGCAGACGGTCGAGGGGCCCGCGCAGGGAACTCGCGGCGATGAGGTAGCCGACGACGGGGACAAGGACCGTGGACGCGGCGATCACCGTGAAGATCGCGATGACGCCGACGATTCCGCCGACGCCGAGGTCGCCCGAGCCGATGTCGACGCCGGCCCCCGCGGCCATGAGCAGGTTCTTCGGGTTGAGCGCGGACAGCAGGAACCCCAGCCCGAACGCGACGACGAAGCTGAGCTTGTCGATCGCCTGCATCCATTTCGGCAGCTTCGGCTCCTCGCCATCGCGCGGTCGCTTCCGCCACTGCCTCACGGCGACCAGCAGCAGCAGCACGCCGAGGACGATGCGGATGATCCCTTGGATGGGCTTCGACGCGTCGGCATCCTGCTCGGGCAGCAGCGACGAGAGCAGGGTGAACACCGTGACGGCGACCACGATGCCGATGATCCAGCCGAGCAGGAAGCCGACGCTGGTCACGCGGGCTTTGGGCGAGAGCAGCATGAGGATCGCCGCGATGATCGGGACCGGGCTGATCGCGATGCCGAGTGCGAGCGGCAGGATCTCACCGATGACTTCGCCCATCTCCCGATCTCCTCTGTGATCGCCGGGTCATGGCCGCACAGCGGTCCGGCTCGGCTCGGCCGTCATGGTTCATCCTGGCCCCGAGGGCTCTCGGATGCCAAGGGCTCTTGCGCACACACCGGCCAGTGGCCATCGTCGACACATGGACACGGTCACCCGCCCGCGCACCCGCCGGCTCCTCCAGATAGCCCTCGTCGTGGTCGGCGCTGTCATGCTGCTCTTCTATCCGATCGCGCTGGTCTGGCCTTCCGGGTGGGTGTGGCACCACGGCGCTCCCCACGAGTCGGAGTACTTCCTGATGATCGCCGGGATCTACGCGACGCTCGGCGTGTTCCTGATCGTCGCCGCCCGCGCCCCGGAAGCCCACCGCAGCCTCATCTGGTTCACCGTGTGGTCGAGCGTCGTCCACGCGGCGATCATGGCGGTCCTGTCGTTTCGCGAAGGCCATCTCGCCCACCTGTGGGGCGACGTCGCGGCTCTGCTGCTCGCCGCGATCGTCCTCGCGGTGCTCCTGATCGCATCCTCCCCGGTTCTTACGAACCGGGAACACGTTCCGTCCGGGCGGTGACCGCGCAGCGTCGCAGAGATACTGTGGCGGCGTCGAGCACACCCGAAGCGGGAAGGACCGGATGAGAGCGCCGAGGATCGCGGTCGCTGCCGCCGTCACGGCGATGACGGCGGTCTTCGCGGGGTGCGCCCCCGGCGGAATGGATGCCGCGCCCCCGTCCACCTCGCCCCCGGCCGCAACGGCCACGCCCTCGGCCGCGGAGTCGACGCCGACGCCGGCGACCGACGAGCCGACCACGACCGCGGGCGCATACGTCGACTACTCGGACGGCGCCATCGTGGCCACGCCGGGGCCGAAGGTGCTGTTCTTCCATGCGAGCTGGTGCCCGCAGTGCCGAGCGTTGGACGAAGACCTGCGGGCGCGCGGAGTCCCCGACGGACTGACCGTGTTCAAGGTCGACTACGACAGCCGCACCGACCTCCGCCAGAAGTACGGCGTGACCATCCAGACGACCGTGGTCTTCGTGGACGACAGCGGAGAGCTCATCTCCCGCTCGGTGCTCTACGACGATCCCTCCGTCGCATCGCTCGTGGCCGCGATGCCGTGACAGCCGCGTGACAGCGACACTTCTGCTCAGTTTCGCCGCCGGCATCCTGACGGTCGCGGCTCCCTGCGTGCTGCCGCTGCTTCCGGTGATCGTGGGCGGCTCGATCGCCCGCGACGAGGGCGACCGGCGCTCGCGGGCGCGACCGTATGTCATCGCGGGATCCCTCGCGGCGAGCGTGGTCGTGTTCACCCTCCTGCTGAAGGCGACCACCGCACTGCTGGGCATCCCCCCGCAGGTATGGCGGGTGGTCTCGGGCGTGATCGTCATGCTCCTCGGTCTGGGCCTGCTCGTCCCTTCGCTGTGGGATCGCGTATCAGCGGCCCTGCATCTCCCCTCGCGCAGCGATGCGATGCTGAGCCGCTCCGTCTCCCGCAGGAGCTGGGGCGGAGACATCCTCACCGGCGCCGCGCTGGGCCCCGTGTTCTCCAGCTGCAGCCCCACCTACGCCCTGATCGTCGCGGCAGTCCTGCCGGTCTCCTTCGCCGAGGGCGTGACATTCGTCATCGCTTACGCGGTCGGGCTGGCGGGGATGCTTCTGCTGATCGCGCTGCTCGGTCGGGGGCTCGTCCGGCGGCTGGGGTGGCTCGCCGACCCGCACGGCTGGTTCCGCCGCACGATCGGAGTGCTGTTCCTCCTCGTCGGCATCGCCGTGATCACCGGTTTCGACAAGCAGCTGCAGACGTGGATCCTCGATGCCGGGCTCTACGACCCGATCGAGCGGCTCGAGGAGATCCTCGGCACGCGCTGAGGGCGGCCTGCCGGCGCGGTCAGCGCCGGACCACCTCGCCTGAGCCGGCGATGGTCGTGTCGAGGGTCGGCTCACCCGAGTAGGTCACGGTGCCGCTTCCGAGGATGTCGACGGAGAGGCTGTCGACGGGTGACACATCCACGTCGCCCGAACCGCGGACGACGACGTCCACCGCCTGTGCGCGCAGGTCGGCGCCGTGGACGTTGCCGCTGCCGGCGATGTCGATCCCCAGCTCCTGCGTCGTGCCGGAGAGCGTGACATCGCCGGAGCCCGCCACGGAGATCTCGATCCTGCGCGCGGCCAAGCCCGTCCACTCGACGTCGCCGGAGCCGTCCATCGTGATCGCCTCAAGATCGGGCACGGTGAGTTCATACCGCACGGTTCCGAGCCTGAGCATGATCCCCGTCGTCACGCCCAGCGCGAGCACATCGCCGTCGACCTCCGACGTGAGGTGCTCGAGTGCGTCGCTCGCCGCCGAGATCACGAGCCGCGGCTCCCCCTCCGAGATCGAGAGGTCGCCCGAGGTCTGCAGCACGACCGTCGTGATCGCCGGGATGTCGCGTTCCTCCGACGTGACGGGCCCGCTCGCGACGGTCGGCGCGCATCCGGCAAGGGCCACGACCGCGGCAGCCGCGATCACGCCGAGAGGGCGCGCAAGCGGTGTGCTCATGTCATCGATTCAACCCGATCGGGCGGCCGAGCGCCGGGACCTTGGACCCGTCCGCACCGGGCACCTCGATGCAGACGTGTCGCTCACGATCGGGACAGGCTCAGAAGGGTGGATCGCCCTGGTCGGCGGGCCGGAACACCGGCACCCGGCGCTCCGGCTGCACGACATAGCGCCTCCGTGCAGGCGAGACCCACTCGATCGCGCCTCCGCTGCCGGGGATCTGGCGCACCGTCCACCCGCCGTGGTGCTTTACCGTATGGTGCCCCTGGCAGAACGGACTCTCGTTCCACAGCGCCGTGTGGCCGCCGTGCTCCCAGGCGAGGTTGTGGTCGATCTGGCAGCGGGATGCCGGAACGCCGCATCCCGGCGCCATGCACCGTTCGGCACGCCACTTGACGAGCTTTCGCAGTGCGGGCGGGGCGTCGTACCGGTCCCGGCCGACCGAGAGCACCATCCCCGTCTCGGGGTGGGTGAGCACCCGCATCCAGCCCCTGTCGCCCCCGCACAGCTCGCGCGCCCGCTCGATCGGGATCGGTCCGATTCCTTCCACCGTGGCCGGCTCACGAGCCGCGTTCTCGTCGTCGAGGAGCGACAGCGCGGGCACCGTGATCACAACGCTGGGCCGGATGCCGCGCGCCTGCGCAGGGTGCGCGGTCGTGTCGCCCTCGATGAGCAGATCGCACATCACATCGGCGCGCAGCTGGTCGAGCGTGCGGGTCTCGCCGTCCACCTTCCTGAGCTGCTTCGCGATCGCGGTGGCACGGGCGAAGATCGCGTGCGCCTCGACGGCAGGGACATGCAGCAGCAGCTCTGCCATCCCGTCGACGCCGGCCTGCACCGACGCGTGCCGGTGCGTCACCGCCTCTTCGTGCCGTGCGCTGAGCGACGCGGCGCGAAAGGAGTCGACGAGTCTGCCCAGCGCCCGCCGGAAGGTGCCGACGGCGTGCTGCTCGGCCAGCTCGATCGCTGCGGCCATCAAGGCCTCGGCGACGTCGGGGGCCTCGGCATCCATGCTCTCGGCGAGGATCTCGGCGTGCCGCTCGGTGATGCGGGCCCGGCTGAGGGACTCGAGGACGGCGGGGTAGCGGTGCACGAGGCTCTCGGCCCGCGCGAGCATCATTCCGGCGGCGTGCTCGGTGACCCGCAGCGCCGCCGCCAGCTCAAGCCGGATCGACCGATCGATCACCTCGGTCAGCTGCCGGCCGTGCCGCGCGGCCTCGGCCTGCGCCTCGCGGCGCATCGCGTCGACGGCCTGGAACCGCTGAGCGGCGAACGCCGCCTCCATGTCGGCGACGTCGGTCACAAGGTCGAGCGCGTCCGGAACCCGGGGTGCCTCAACCTGGTGGAACATGCCTTCATTGTAGAAGACAGGTACGACACTGGGCTTAGGAACGATCGAAGATCGGTTCGGCATCATCACCCGGTCACCCGGTTCGCAGCACCTTCTCCATGGCCCTGCCCTTGGCGAGCTCGTCGACGAGCTTGTCGAGATAGCGCACCTTCTGAGTGAGCGGGTCTTCGATGTCCTCCACGCGCACCCCGCAGATGACGCCGGTGATCAGCGACGCGTTCGGGTTGAGCGCCGCGTCCGCGAAGAACTCCTCGAAGGTCGCCCCCTCGTCGATCTGCCGCTGCACGGATGCCTCATCGAAGCCGGTCAGCCACCGGATCACCTCGTCGAGCTCTTCCTTCGTGCGTCCCTTGCGCTCCACCTTGCTCACATAGAGCGGGTAGACGACGGCGACCTTCAGGCTGGCGATCCGGCTCACGACTCCAGCGTACTCAGCGCGGACGAGCGGCGGTCCACCCCACCGCCGCTCGTCCGGCCCGACTCAGACCGGCTGGCCGGCCACCAGCACCCCGGCGGGGTCGTAGACCTGCTTGAGCTCACGCAGGCGCCCCAGCGCCGCGCCGAACCCCAGCGCCCGGTCGACGTCGCCGGCGTCGATGAACGTCAGCACCAGCGAGTCGATGTGCCACGGCCGGAGCATCTCGATCCCCGCGCGGACGGCGGCGTCGGCGCCGGCAGCCGCCTCCGGAGCCGGAACCATGGCGATCAGGTTGACGGCGTACTCTCCCGTCAGCGAGCCCACGGCGCCGGCCCCTTCGCTGCGCCGGCGGAACGCGCCGCCGACGTGCCGCACCTCGGCGACGAACAGACCCGGCAGCCCCAGCGCGCCGAGCACGGCCTCGCGCGCCCCGGCAGGGAGCCCCGCGAGCACGGCGTGGCGGGCGAACGCGGGCGACGGCTCGGGCGGATCCATGTGCACGGCGGTCAATCCTGCGGCGGGCATGCGCGCGAACGTGTCGATCTCGGGTTCCAGCGCGCGCAGAGGCTCGAGCAGGGCGGATGCCGCGGCATCCGTCTCCAGGATCGCCCCGTCGATCACGACCAGAGACCGGCCGCTGAGGAACGGCGGCAGCTCCGGCAGCGGCGGCAGGTGGAGGACGCGCAGCGTCGTGGTGGCCGACTCGGGCGCCGTGGCCGTCCAGCGGGTCCAGGCATCCATCACCTCCTCCGCACGCGCGGCGTCCCACAGGAGCATTCCGGCGAACACATCAGCGTAGGGCAGCAGGTCGATCTCGAGCGAGACGACGATGCCGAAGTTGGCCGATCCGCCGCGGATCGCCCAGAACAGGTCGGGGTTCTCGTCGGCGCTCGCCCGCACGAGCGACCCGTCTGCGGTGACCAGTTGCACCTCGCGGAGCGTGTTCACGGCGAGCCCGTGGCGGCGGCCGTAGAACGAGAGGCCGCCGGAGAGGATGTAGCCGGCCACCGACACGTCGCCGGCGCTGCCGTGCATGGCGGTCAGGCCGTGCGGGGTGGATGCCTCGAGCACGTCGTGCCACTGCGACCCGCCGAGCACGCGCGCGGTGCGGGCCTGCTCATCGACGGTGACACCGCGCAGACCGGCGAGGCTGACGAGCACCGTGGCGGACAGGTCGGTGCCCGACAGCGCGCCGGCTCCGTGGCCGGTCGACTGCGGCGCGACGCGCAGACCCGCGGACACGGCGGCGCGCACGACGGCGACGACGTCGTCGGCGCTGTCGGGTCGGGCGACCGCGAACGGGCGCTGGTCGATCGCGAGGTTCCAGGGGGTGCGGGCGGTGTCGTAGCCGGAGTCGCCGGCAAGGACGACCTTGTCGCCGAGGGCGCGCCGGAGGTCGTCCGCGCGCGCGTCGAGATCGTGCAGGGTCATGGGTGTGTTCCATCTCTCTACGGGGGATGCGATGTGTCGCACAGTGATTGCGGTCGGCCCGCGCCGGGCATTCTCCTCCGGGGGACGGACATCGGCCACCCAGCACAGAGGCGGCTTCGGCGTTCCCAGATACATCGGGCGCGGGATCTGCGGGCCCGTGGGGTCGCGAACCCGCCGGCAGGCGGCATCAGGGGCCCGCGATTGCGTGCCCGGCGGCCCTGATGGGTCCGCGCACCCTTGATCTCCCGCGGGCGGGCCGCCAATATGTGTGTCAACGTAGTCCGACGTGGGACACGCCGGGGTCGGACGCCACGCCCAGGGGGTCGCCCGTGACTGATCTCGCCGAAGGCGGCAAACCCGCCGCAGACCCGCTCCTCGAGCCGTTCACGCCCGGGATGCGGACCAACCCGCCCGAACTGGCCGAGCTGACCGCGAACGATGAGATCGTTCCGCAGGTCGTCATCCCGGTGAGCGACATCAAGACGCGTGAGTTCGTCGAGGAGTGGCGCAACGCGTCGTACAACTGCTACTCGTCGGGCCACAAGTTCTGCCGCGAGGTCTGCCCGGTCATGACCGAGACGCGCAACGAATCGTGGACGCCGACCGCGTTCCACGCCAACGTCGTGGCGATGGAGCGCGGGGAGCTGACGATCGAAGACGTCGCCGCCGACTACGTCAACTGCACCCAGTGCGGAGCCTGCGAGCTGCGCTGCCCGAACACGCTGTTCACCGGTGACTTCTACCGGTTCCGCACCCGGACGGTCGACGTCGTCAAGGCGGCGCGGGCACTCGCCGTCGACTCCGGCATCCACCAGCCCGGCTACCGCTCGTGGAACGAGCGGACGGCGCTGCGCAGCCACGAGCCCGTGCTGGGCGAGGTGCCCGTCGGGCAGGACACCGTGCGGGACTGGGCGGAGGGCCTGGATCTCCCGGTCGGCGGCGAGACGATCCTCTTCGTCGACTGCGAGGCGGCGTTCTACCGCACCTCGGTGCCGCGCGCGGTCGCGCAGGTGCTGCAGAAGGCCGGCTTCGAGTTCGGGCTCATGGGCGAGCAGTGGTGCTGCGGCGGCCCTGCCGCCGAGATGGGCTACGTCGACCAGGCGCGGGCGTTCGCCGAGCACAACCTCGCGTCGTGGCGGGCCACGGGCACCAAACGGGTCCTGGTGCTCGACCCGCACGACTACATCACCTTCACGGAGGACTATCCGAAATACTTCGGGGCCGGGTTCGACATCGAGGTGGTGCTCGTGGTCGAGCTGTTCGCCGAGATGATCCGCGACGGGCGCCTCGTGCCGCAGGTTCCCGTGGATCGCGCGATCACCTACCACGACCCCTGCCGCCTCAACAAGCGCAAGGGCATCTGGAAGGAGCCGCGCGAGATCCTGCGTGCGATTCCGGGTCTGCGCTTCGAGGACGTCGACCGCGTGACCCAATGGTCGTACTGCTCGGGAGCCGGCGGCGGCCTGGCCGTCGAGAAGCCCGAGCTCACCGCCGCGATCAGCGCCCGCCGCCTGGGGCACGCCGAGAAGCTGGATGTCGACACGCTCGTGAGCGCGTGCCCGTGGTCGGAGCGGCCTCTCACCGAGGCGGGCGACGATGTCGACATCGATGTGCTCGACATCCACGAGCTGCTGGCGACCTCGCTCGGAATCGAGGTCGGCGGCACGCGCGGCGAGACCGGCGACCGCCGCCTCGCCCGAGAACGCACGGGCGCGCCCGGCAGAGCGCGCCGCGGCACCGGCGACGCGTGAGGGGAGCGCACCGATGACGATGCTGATGGAGGACGTCGACACCGTCGTCCGCGCACTGCGCACCGTGCTCGCCGACGAGCAGATCCTCACCGGGCGCGCCGACCGGTTCAACCGCGCGCGCGTCCCCGCGCCGTTCCCCGTGCACCGCTGGGCCGAGCGCGTGCCCGACCTCGTCGTGCTGCCGACCTCCACCGAGCAGGTGGCGGCCGTGGTCAGGATCGCCAACGACCTGAAGGTCCCCGTCGTGCCCCGGGACGGCGGCACCGGCCTCACCGACGGGGCCGTCCCGCTGCGCGGCGGCATCCTGGTCGACGTCAAGCGCATGAACCAGGTCCACGAGCTGGACCTTGTCAACCGCACGGTCACCGTCGGCACGGGCATCAACATGCTCAAGCTCAACGAGCACCTCGCGCCCTACGGGCTGTTCTATCCCGACGACCCGGCGTCGTACCCGTGCTCGCTCGTGGGCGGACGGATCGGCACGAGCGGCTGGTCGCTGATCGGCTCGCGCTACGGGCACACCCGCGACCTGGTGCTGAGCTTCGACCATGTCCTGCCCACCGGCGACATCATGCACGTGGGCGACGGCATCGGCCACAAGGTCACCAAGTCGTCGAGCGGCTACCAGCTCA
>Ga0079224_100011046_pt1 | contig 12414 bp, 8 predicted proteins | sample Stecom2015_FD_80414 | JGI IMG/M metagenome (GOLD analysis project Ga0079224, IMG submission 80414) | Agricultural soil microbial communities from Utah to study Nitrogen management - Steer compost 2015 | ecosystem: Environmental > Terrestrial > Soil > Agricultural land | place: USA: Utah...
AACATAATTGGCTGGAAACGGATAACGGCAGAGCACTTTGCCTGACGCTTAACACTGAGCAAGAGATAGTTGTCAGCCCGCAATATCCGTTACAACTGCAGCGCGATCCGCAGCAACAATTTTTACCCTATCTGCAATTATGGCGCGGCCTGACAGCGAAGCTGCACCGCAATGTCTATTATCAGTTGGCGGAGCACGTCAGTGCTGTGTACTGTAATGGTCAATTACATTACCAGATAAAAAGTGCTGGTTTCCCATATACTTTCGCGATAGGTTCCGGTGATGCTGGTCGGTGAAATACGGCACTTTGTCTAAAGGCGGTTGCTGAATCAGACGACTGTGTTATCACTTAATGTGTATTTGATAACATAAGGCCATAACAACATGAACAAAACGCCAATTGCAACCTTGCTTAGCACTGCCTTTATCTGTAGTTCAGCTATCTGTAGCGTCAATGCCGCTACGCTTATCCATGCAGGCAAAGTTATTACTGCCGAAGATAATAAAATTCTGACCGACCACACCATCGTCATAGAGCAGGACAAAATCACTGCCGTAGAAGCAGGGTTTCGGCCAGCGAAAGCCGAGGACACAGTTATCGACCTGAAGCAACACACTGTGATGCCCGGTTTAATGGATATGCATACGCACTTTTACACGCAGTTCAGCCCTTCAGTTTACAGTGAAGGATTCACTATGAATGAAGCAGACTACGCGCTTCGGGGTGCTACCTTTGCCGAGAAAACCCTTATGTCCGGTTTTACTACTGTGCGGGAACTTGGTGACAATAACCAGATTAGCGTGGCGCTCAAAAAGGCCATAGCCAAAGGTTATATCAAAGGGCCTCGCATTTATGCCGCCGGTAAATCTATCGCTACAACCGGTGGCCACGCCGACCCGACTAATGGGCTGGCCTATGCGTTAATGGCAGACCCTGGACCAAAAGAAGGTGTGATAAACGGCCCGGATGATGCCCGTAAAGCGGTACGCCAGCGCTATAAAGAAGGGTCGGATTTGATAAAAATCACTGCTACAGGCGGTGTGCTGAGCGTTGCCAAAAGCGGCAGTAACCCTCAGTTTACCGATGAAGAGCTGGCGGCGATTGTCAGTACTGCAAAAGATTATGGCATGAAAGTGGCGGTGCATGCCCATGGCAAGGAGGGTATGGAACGCGCTATCCGGGCGGGCGTAGCTTCTATCGAGCATGGTACCTACATGGATAAAAACACTATGTCGATGATGCGAAAACAAGGCACCTACTTTGTGCCGACGATCAGTGCCGGCAAATGGGCAGAAGAAAAATCACATATCGCTGGCTTTTTCCCTGATTTAGTCAGACCCAAAGCTGCCACCATTGGCGGGAGAATTCAGCAAACTTTCGCCGACGCTTATAAAGCAGGGGTAAAAATCGCGTTTGGCACAGACGCAGGTGTATACGAACATGGTAATAACTGGCGCGAATTCATCTATATGACCGAAGCAGGTATGCCAGCTCTTGAAGCAATTCACAGCGCCACGATTGAAGGCGCACGCTTATTGGGTGTTGCTGATGAACTCGGTAGTATTAAAGCAGGCAAGCTGGCCGACATTGTCGCAGTACAAGGTGATCCGTTGCAGGACATCAATCTGATGGGAAACATCAGCTTTGTGATGAAAGCTGGTCAAATCTACCGACAATAGCAATACCGCGCTTCCGGTTTTATGCAGACTGGAAGCGCTTTAGCAATGCATTCGTATCGGCAAGAATAAAGTCTTTCAAATCCTGTTCAGCTTTCAGCCTTACACTGTCTTGTTGCCTGGTCAGCGCTTTATCCTGATCTTTGCGTGCCTGATGTGTTGGCATATCTTTTACCACCTGATACATCTGATGTAATCCAGGATAAGTGGTTACCGGATCTGGCTCATGTTCCGGAACCAGATGATCCAGTAACACCCAAACCCGCAGCGCACCTTCGGATAATTCGCATTGCTCTTCACGCATAGCCTTACAGATCAGCACGATACTATCGCGCAGATACTGCTTTTTTTCGGCCAGCTGCTGTTTTGCCTGCTTACTCTGTTGCCGCAATTGCCACAACAGGGTACCGGCATAGAATGCTAACCCTGCAACCAATAACGTTGCGGCGACAAAAAATATCCACACTGCCGTTGTCAAAATCAGTCCTCATCACCGAGTAAATCTTTGCGCCAGTCTTTGCTCTCAAAAGCCGCCAGCGGATCTAAGGTTTCGCCTTCTGCGTCATCAGCTAATCCCAACTGCTGCAAAAGCTGCTCTAACCGTGCCGTTTTGGCATTAAAGTACTTTGCATCTTTACCCGTCAGAATTTCTTCCTGCTCAACCCGTTCAAGCAATTGTTGCAGATAACTATCATTTTCTATCAGTGCAAGTTCCTGCTCAGCTGTCATCGCTACCGGCTTCGCTTTAGCCAGGCTGGCTTTAGGCTGAATTTGCAGCGCTGGCTGTTGTGTATCTGCAGCAACTAAGGCTATCGGCTTCTTACTGCCAAGCCGCTTATCCTTTTTTACTGACTCCCCTTTTGGCACAGACGAAATAACAGTAGCGTTGTTACGGCTACCTGATTTTAAACCAGCACCTTTTTTCTTGGTCTGTTCCTTTGGCTGCCGGGTTTTACGGATATCTTCCGCCGACAAATGCCGCTGCCCATTCGGGCCGGCCGAACGTGTTTTTTTCTGACGAGTCATGGTTATTACCTGTAAAAAAGGGCGCACATTTTAACCAGATTTACGCTGAAACACTAATGCTTTCGGTGCCTCAGTATAACGACATCTATTGCTGCAAAATCCAGTTCAAAATTATCTCTGTCTGCCAGATAGCGAAAAGTGCTCTCACTAAAGAAACTGACATGGGTTGGATCACGCTTGTAATGCCAACCGGCAAATGCTTCTAAAGTCGTGTAGCGTTTCGTCATAATGCCCAGGGTGCCTCCCGGTTTCAGTAATGATAACCAAAGCGCCCACTGCTGTGCCGGATTCACAAAGTGTTCTATCGCCTCACTGCAACAGATAAAGTCATATTGCTGCTGCAACACTGTATTGTCCGCGGCAAAATACGGGTCCCAAACTGCCATAGTATGCCCAGCTTCCGTTAACATTTTCGCCAGCAAAGGGCCAGGACCACAGCCAAAGTCCAGGCCGGATAAACCTGACGAGGGTAACACCTGCAATAGAGGGCCCGCCAGTCGTTGCAGGAAATTACGATAACCTTCATCATTTAGATCATTCTGGTGTAGCTGGTACTGTGCCAGCTCGTCTTGCGCTGACAGTACTGACGCACGGTCAGCAAACACCAGATTGCAGCACTGACACTGATAATAACGACGACGGCTGTCCTGATGGAAAAACTGGCATTGTTCTGCCAGACATAAAGGGCAAGGGGTGTTCAACATAAACCGAAGATTAACCTACCAAAAGAAAAAGGCGATAAGATCGCCTTATCGCCCTGGATATACTTGTGTCAACTGGACACTTCTCTCATTCGCTGCCATCTTCCTGATGAAGTTACGACACCCTGTCTGCTCTTCCTGTTCTTATGCTGCCTTCCTGGCTATCGTATTTTTATTCTTTACGATCATCCTGATACTTTCGTAATCTTCCCTGAGCGTGAAATCACGCAGCACATCATCCGGATGTGTTCTAAACAAAGGCACCGCGCACTTGCGTACTGGTACTGACACTTCCCTGCAGATAGTCCTTGTTTTCATTCGTTACGAAATGTAACTGACGGCTAATTTACTCTGATGAGTGTATATGGCAATACACTACTTTAAAAAAAAGTGTATTTTTTTTCACTTCTTTAGAATTTCTAAATAAAATCAAAATATTAAAATAAAATACCAAAGATGAAAAAGTTCAATTAATTTTTAGGCAAGCCATTTTCTTACATTATTTGTCAGATATATCTCACAAAATCTTGGCGCCTAACATAAAAAAACCGGCGATGAACACCGGTTTTTCTACGATAGAATTCAGTAGTTGCGATTAATAATTAATGCAAACCACCCAGATATTGCGACAACACTTCAATATCCTCATCAGTTAGCTTTTTGGCTATATCTTGCATCATGCCGTTTAAATCATTTGCCCGCTTGCCTTCACGGAATTCCGTCAAAGTCGTTTTAAGGTATGTGGCATGCTGGAACGAAATTTTCGGGAAGCCGCCAAGGCCCAAACCTGAACCCCGTGGGCCATGACACGCAATGCAGGCTGCAATGCCACGGTTGGCGTCGCCACCACGGTATAACTTTTCGCCACGCGCTATGACATTTTCAGGTGTCGCACCCGCTTTCATTTTCTGTGACGCAAAATACGCTGCCAGATCTTTCATATCCTGATCAGACAACGCAGCAACCATACCAAACATGATGCTGTTATTACGGCCTTGTTTGCCGCCGGTTTCCATGCCGGTTTTAAAATCTTTTAATTGTTTGTATAAATACGTAGCGTGCTGCCCTGCCAGTTTTGGGTACATATCCACTAAACTATTGCCATCGGCACTATGACAAGCTGCACATACTGCTGATTTCGCTTTACCGGCTTCGGCATCACCATCAAACGCCTGGGCTGTTCCGATAAGACCGAATAACAGCGTCAGTGGAAATAGAATTTTTTTCATTTTTTATCCGTCTCTGTCCGCATTAAACCGCCAGCATACTGGCAACCAAGTGTAATAACCCTAATTTTTATGCCTATTTTACACGAAACTGTTCAAAGTAAAATCCCATACAGCGCGCAAAAGCTTCTGCCGATCCCTCAGATCCGCTACAATGGCACCAAACGATTCGCCGGAGAAGGCTGTGTACAAGTCAAAAATTAATTATCAACGCGCCGCATTTTTAACCAGTGCACCAGACATAGCGGCATTACCAGCTGATGAAGGTATAGAAGTTGCCTTTGCCGGGCGCTCTAACGCCGGTAAATCCAGCGCATTAAATACGCTTACAAAGCAAAACAACTTAGCCCGCACCAGTAAAACACCCGGACGGACACAACTTATCAATACCTTTAGCCTGGATGCAACGCGCCGTTTGATTGATTTACCCGGCTACGGCTTTGCCAAAGTACCTTTAACAGTAAAGCAGAAATGGCAGAAGTCATTGGCTGAATACCTGATGAAACGTGACAGCCTTAAAGGTCTGGTTGTCTTAATGGATATCCGTCATCCACTTAAAGATCTTGATCAGGACCTTATCCACTGGGCGGTAGAAAGTAAGTTACCCGTACTTATTTTACTGACTAAAGCCGACAAGCTTGGGCCAGGAGCGAGAAAAAAGACCTTACTTGAGGTGCGGGAAGCAGCATTGGCATTTATGGGTGACGTCACAGTCCATAGTTTCAGCTCATTGAACAAACAAGGATTAAATGAGCTGGAACAGGTGCTGGATCTCTGGTTTGGTGCTGGCGACGCAGAAACTGTAGCAGAGTAACAGGCATAAAAAAACCGACACTCTAAGGTGTCGGTCATAGCAAACGGGGAGAAGCTATAATTTCAAATCAACAGGGTGTCTTATTGCTAAGACAAGTTCATTATACAGCAATTTCTACCGGTTTGAAGTATTTGCTCTAAAAAATCTAATAAATTTTCAGTTTGCCTATCAACTTTCAGCGACCCTTTGCTGCCGACCACCACCTTCTGCATTGTCACAAGTGCAATGCCATCGATTTCAAAACAGCAAAAAAAAACGCCCCACTGCAAGCAGTGGGGCGGCTAAATAAGCCTACTTTCCTGTGCTGAGGGGATTAAAACCCCGGACACTGAAAGATAGAACATCTTACCTCTGTACCCTACACGTCAAATTTTAACCAGACAGCGACAGAATGCAAGTCATTTCTGTAATAAAACTACAAAACAACAAAATAAGTTAAAGCAAAAGCCATTTTAAGTAATTAAATTACCAAACCCAGCTGACGGAATAAAAAAACCCGCCTTTAAGACGGGTTACAAAGGGTACAGGAGAGAAATTAACAGCATTACTGCTTCTACAGACTCAGCACCTATGCTGTTAGTTCAAAATATTTAATGCGCCTGATCCCAGTTATCGCCGTCGCCAGCTTCTGCCAGTAATGGTACATCCAACTGAGCAGCCTTCGCCATTAACTCAACCAGTTGCTGCTTAACAGTAGAAACTTTGTCTGCATCCACTTCAAACACCAGCTCATCATGCACCTGCATTATCATTGCAGCAGCGGGCTTGGCTTGCTGCCCTAACCAGTTATCAACAACGATCATAGCTTTTTTTATAATATCTGCGGCAGTACCCTGCATCGGAGCATTGATCGCAGCACGCTCTGCGCCCTTACGTCGCGCCATATTCTGTGCATTTATCTCCGGCAGGTACAATCTTCTGCCAAACAGCGTTTCAACATACCCAGACTCATGGGCTAGCTTGCGGGTGCGCTCCATGTAATCCAAGACACCGGGGAATCTTTCAAAGTAACGATCAACATATTGCTGAGCTTCATTACGGCTGACGCCAAGTTGTTTGGCAAGACCGAAAGCTGACATACCATAGATCAGGCCGAAGTTAACGGCTTTGGCACTACGACGCTGATCTGACGTAACTTCATCCAGCGTCACACCAAACACCTCAGCCGCGGTTGCCCGGTGAATATCACGCCCCTGCGCAAAGGCGTCAAGTAGCGCTTTATCCTGCGACAAATGCGCCATAATCCGCAGTTCTATCTGGGAATAATCCACAGCGACGATTTTTTTACCTGGCGGTGCAATAAATGCCTGACGGATCCGCCGCCCCTCTTCGGTACGGATAGGGATATTTTGTAAATTAGGATCCGTTGAGCTAAGCCGGCCAGTCGCCGCTACAGCCTGATGATAGGACGTATGCACTCTGCCGGTTTTCGCATTCTGCATCCTTGGCAGCTTATCAGTATAAGTGGATTTGAGTTTGGTCAAGCCACGATGTTCAGTAATGAGTTTGGGAAATTCGTATTCAAGAGCCAACTCAGCCAGCACATCTTCAGCAGTTGACGGGTTGCCTGTGGGTGTTTTTTTAAGCACCGGCAATTGCATTTGCGTAAACAGAATGTCCTGCAGCTGCTTCGGGGACGATAGATTAAAAGGCTTACCAGCCTGTTCAAATGCCAGCTTTTCTAACTCAGCAATGCGTGCTGCCAGTTGCTCACTTTGCGCGGCCAGCAGCTTAGCATCAATCAGCACGCCGTGCCGTTCTATACGGGACAAGATGTCTACCAGCGGCATTTCGATATCCTGCAGCACCGTCACCAGCCCCTGGTGCTGTTTTAACTGAGGCCACAACGTCTGATGCAGTCTTAACGTAATGTCAGCATCTTCAGCTGCATAATGTGCCGCCTTTTCCAGCTCAATCTGATTAAATGTCAGCTGCTTGGCGCCTTTACCTGCAATATCCTCAAAACTCACTGTTTTATAGCCGAGGTATTTAAGTGCCAGGCTATCCATATCATGCCGCGCTGCTACTGAATTCAGCACATAAGATTCAAGCATAGTGTCATATTTAATCCCTGCTAACACGATGTCGTATCGCGCCAGCACACTTTTGTCATACTTAAGGTTCTGCCCCACTTTGGCTTTACTATCGTCTTCAAGCCAGGGCTTTAATTGCTCTAACACCCAGTTACGCTCAAGTTGCTCAGGAGCGCCAACGTAGTCGTGGGCCACCGGCACGTACCATGCAATCCCCGCGGCTATGGCAACGGACACCCCTACTAAGTCGGCCTGCATATAGTCCAGACTGGTCGTTTCAGTGTCAAAAGCAGTCAGCTCTGCAGCGTTGATCTGTTCCAGCATACTGTTGAACGCAGTCTTATCCAAAACTGTTACATATTTAGCCGCCTTTGCATTGTTGGTATCTTGCGAAGCTTCTTCCTGACTTTCTTCTGCAAGAAGAGCCAACTGACCAGAACTGCTTTCAGTATCAGCACTACCCGCTGATCCCATAGTTAACACTTCACTTAGCCAGCGGCGGAACTCACATTCTGTATAGAGCTCAGCCAGGCGTTTGTTATTAGCAGCTTTAATCATCAGATCAGCCAGTTGATATGGCAGCTCAACATCTGTTTTGATGGTGGCCAGCTGATATGACAGCTCCAACTGGCTACGATATTCTTCCAGTTTCGCTGCCATGGTCTTGGCACCGCGGAAAGTTAGTGTAGCGACCTTATCTAACTGCTGATATATCTGCTGTATTGAACCAAGTCCCTGCAGCAAAGCCGCAGCAGTTTTCTCCCCAACACCGGGTAAGCCCGGAATATTGTCTACCTTGTCGCCCATCAGCGCCAGATAGTCAATGATAAGCTCTGGCGGAATACCGAATTTATCCACTACGCCTTGTGGATCAAGCACAGTATTGGTCATGGTATTGATAAGCGTGACATGCTGATCTACCAGCTGAGCCATATCTTTATCACCGGTAGAAATTAATGTGTGTCGTCCCTCAAGACTGGCCTGACGCGCTAATGTTCCGATAACATCATCTGCTTCTACGCCACTAACGCACAGCAGCGGCAGACCCATTGCTTCAATAATGCGATGCAATGGTTCAATCTGACTACGCAGATCGTCAGGCATCGGTGGGCGATGAGCCTTATATTCACTGTACAGGTCGTTGCGAAATGTTGGCCCCTTGGCGTCAAATACGACAGCCATTTGTTCTGGCTGATACTGACGCAACAAACTTTTAAGCATGTTTACCACACCGTAGATTGCACCTGTAGCTTCGCCGCGGGAATTGGTTAAATGCGGCGGCGCATGATAGGCACGAAACAGATAAGACGACCCATCGACCAGAATAAGCGGAGCACCAGGAATAGAAACCATCTGTAATATTGTCCTGAAGAGTGAAAGCTATAGCATGCCACAGCACCCTATCCACCGCCAGCAAGTCCGCGGGGCGTCATCATACTAAAAGCTGTGGATAACTTTGTGAAAAACAAAAACAAAAAGGCTGGCGCTTCAAACAGAAGCCCAGGTTGATAAATATCTAATAAATTGTTTTATAAGAAAAAATAAAGGGGATACTGCAAAACCCGTCTTATTATTTTTGTACTTCCTTCTTGTGGAAAACACTTTCCGGCATTTTCCGCCAGTAGAGCAATTCAAATCCTCAGCGTATCTACCGGTCAAGTAGACTACCATAATGAACGCAGATGCAAAGCAAAACTCTTAAATAATTTTGCTTTTAAAAAAGTCCCGGACTGACGTGAAAAGCATATGCGAGTATTGCCGCTACATTGCCGGGTTTTCATGCTATATCTGTGTTACTTCGGTTTCTTTTCCACTCTTAATCGGACTGTCAGCTATCAACGGCATGGGAACCAACTATGGGGCTTCCCCTCACAACAGCTTGAAGGCTATAATGGCGCAAACTTTGTGCGGACATTACCACAGGAACCTATAACATGACTAAATTCACCCTAGCGATAGCTTTGCTGTTAACGACTTTTGGCATTAATGCCAGCGCTGATGCAGACACAGAAGCTTTGGCTAAGCGCCTTGCACCAGTTGGGCAAGTGTATGTTGCTGGTGCAGCAGCAGCGCCAGCAGCGGGTGCATCAGGCCCACGCAGTGGTGAGAAAGTGTACCAAACAGCCTGCTTTGCTTGTCATGGTACCGGCGCGCTGGACGCACCGAAAAAAGGTGACGCTGCTTGGAAACCCCGCTTAGAGCAAGGTTTTGACACCTTACTGAAACATGCAATTGAAGGTATTCGAAACATGCCCGCACGAGGTACGTGTGGTGACTGTAGTGACGATGAGATAGCTGCGGCGATTAAGTTTATGACTGAAGGTGTCTAATTTACCTTGTTAAGGCTGTTTAATAAAGGCCACTTAGCGGTGGCCTTTATTGTCTTTGTTGTTTTATATAATAAATTGAGCTAAGAAAGGTATAAATAATAGCTGCATTTCTCTTCCATGTGGTTAAACTTTGTGCATAATGATGCGCTGTTAACATAAAGTCGATGCTATTCGATTGCAAAAATAAGAGTCAGGGTTGAAGGGATCAACGAAGCTGAACAAAAGCCAAAAACAGGCGGAAAGCAAATTACGTCGCCTAACATTGCTGGCACAGCGTTATAAACAGGCGTACATTACTCAGGGCGCCTTATTACGGCTGTCAGAATTAGCAAGCACGATCAGTGACATGCGGGATTTCTACCCTGCAATTCATAAGATGGTGTCAGAGCTGCTGCATGCCGAAAATTTCTATGTCGTTTTCTACGACAATGACAGCCAACTTTATTCTCCACAATACTTTTCTGACGAAAAAGATCAGCAGATTATTGCTCAGGTTCCTTCAAGCGCATTCTCCAGCGGCCTGACCGGCTATGTTGTCCGCACAGGTAAACCGCTACTTTGCGACAGTCAGCAGTTCGAGCAATTGATTGCCGCGGGCCATATCCAGTCTCAGGGGTCGCCAAGCACACATTGGCTGGGTATTCCGCTTTGCCGTGGCAGTAAAGTGATCGGCGTGATGGCAATTCAGTCTTATAACGAAAAACAGCTGTATACCGAGTCTGATTTAGATCTGTTCTGTAGCATTGGTGGCCACACCATCACAGCTTTGGATAGGGTTAAAAGTCGGGAGTTACTGGAAGACACTGTACGACAACGCACCCGTCAGCTGCAGAAGATTAACAGTTCCCTGCAAAAAGAAATTAAAGAGCGCAGTAATGCTGAACAGTTACAGGCTGCGCTGTATCGTATATCAGAACTCACTGCCAGCAGCCATGATATGAACAGTTTCTATCACGCTGTACATCAGGTGCTTTCCGGCCTGATGCCGGCAGAAAATTGCTATATAGCACTGTTGGATCCGGAAAAAGCAAAACTGACCTTTCCATTCTATCTTGATCAATATTCGCCACCTGCCAGAGAACGTCCGCTAAGCCGGGGTTTTACCGAGTATGTGATTCGCTGTGGTGATGCCAGGTTGATTAACAGTGACAAAGCGACTGAGTTAGTCAATGCCGGTGAGATACGCCGCGGCATGGCGTCACCAAACCATCAGGCGCGCTACTCTACCAGTTGGCTGGGCGCACCGCTGCTGATTGATCAGAAGGTTATCGGGGTTATCGCTTTACAATCATATGAACAGAGTTATAGCTATACAGATACCGAACTGAATATTTTACGCTTTGTCTCCCAACACATTGCTGTCGCGATTCAGCGTAAACTGGCAACAGAGCAGCAAAAACGTCAGCAGGAAGATCTCGAGCGCAAAGTGTTTGAAAGCACACGAGAGTTACGCCAAACCAACCTGTTCTTGCGGCTGCAGGTCGAAGAGCGGAAAAAAGCCGAGCAAAAACTGTTTTACGAAGCTAACCATGATGCCCTCACCGGCCTGGCTAACCGACAAATGTTTTTACAGCAGTTAAAGCAGCAGTTCGCACTGAGTAAACGCCAGTCACAACTGAACATGGCGCTGCTGTTTATCGACTTAGACCGCTTTAAATTGATCAACGATACATTGGGGCATCATGTTGGCGATGCCTTTCTGATTGAAGTGAGTAAGCGCCTGCTGAGTACAGTGCGTGAGCATGATCTGGTTGCGCGTCTGGGTGGCGATGAGTTTGTTGTATTACTGACCAGCCTGCTGGATGATACTGACGCTGAGGATATTGCCGAGCGTATCATTGATAAGATCCGTCAGCCCTTTTTGCTGCAAGGCCAACCCGTCCATTCCGGTGCCAGTATTGGTATCGCCCAGTTCCAGAAAGAGCATAGTGCTGCTGAAGCTATTTTACGTGATGCTGATGCGGCTATGTATCAGGCAAAATCAATGGGGCGTAACCGCTTTGTCATATTTAATGACACTATGCGCGAGCGGATGCTGCAGGCGCTGACGATGGAGCAAGTGATACAACAAGCTCTGGAGCAGCAGCAGTTCACGGCGGTATTTGAACCGGTGCTCTGTGGTCAGGGCCGGGATCTGATGGGGTATGAAGTACACACTCAATGGCAACACCCTGAACTTGGCACTCAATATGATTTCAGTAAATATGCTGCCGATGCAGGCATGACGCCGCAGATTGAACAGCTGATGTTACAACAGGCATGCCGGCATCTGACCGTCAGCAGCAATGATACCGGTTTGCTGACAGTCAAACTCAGTACCGCGCACCTGCAACAAACCGAGCTGTTCGAAAAATTAAAGCAACAGATTATAACTCTGGAGCATAAACACAGATTATGCCTGGCATTCACTGAGCGCGAACTGCTGCAAGCAGACAGCTCTGCTTACGGGCCACTAAAGCAACTAAAACAAATGGGCATCAGGCTGGCGTTGCATCAGTTTGCTGCTGAAACAGCTCCGATGGGCTTGTTGTTACAACAGCTGTTCGAATTTGTAAAACTAGACGCCAGCTTCTGTCGCCAACTGCCACGCAATGAACAAAAGCGTCA
>Ga0079224_100011048_pt1 | contig 12413 bp, 8 predicted proteins | sample Stecom2015_FD_80414 | JGI IMG/M metagenome (GOLD analysis project Ga0079224, IMG submission 80414) | Agricultural soil microbial communities from Utah to study Nitrogen management - Steer compost 2015 | ecosystem: Environmental > Terrestrial > Soil > Agricultural land | place: USA: Utah...
CTTATCATAGGCGCTGGCGACGCTGGGGCTATGCTCGTGCAAGAGTTTGAGAAGCAACCCCACCTTGGCGTTGATGTAGTCGGATTGGTTGATGACGATGTCACCAAAATAAACCGGCAGCTCGGCGGCGTGAGGGTGTTGGGCCGTCGTGACCAAGTAGGGGAGCTCGTCCGGCGGTACCGCGTCGACCAGATCATCATCGCCATGCCTTCCGTACCTCAGCGCGTCATTCAGGAAACGATTAACCTGTGCAAGGACACTGGAGCACAGCTTAAGATTCTGCCGCCTCTGCCGGCGTTGATGGTCGGACATGTACGGGTTCAGGACGTTCGCGACGTGCAGATAGAGGATCTTCTGCGCCGGGAACCTGTGAAGACCGATTTATCGCTAATATCCGGGTACCTGCGTGGACGAAAGGTGTTGGTGACAGGCGCCGGAGGTTCGATTGGCAGCGAGCTGTGCCGGCAAGTGTGTGCACTGTCGCCGGAGCAGTTGATCATGGTCGGGCATGGGGAAAACAGCATCTTCGAAATCCAACAGGAGCTGACGCAGCGGTTCCCCGACGTGCTCGTCACGCCGGTCATCGCCGACATCCGCGACCGGGCGAAGATGGATCGCATTTTCCGGACTTATAAACCACACGTGGTTTTCCATGCTGCGGCCCACAAGCACGTCCCGCTGATGGAGGCGTATCCGGACGAGGCAATTACAAACAATGTCCTGGGCACGCGCAATGTCGCCGAAGCAGCTGCGGCCCACGGTGTGGAGCGTTTCGTCATGGTCTCCACGGACAAGGCCGTTAACCCGGCCAACGTAATGGGAGCTTCCAAGCGTTTGGCGGAGTTGGTCGTTCAATCCATGCAGGCGCGCGGCACCGGTACGCGCTTCGTGTCAGTACGATTCGGCAATGTCCTCGGAAGCCGGGGCAGCGTCATCCCGATTTTCAAGAAGCAGATCGCCGCGGGCGGCCCCGTTACCGTTACGCACCCTGAGATGCGCCGGTACTTTATGACCATTCCCGAAGCGGTGCAGCTGATCATCCAGGCGGGAGCGATGGGTAAGGGTGGGGAAGTATTCGTTCTCGACATGGGTGAGCCCGTACGGATCGTAGATCTAGCCCGTGACCTGATCCGCCTGTCCGGCTATGAACCCGACAAAGACATTAAGATTGTGTACACCGGCCCCCGGCCTGGAGAAAAGCTCTTTGAGGAACTGATCAATCACGGGGAGTCTGTCCAGTGCACGAGTCACGACAAGATCATGGTACTGAATGGATCGCTACCTGATCCCGACGTTATCGACGAGGTCATCCACAAGCTAGAACAGCTCTTGGCTTGCAAAAACACGCCCCCCGAAGAACTTGTTTCAGCGCTTTACAAGGCAGTTCGTGTCGAAACGCACGGGGACGCTGTGGTCCCAATGTCATCAGTCCCACAGGTGTTTTCTACCTCGGATTCTGCTCTGCCTGAAGCGGCCGCCGCTTCCGAGTGATTAGCAGGACCCCACTCGGGGCAATCGTGATTCTAATTCCATTGTAGCTTACGGGTGCTCTAACCTTTCGCCCCTAACTGCCGGGCGTTGGTAGGCTTGGCGGATGCTCTATTTCACGTCGCTGCACGCAGGAGCTCCAGGGTAGCAACGGCCGTGCGTTCCCACGAAAACATCGCTGCGCGTTCCAAGCCTTTCCTGACCAGCTGCTGTCGATAGTTGTGGTCGTGGATCAGCCGACATAGAGCCCTGGACAGGGCGTCTACCGAGCGCGGATCGACGAGTTCAGCTGCATCGCCGGCCACTTCAGGCAGAGATGATGTGTTGGACGTAATCACAGGTGTACCGCACGCCATCGCCTCCAAGACCGGAAGCCCGAATCCCTCATACAGTGACGGGTAGACAAACACATCGGCTAATGAATAGATGGCTGGTAGGTCCTCGGCAGGCACATAGCCTGTGAACACGACATGGTCTTTCGCTTTGAGCGCTTGCCACGTACTGTCGACCGCCCCGTACATCCACGCGCGCTGTCCCAGAATAACGAGTTGGTGTGGGACGAAGGACTTTTCTTTGATCTGATCAAAGGCCTTGAGCAATACCGGCAAGTTTTTACGAGGTTCAATATTGCCGACGTAAAGAATGTAATTATCGGGGAGTCGGTACCGTTCCCGAACCTGGGCAGCTTCCGTGGGAGGCACCTTACGGAAGTGACGGGACACGCCGTTGTGAATCACGCGTATCTTGTCGGTTGGTACACCTAGCAGTTGCTCCAGTTCCTTCTTGGTGCTCTCAGATACCGCGATGACGCACTTGGCCCGCCTGACACTGGCCCGGGTGATCCAGGTTAGGTACCATCGGTTCAGGTGTGGATGGACGTTATCGTAGCGCAGGAATGCCAAGTCGTGGACGGTTACCACCCCAGGAATGGTGGTACGCAGAGGCAGGGCGTAAGCGGGGCTGAAAAGCACCGTGGCGCGGAGGCGGGTCGCCAGGTCGGGCAATATCAGCTGTTCCCAGACGATCCGCCGCGGTGGGTGGTTGCACGGTACAGAAACCTTGAGCAGATCCATTCCGGCCGTTGATGAAAGTGGAACCGACGCCGGGCTTAGGTCGTGGGGGACCACTAGGGTTAGCCTTTCTCCTGGCCGCAACTGGGGCGCCATAGCTTCCACGAGGTTCAGGATGTAGCGACCGATGCCCGACGGGTGTCGGCTTAGCAGCAGTCCGTTAAGAAGCACGTGCACCGACATGTCACTCCTGCCGGGGAACCTCTACCTTGTACTCTGCTAGGCGGGCGTCCGCCACATACCTAGGCTTTTATTTCGTGGGATTCCACCACTGTTGACCGCTTCCTCCGTATAGAACTTGGAGGGACGTGCTTGACCGCGTTGAATTGTCATTCGATGTCTGCGCCTTCGACGTGGGGTGCGAGAGTTGTCCTGATCACGTCCGTACGGGAAGCGTGACAAATCAATGACAGTTCGGGACGTTGAGTTCCGAGTGCTTCTAATTTGGCACGGCGCAGCAGGTGGAGCATACGGTCGCCGGCTGGAAGCTTTGGCTCAGCAAGGAATTCATTTGGACGTCATTACTCCCTCAATTTGGTGGGAAAACGCGCAACTGTTGCGGACGGAGCCGGTTCACACCCCTTGGTACCGGCTGCATCCTGTACCTGCAATTTACCCGCGACATGGGTCACTGCACCTCTATCGCTACAACCTGCGTACGCTTATGCGCGCTTTACAGCCAGACGTGGTACACGTGCATGAGGAACCCTTCAGTCTCGTGACAGGCCAAGTGGCATGGGCTGTACGCAGGTATCGGCCAAGCGCGGCTCTTGTTGTTGAAAGCTGGCAAAACCTATTCAAACGGTTCCCACCTCCCTTTTCTTGGATTGAACGGTGGGTTATTCGCAACGTAGACCATCTCATCGCGGGCAGCGATGAGATCCGTGAGGTCCTGATTCGGAAGGGGGCCACCGTTCCTATCAGCGTTATTCCGTTGGCTACTGACACTGTAAAGTTTCGCCGCACCGAGGATGAGGAACTCCGTCGACGATTGGTAGGCGAGGGGAAGTTCGTCATCGGTTACGTTGGGAGGCTGGTTTCGCAGAAGGGCGTCGACGTGTTGATCGACGCGGTGGCTGGACTTGATGGACCGTGGTTCCTCCTTATTGTCGGAACGGGTCCAGAGGGAAATAGTCTCAGGATGCGTTGTCAAGAACGAGGCATCCTCGATCGTGTCCGCTTCCTCGGTCATGTTCCCCACGCCGAGCTTCCAAGAGTCTTGAGCGTATTAGATGTACTCGTCCTTCCCTCCGTTACAATGCCTCATGGGAAAGAGCAATTCGGGCGTGTCCTCATAGAGGCCATGGCGTGTGAGGTTCCGGTGGTGGGATCTTCCTCCGGGGAAATCCCCAATGTGATCGGGGATGCGGGACTGATCTTTCCCGAAGGGAGAGCTGATCTGCTGCGAGGTTGCTTAGAACGACTCCGTAGCAGTATGAACCTGCGTGTTGAGCTGGCACGGAAGGGATTGGCGCGGGTTCAGGAGCGGTACACGTGGGAGAAAGTCGCCACAGAGACGGTTGCGGTCTACCGGCGGGCCGTTGCCAGACGGCGCAGACCGGGGAGAGAAGACGCGTGAAGGTTTCTGAGTCCTTGAGAGATTCGCGTTGTCTGGGGTCCTGGTGGATTGGGCTGGTGCTGGCTCATGCAGCACTTATCCCATTTTTTTGGGAGTTCCCTGGGTTGCCAGGGCGTTTCACCACGACCGACCTGTTGGCTCTCATTATTCTCGCGTCTTGGGGTCTGATCCGACGCGAGGATGGCGTACGAGCTCTTCGGAATGTGCCTGTCCTGTGGCCCAGCGTCGCTTTCGTGGCAGTCCACTGGTTCGCCTTCCTGGTGGCTCAGGACCTGGTGTCCAGCCTAAAAGAAGCGCTCAAGCTCCTTGGTATTTTCGCCTTTTACCTGATCCTTGCCAGCATGCTGACCCGCCCAGGCGACCGCAGGCGGTTGGCCTGGGCTTTGGTGGGTGGGGCGACCGCCGTGTCCGTCATCGCCATCGGCCAGGGCGCCGGGGCTTCGTTGGGCTCGGGTTACGGCCAGTGGCGGGCGGCCGGGACGATGGGGCACGCCAACACGTTGGGAGCCTATCTCGCAGCATTAATGCCGGTCGCTTGGGGATTGATGTGGACGGAGCTCATCCGGGGACGCCGCCGGTGGATCGTTGCTCTCCTCGCCGGAATGCTCCTAACGATGGGACTCGCCTTGGGACTAACGCTCTCCCGCGCTTCGTGGCTAAGCCTTATCGTGGCGTCCATGGTAGTCTGGGTTAGCCTTGCTACAGGGAAAACCGCCGACGCGGTCTTGCGTAGACAGCGTCTAACCGTGGCGGGTGTGGGACTCGCGGTGATCGCCGCTGCAGGACTTGGCCTGGCCACATGGACGTCTGACACGGGCTCTTTTCTTGATTCACCCATCGTAGAACGGGTCGTCGAGACTGTGAGCCTGACTTCCCAAGCGGACAGGGAACGAGTGGTGTTGCTGCAGGCCGCCTGGGACATGTTCCTCGACCATCCTTTGCTCGGGGTAGGTCCAGGAAACTACCAGTGGCATATCCCTGAGTACACCGACTATCGACCCGCCTGGCGTCATGAGTTTCCGCATAATGTGGTGCTGCATATAGCTGCCGAAACGGGAATCATCGGATTGTGCGCGTTTCTGTGGTGGATCGGAGCGGTTCTCTCGCTGGGTTATAACCGGATGCGAAATAGCCTCCAATTCCCCATGGAACTCGAGCCCGGGCTGATGGTGGGAGCCTTTGCGGGGATGGTATCGGTTCTGGTAGGGTCTTTGTTCAGCTACCCGTTTTTGCACGGTGTGTGGGAGCCCTTGGTCTACTGTCTGGTACTCGCCTTGATCCCGCCAACGACGTCGCCATCACCGGAGGAGGCCGTTGGTAGATGCACGCCATGAGCCTGATAACTTATAACAACCGGGTTGAGGCGGCATCGGTCCGGACGACATGGGGGAGCGACGGGTTTCGTCCATTAACGCAGGGAAGGTGATGGCTGCGGATATGGGGCAGCCCCATCCGCCAACTCTACAACAGAGCGTAGTTGCCTTATTCGCTAAAGACTCGCTGAAGTACTTCTCTGCGCGAGTTGTGCAAGCGATCTTAGGCGTTGTCTCCACCTATGCATTTACGAGGTTGTTGAGTGCTGCCGCCTATGGAGACTATAGCCTTGCGCTGGGAGTCGTGACTCCACTGCTGGCGCTGATCAGCGAGTGGGCGGCCCAGCCAGCGGCGCGATTTTTCCGCCAGTACGAGGTTGAGGGCCGCAAGTCTACCTACACGCGTGTTTTCTTGGTGTTGCTGGCCGGCGTGCTGTTCCTCGCTTTCGTTAGTGCTTTAGTGTTGAGTTGGGCTGCCTCGGCCGCCTGGGGTCGGTCCCTCGTACTGGCTGCGTCCGCCATGATTTTGGTGGACTCGGTTTTCGCCGTGCTTGGATCGATCCTTCCTGTGAGTCAGCAGGGCGGAGCCTATAGGACGTTGCAAGTGTCGCGTGCCGCCGTCCTACTTTTAACATCGGTCGGCTTTGTCCGGCTTTTCGGCCCTACCGGATCCGCCTTGCTCTGGGGAGGAGCCGTGAGTGGAGCGATTGTATTGGTGCCCACTACCCGCATGGCTCTACGGGCGTTGGGGCCATGGGGGGGCAAAGAGGGTGTCCAGACGTGGCTCCCCAATTGGACTCATCTTTCACGCTTTCTTTGGTACGGTCTGCCGATGATGGTCTGGTTTTTTGGTTCACAACTGCTGGCTTTAGGTGATCGCTTTGTAATTGGCCTTTTCCGCGGATCTGCCGAGGTCGGAGTCTACGCGGCCAGTTACAACGTGGTCAATTCACTTACGCAAGTATTGGCCGGGCCGATTCTCTTCGCAGCGTCCCCCATCATTTGGCGCCTGTGGGCGGAGTCTTCGCGCGCAGAAGTACAAAAGGCTATTGCCGACATATCGGGTTGGTTTGTTACATTAGGCGCTGGCCTTGTGGGCGGACTTGGGTTGCTTGCGTCCGACGTGTTCACGGTGCTCTTAGGGCCCGACTTTCACGGGGGCTTTCCCATCGTGTTCCCGGTCGCGCTTGGCACGACCGTGTGGAACCTCGCTATGATTGGGCAGAAAGCGTTGGAGCTGATGGAGCGAACCACGGTGCTCATGTGGGTGTCCCTAGGGAGCGCCCTTGTTAACGTCATGCTTAACTTCACGCTGGTGCCCGGCTTTGGTATGATGGGGGCAGCGTATGCCACATTGGTCAGCTACGTACTGTATGCACTTGCCGTGGGAGTCCTGGCAAAGGTCACCGGTCTCGTTTGGTCACTGCCATTGGACAGAGCGCTAGCCGCCGTGGCGGCAGCGATCGTGGCATTCCTAGTCACAAGCCACGTGATGCTGGCGGGCGTGGTTGGGGCAATTATCCGCGGTATCCTGTTTTCGGCACTGTACGTGGCTTCGCTCGGCGGTTTGCTGCTGCTCTTCCGTCGCGTGTCACGCTCACGGCTCAGACGTTCAGACGACCGATAGTGTGCTCAAGTGAGCGGTTTTTGGCGCGAGGGGAATGCCGGGCGGGAGGAGGGGCTCAACTGTTAATGGCGGTCGCGCGTCGCGTCGGTGTGGTTCACCCGATGTTCACAACGCGTGGGGTTTTTCACGGAGGCGGAGGCGAGGCCGTTTGCGCTCACGTCCTCGAGGCTCTCCAGGATGACTACGAGGTCACTCTCTTAACATTCGATTCTGTGAACCTCGAGGAAATGAATCTTCGGTTTGGCACAGCCTTGTCGCCAGATCGGATCCAGATACGCCTACTTTCTTATCCTCCCGGTCTTGCACCGCTTCTTCAGGGGCATACAACGCTTAACGGTGTCACCAAGAATCTCGCCGCCCAACAGGCGCGGCGACTAAGACACAAGTACGACTTGCTCATCAGCACTTATAACGAGATGGATCTAGGGGAACCAGGATTGCAGTATATCCATTTTCCGGATATGGCGCTCTGGCTTCCCCCGGAGTTGGAGTCCGCTCTCGCCCGGCGCTTACCCGTGCGCTGGGTTCGCCGGCGCGCACTCGCGGTGATGAGTGGGTTTTCGTATGCCCGAATGAAACGCAATAAAACACTGGTTAACTCGAGGTGGACTAAGCGGCTGGTCCACCAGGTTCATGGCATTGATGCCGAGGTGCTGTATCCTCCGCTGCGCTTCGACTTCCCCAAGGTGCCGTGGGAGCAAAAGGAACCAGGCTTTGTTTGCGTGGGGCGATTATTTCCGAACAAGCGCGTCCACGTGATCATTGAGATCGTCCGACAACTGCGGATGAGCGGTATCGACACCCATCTACACATCATCGGATCTTTGCCGGATCCTGAGTACGGGGCTGAGATCCTGCGCCTCTGCGAGAGGCACAAGGACTGGTGCACATACGAAGGAGCGCCGGACCGCTTCCGGCTGGTCGAGTTGCTGGCTCGCCATCGTTTCGGCATCCACGCAATGGAGCACGAGCATTTCGGGATTGCAGTTGCGGAGATGGCAGCGGCAGGTGCCGTAGTATTCATTCCAGCGGGTGGCGGCCAGACGGAGATTGTACCGTTCCCCGAATTGCAGTACACCTCCGTCGAGGACGCAGTCGCAAAAGTTGCAGCAGTGTTCCGGGACCCCGTCCATGCACGGGAGCTTCACGAACGGTTACAACGCCAGATGCACTCGTTCTCCCCAACGTATTTTGCCTCTCGCGTCAGGGAACTCGTGGCGGACGCACTGGCCCACAGGGCCGTCGGGTGACACATCACGTGTTCCGCGTGGGTGCAGGGTCGGAAGAGGTATGAAGGTCGCACTGGTACACGAATGGCTAACCGCATGGGCCGGGTCGGAACAAGTGCTGGCTTCCTTAGCAGAGTTGTTTCCAGACGCACCCGTCTTCGCGATGGTCGCGGATGAAAACTTGGTTAGGGCGCACCTAAACGGGCGACACGTTTACACCAGCTTTCTCCAGCGGCTGCCCAAGGCGACGAAGCTGTACCAATGGTATCTGCCGCTGATGCCCCTCGCTGTCGAACAATTCGATCTGAGGGAGTTCGATGTAGTTATCAGCAGCAGCCATGCCTGTGCCAAGGGCGTGCTAACCCGGCCTGACGCGGTGCATATTTGCTACTGCCACACACCGATCCGGTATGCGTGGGATATGTACCATGACTACCTGCATACCAGCGGACGGCTCCAGCGGGCGCTGGCCCGTCCAATCATGCACTATTTGCGGCTATGGGACGCCCTTGCCGCGCAGCGCGTTGACTTCTTTGTTGCCAACTCGCACGCGGTGGCTGCCCGCATTCGGAAGCATTATCGGCGGCCGGCACACGTGGTGCACCCACCCGTGGACACGGAATTCTACACGCCATCCGGATCGGCGGAGGATTTCTATCTGGTGGCCGGGCGGCTTGTGCCTTACAAGCGCGTTGACCTGGCCGTTTCAGCGTTCACGAGACTGGGCAAGCCCCTGGTCGTAATCGGTGATGGTCCAGAGCGGCGCCGGCTGGAAAAGGTGGCGGGCCCAAACGTGCATTTTCTGGGCCACCAACCCCGGGAAGTGTTGCGGGACCATTACCGGCGCTGTAAGGCACTGGTGTTTCCCGGGGAGGAGGACTTCGGTATCGTTCCGGTCGAGGTCCAAGCCTGTGGACGTCCAGTGATCGCCTACGGACGAGGAGGAGCGCTTGACACTGTCCAGGACGGGGTGACAGGAGTGCTGTTTCGGGAGCAAACGGTGGAGGCCCTCATTGAGGCGGTAGAGAGGGCAGAGCGGATTCCTTGGGACTCCGGTCGGATCACCTCGTGGGCGGCGCGGTTTTCTAATGCCGAGTTCCGACGGCGGATGCACAAACTTGTTCACGACCTAGTTTCGATGGGACAGCGTTGCGCGACGGGTGAGAATTAACGTGGGACGTACCTTCGCTGAACGAGCGATCAAACTACTGTATCTACTGATGGATGCAGGGTGCTTGGCGAGCGCGTGGGCTTTGGCGGTGCAATGGCGCTTTGGCGATCAGCGTGGCCATATCGATGAAACGGCCTACTTTTGGGTTGGCGTGTATCTGACGATCGCGGCCCTGGTTGCTTTTTACATCTTAGAGTTATACGACCTGCGATATCGGCCGCTCACCCATCAGTTGCCGCGCCTCATTTACGGGGCGGGTGCCGCTGTTGCCTCCCTCCTTATTGGAATGTTTTTTGTTCGTTATGTGGAGTTGTCCCGCCTCACCCTCATCTATTACCTGGTCTTGGTCCTCGTGCTCGTGCCCGCTGTTCGGCTGGTTGCGCTCATGGTGGCTCGGGGGCTATTTCGGCGAGGGTTCGCAACCGTTAACTGCCTAGTGCTTGGGCGCACACCCCAGGTCGAAACTGTAAAAGCCTATTTGGCCGATCACCCGGAGCTGCGGTACCGAGTCATTCCCGAAACACCTGAGGTTGCCGCCGCGGTGCATTCTGTCCAGCAAGGTAAGTTAGATCCGCACATCCTGCGACAGCTTTCGCGTGTCCTGCAGGAGTGGGATGTTCGCGCCATCGTCCTGCCAGAGTACGACCGAGAGCAGTTGAAGGACCTGATACAACTCTGTGAGGAAAGTTACGCGGAGATCTTTGTGATTCCCGACGTGGCTGCGCTGTTGGAAGGAGCCGTCGAGGTCGAACGGATGGGCAACATTCCCATCCTAAAGGTTCGACCCGTGCGCATCTTCGGCTGGCAAGGAAAGCTCAAACGGCTGATGGATGTCGTCGTAGCCGCGATGGCGCTAGTGGTTTTGGTCCCTGTTTTTGTCCTCATCGCGGTTGGTATCCGGTTGGATTCGCAAGGCCCGGTACTTTTTCGTCACAAGCGACTCGGCCTTGCTGGTCGCCCGTTCTTCGTGCTGAAATTCCGCACTATGGTACCGGACGCGGCGCAACGGCTTCAGAGGTACCTCGAGGAAAATCCAACCGCACGCGCGGAGTTTGCTGCGGAATACAAGTTGCGTGACGATCCTCGGGTGACCCGGCTCGGGAAGTTCTTACGACGGACCAGTTTGGATGAACTGCCTCAACTCTGGAACGTACTGGTAGGAGAAATGAGCCTAGTAGGTCCAAGGCCGATCGTGCCGGAGGAGCTGAGCAAGTACGGGGATTACGGCCGTTACCTGCTCCGAGTGCCACCTGGCATGACGGGGTTGTGGCAAGTAAACGGCCGCAACGACCTCTCGTATGATGAGCGCATTCGCCTGGATATGTACTACATCCACAACTGGAGCCTGTGGCTAGACTTGGTAATCCTTGTACGTACGATCCCAGCCGTTCTAGCTCGCCGGGGCGCGTACTAGGCGCAAATTACTTTTCCTGCGGTGGTGCGATTCGTGGCCCGACAACAGAACCTGGATGAATTCTTGGTGGGCGGGCTGGCTCTTCATGCCATGCTTGTGCCCTTTTTCTACGAATTCAAATCTCTGCCCTGGCGGTTAACAACAACGGACCTGCTCGGCGGAATCCTCTTGGTGGTCTGGATGACTATGCGCGTTCGACGGGGGAGTTCCGTTTTCACTCATCCCTTATTTTGGCCGACGGCGGTGTTTGCAGCGGCTCACGTCGTCGCCCTCCTCGTGGCGCGAGAATGGGAACTCGCTTTGCGGGAAAGCCTTAAGGTTGTCGCAATTCTGGCCTTTCTCGTGTGCGGGCTCGACATTATGGACAACGCTGCTGGGCGCCCCCGCGTGGCATGGGCGTTCATCGTCGGCGGGGCGTTGGTGGCGCTTTCGAGCCTGCGCGAGACGGGCCGCGTGTCGGGTACACTGGGCAACCCCAACACCTTGGGGGCTCTGTTGTCGGTGACGTTACACGTCGGTTTAGGCCTGCTGGTGGACGCCTGGAATAGGCGGCGCTGGGGGAGCGTGATCCCAGTAATTTTGCTCATGGCACCCACGTGTGTGTCACTTGTCCTTACCTTCTCTCGGGGCGCTTGGTTGGGGCTGGCGGCTGGGCTAGTTGTTTGGCTCGTGCTGGGGTTTCGTAGCACACAACAACGCAAGTTTTTCATCCTCGCCACCTTGGTCATCGCTGTTGGTTTCTTTGCGGTTGATCTCTTCTACACGTATCAGGTTGGCCAGTCGGCTAATCAAGACTTTTTCGCAGTGATGGGACAGGGACCCGTTATCGAGAGGGTGCGCTCCATATGGAATCCACGCCCATCGGACCAAGTCCGAGTCCATCTGGTCGTGGCCGCTTGGGAAATGTTCGTAGACCATCCCTTCATAGGCGTAGGACCCGGACACTATGGCGTGTACTTGCCGGAATACCCACCACCGACAGGACGCTGGTCACAGGCGTTTGAGTTCCCGCACAACTTTCCCCTCCACGTCGCTGCGGAAACGGGAATAATCGGGCTGGCCGCACTACTTTGGTGGGTCTCGGCGATTCTTTCGTGGAGCTTCCGGGGGCTTACGGGAGGCCAACGTGTCGGCTCCGCCTGCTTCCTGCGTGTCGGTGCGGCGGCGGGGTTGGTATCGGCCCTGGTGGGGTCACTGTTTGAATATCCCTTTATGCACGGGAGATGGGAGCCGCTCGTCTACTCGGTGGTACTCGCAGCACCATCGCGGAGCATGGACAGGTTTGGTGCCTTACTTACCTCGCGGTGGGACGGAGCGGCACGTAATCGACTTGGTCCGCACCGTTCCCCGGACGAGCTTGAGTCACGCGAACACAACTTCCTCGAGCTCGTCTCGGGGACGTCACCGGCAGCCCGGGAGACATACACGCTCCTGCAAGATTTCCGGGGGATCCTTACGGAGAGGAAAGCCGAGACGCTAAGGTCGTGGCTTGAGCGTGCCGGCGGATCATCGCTGGCTCCCC
>Ga0079224_100011049_pt1 | contig 12412 bp, 11 predicted proteins | sample Stecom2015_FD_80414 | JGI IMG/M metagenome (GOLD analysis project Ga0079224, IMG submission 80414) | Agricultural soil microbial communities from Utah to study Nitrogen management - Steer compost 2015 | ecosystem: Environmental > Terrestrial > Soil > Agricultural land | place: USA: Utah...
CACGGTGAGGTGGCGCCCGGGTCCCGGTGATGCAACGATTCAGGGGCTGCATGTCCCGAAGCGGTGGTGGCCGGCACCCGCGCCGGCGGTTCTTTGACGAGTTCACAGATGGCGCCGTCCGGCTGGTCCTGGACGACGGCAAGACGGTCGGCGCAACGACACGGAACCACCCGAGAGCAGCACGGACATCCCGCTGCTCGTGGCCCTGTCGGAGCGCCTTACGTCACAGTCACGTCACAGTTTGCGATTGGCGGGGTCCCCGCCCTCCGCTAAACTGTTGATTCCACTCGATCGGAGAGATGGCCGAGAGGCTGAAGGCGCACGCTTGGAAAGCGTGTGTAGGGGAAACTCTACCGAGGGTTCGAATCCCTCTCTCTCCGCCATCCGCCTCCGCACGCCCCCGAGCCGGCCCGCGCTTCGGCGCCATCCCGAAATCGTCTCCCGCCGCTCGAACTGACCGCTTCAGAACACTCCGTTGAACCTTCCTGCGTCCTGTGCGTAATATCTGTCCATGGCAGGTATCTGTTCATGACAGACATCGATACCCGGGCGCTCGACCGGGAACTGAAGCGCGGCTCCGCCGAGCTGCTCATCCTCTCGCTGCTCGATGCGCGGCCGCGGCACGGCTACGAGCTGGGGAAACTCATCGAGACGCGGTCGCGCGGAGAGCTGAAGTTCCACCTCGACTCGCTCTATCCGCTGCTGTATCGCCTCGAAGAACGGAAGTGGATCAAAGGCAGCTGGGTGGAGAAGGCCGGCGAGCGTCGCCGCCGCTTCTACAAGGTCACGCCCGAAGGACGACGGGTGCTCGCCGAGCAGAAGAAGACGTGGGAGAAGTTCGTCGAAGCGGTTCGCCGCGTGACAGGAGACGACCATGCCTGAGTGGCGCACCGACATCCGCGCGCGGCTCGCGCATCTCGACCTGCCGCCGGCACGCGAGGCGGAAATCATCGACGAACTCGCCCAGCATCTCGAGGATCACTATCGCGAGCTGCTCGCCGGTGGCGTCGACCCCGTTGAGGCCGAGCGGCTCGCACGCAGCGACTTCCAGGCGGGCAACGTCCTCGCGAAGTACATCGCCGCGCTCAAGCTCGCGCACCCGCCGGTCGCCATCACACCGGGCGCCCCCTCATCGCGTCCGTTCGGCGGCCTCTGGCAGGACCTCCGGTACGCCGCGCGCATGCTGCGGAACAACGCCGCCTTCACCGCGACCGCGGTGCTGACGCTCGCCCTCGGCATCGGCGCCAACGCCGCGATCTTCGCCCTCGTCGACGCCACGCTGCTGCGGCCTCTGCCGCTGCCGAGTCCGGATCGCCTGGTCTCGGTCTACGAGACCACCGCGCAGACGCAGCGCTCGTACGTCTCCGGCGCAAACCTCAACGACTGGAACGAGCAACTGCGCACGTTCGAGCGCATTGCCGCGTTCGCGCCCAACGTCGCGAGCATGGTGCTCGGCTCGGAGGGCGGTGTACCCGAGACCGTACCGCGGCAGTGGGTCACGGCCGGCATCTTCGACGTGCTCGGTCTGCAACCCATCGCGGGACGGGTGTTCAGCGACGAAGACGACCGCTCGCGCGCCAGCGTCGTCGTGCTCAACGAGCGGTTCTGGCGCGAACGCTACAACGCCGATCCGGGAATCATCGACACGCCCATTCGCCTCGATGGCGAAATGTGGACAGTGGTGGGGGTGGTGCCGGAGACCACCGACGTGATCGGCCGCTCGAGCATCTGGGCGCTTCGTCCGTTGCTCGGCGCGCCCCCGCGCGTGCGCGCGGTCTACAACCTTCGCGCGATCGGACGCCTGCGTCCCGGCATCGACCTGGATACGGCTCGCGCAGACATCACCAGAGTGGCCGCCACGCTCGCAACCGAGTATCCCGAGACCAACACCGGCCGCGGTGCCGCACTCGAGCCGCTGCGCGACACGGTCATCGGCGGCGATCTGCGCCAGACATCGATCCTCTTCCTGAGCGTCGTCGCTTTCGTGCTGCTGATCTGCTGCGCGAACGTCGCGAACCTGCTGCTCGCGCGCGCGGCGGCGCGGCGGCGCGAGTTCGCGCTGCGCTCGGCGCTCGGCGCCGACAGGCGCAGGGTGATCCGGCAGCTGCTGACCGAAAGCCTCGCGCTTTCACTCACCGGCGGCGTGCTCGGCCTTGGTCTCGGCGCCGTCATCCTGCAGGTGGCGCCGGCAGTGATTCCGCCGGGATTGCTGCCACCCACGCTCACGCTGTCACTCGACCTGCGCGTGGTGGTCTTCTGTGCGGTGACCGCCGTGTTCGTCGGCCTGCTCTTCGGTCTCGCACCCGCATGGCAGGCCACCGACTTCGCCGCCGCACGCACCATCGCCAGCAGCAGCCGTTCGACGACGGCACGTGGCAGCGGCCTTCGGAGTGTGCTCGTCGCGGGTCAGGTCGCGACCGCGGTCGCGCTCCTCGTCGGCGCCGGCCTCCTGCTGCGCAGCCTTGTTGCCGTCGAGAACGTCGATCGCGGCTATCGCGCGGATCAGGTGCTGACGATGATGGTCGATCCGCCGGGGATGCCATCGCTCGTGCAGTTCTACGACACGGTGGAGAAGGAAGTGATGGCCGTGCCCGGCGTCGCCAGCGTCGGCTGGGCCACGACCCTGCCGCTCGGCGAGTCGTACCTCGGCTCCGTGCCGTTCAGCGTCGTCGGCGATCCGCCCGCGGCGCAGGGGCGCGAGCCCGAAGCGGACTATCAGATCGTCAGTGCGTCGTACTTCCGCGCGCTCGATCTGCCGATCGTTGCCGGCCGCGCATTCGACGACAGAGACATCGACGGCCGTGTGCCGGTGGCAATCGTGAACGAGGCGTTCGTTGAACGATATCTTCCCGGCCGCGATCCGATCGGGCAGCGGATTGGCATCGTCCAGTACTGGATCGAAGGAAGGCCGGCGATGATGCGCGAAATCGTCGGCGTGGCGCGGCAGGTGAAGGGCAGCGTCGATGAGCGCGAGCCGATGCTGCAGATCTATGTGCCGCTGGCGCAGGAACCCATGGGAGACATCTTCATGATGGTGCGCGCATCGGCCGGCGATGCCGCGGCGCTCACGTCGGGCGTGCGTGCGGCCATCGCACGCGTCGACACGGCGCAGCTCGTGAGCGTGCGCAGCATCATGACGCTCGACGATGTGCTGGCGCAGGGGACGTCGCGCCATCGGTTCCGCGCGACACTCGTCATTGCCTTCGCGGCACTCGCGCTGGCGCTCGCGATGGTGGGCCTCTTCGGCGTACTGGCGTACACCGTGCAGCAGCGCTCGCGCGAATTCGGCCTGCGCCGCGCGCTCGGCGCGACCACGCGCGACGTGCTGCGCCAGGTCGCTCGCGCCGCGCTGCCGATGATCGTCGCGGGCGCAGCGGCTGGGCTTGCACTTGCTGTTGTGCTCGGCCAGCTCATCGCTTCGATGCTCGTCGGCGTGCAACCGGTGGACGTGGCTACGTACATTGGTGTCGTCGTTCTGGTCGGGCTTACGGCCGCCGCGTCGATGGCCTCGCCGGCGTGGCGCGCGACGCGCGTCGATCCCGCGATCGCGCTGCGCAGCGAGTAGACCGCTTGGATCGTTGCGGACTCCTCCATTGGGCACGGGCTGTGCAATACAGCCGCTCGTGTTTGACCACAAGGGAGGAGTTCACAGATGAGGCAAGTGAAATCGGTATTGGGAATGTTGTGCTCGGCGGCGCTGCTGGTGGCGGCGACGACCGCGCCGGCGAACGCGCAGACGTACGAGCGCGTCACGAAGATCACGTTCGACACGGCGGTTGAGCTGCCGACGATGGTGCTGCCGGCGGGCACGTATCAGTTCCGCCTGACCGATCCGGACTCGGATCGGCATGTCATCGAGGTGCTCGACGAGAACGGCGCGACGCTCGTGACGCGGCTGCACGCGATGCCGACCAGCCGCTCGGAGACGAGCGACGTGACCATCGTGACGTTCCGCGAGACGGCCGCCAACGAGCCGGTGGCGGTGCGCTACTGGTACTACCCGAACGACCGCATGGGGCAGGAGTTCGCCTATCCGCGTGAACGCGCGATCGCGCTCGCCGACGCGACGGGTGAGTCGGTGCTCTCGGTCGATGGCGATCGCGTCGAGCCGGGCGCTACGGTGCAGACTGAGCCCGTGATCGAGCCCGCCCCGGTGACGGAGCCGGTGCAGGCGCCAGTGACCGAACCCGTGCAGGAGCCTGTGCTGACGGTGCAGGAGCCGGTCGAGCCGATGCAGACCGAGCCGGTCGTCACCGACACGACGGTCGGTACGAGCGGACGTCTGCCGGACACTGCCGGTGGCCTGCCGCTCGTGGCGCTGCTCGGCATCCTGGCGCTCGGCGGCGGACTGATGGTCCGCGCCCGTCGCACGGCGTAGTCATGCGGGTGCGCATGCAGAGCACGCGTCCGGCGATTGCGGCCGCCGCGCTGGCGCTGCATGCGCTCGCCTTTGCGCCTTCGGCGGCCGGACAGGACGTCCAGCCGCCGGGCGCGACCTTCACCTCCGCCACCGATCTCGTCGTGCTGCACGTGACGGTGATCGATCGCAAGCGCGGGTTCGTCTCGGGCCTGCCGCGCGAGGCGTTCACGGTCTACGAAGACCATGCGCCGCAGGAGATTGCGTTCTTCAGAAACGAGGAGAGTCCGGTGACGGTGGGGCTCGTCATCGACGGCAGCACGAGCATGCACCGCAAACGCGACGCCGTCATTGCCGCGGGTCTGGCGTTTGCGCGGTCGGCGCATCCCGAGGACCAGCTGTTCACCGTGCACTTCAACGAGCGCGTATGGCGCGGGCTGCCGCCGCATCAGGAGTTCACGAGCGATGCCGCGGAGCTGCGCATGGCGCTGCAGCGGACGACTGCGCGTGGGAAGACCGCGTTCTTCGACGCGCTGGCCGACGGGCTCGCGCACGTGGAGCGAGGACGCGCGCAGAAGAAGGTGCTGATCGTGCTGAGCGACGGCGGCGACAACGCCAGCATGCGCACGTTCGAGGACGTGCTCGAGATGGCACGCCGCTCGGACACGGTCATCTACACCATCGGCATGAACGATCAGTACGACGAGGATGCCGACCCCGATGTGCTCAAGGAACTCGCACGCTCCACGGGCGCCGAGGCCTACTTTCCGGATGACGTCAGTGAGCTGACTGCACTGCTCGAACGGATCGCCCGCGACATCCGAAGCGGCTACACCATCGGCTACGTCCCCTCGTCGCCGTCCGAAGGATTTCACGAGGTGCGCGTCGACGTAACGTCGGCTCGCAACCTGACCGTGCGGGCAAGGTCCGGCTACGTCAGGAAGGGAGATTCCAACGATGGCGCGCGTTGAACGGCTGCTGTATGTGATTGCCGTGGTGTGCCTGGGCTGGTTCGCGGCGGACCGCACCATCACGGCGGTCTATCAGGCCGCGCAGGAGCGCGAGTTCCAGGCACAGCGCCTCGAGCATTTTTCAGGCGATGGGGCCGCGCCGTCCGCGCTTGCCGACGTCGAGTCGCCGACGGTGGGAGAGGTGGTGCAGGCCCGGACCGACGCTGCCGCTGTCCGGCCTCAGAAGGCGGCGGCGTCGCAGACGCCCGAGCCGTCTCGGGGTCTCGTCGGCAGAATCAGCATTCCGCGTCTGGGCGTGTCGGCGATCATCCGGGAAGGCGTCGACCGACGCACGCTCAGCCGCGCCGTCGGGCACGTGCCCGGCACCGCGCACCCCGGCGGCGACGGCAACAGCGCGCTCTCGGCGCATCGCGATACGTTCTTCCGCCCGCTCGAGCGCATCCGCCCTGGCGATCGCATCAAGGTCAGCACGCTCGACCGCGACATCACCTATGTCGTCTCTGAAACGCGCATTGTGCCGCCGACGGATGTCTCGGTGCTCGCGCCGACCGACACGCGCACGCTGACGTTGATTACCTGCTATCCGTTCACCTACGTCGGCCCCGCCCCCGACCGCTTCATCGTTCGCGCCACGGCGGTTGAGGCACCCTCAGGCGAGTAGAGGAGAATCGCCGAGCCGGCCGTGACCGCGAGGCGCCGCCCTGAGCCCTCAGCCCTCGTGCAACATCCCCTGTCCATGGCCCTTCTGTCCGCCGGCGTGACGCTGTTCCTCGTCATGGATCCGCTCGGCAACATCCCGCTGTTCCTGTCGGTACTGAAGACCGGGCCCGAAGCGCGGCGGCGTCGCGTGGTGCTGCGCGAAGTCGCGCTGGCGTTCGTGGTGCTGGTGTTGTTCCTCCTGGCGGGCAACGCGCTGCTGCGATTTCTCGGGCTGGATCAGGAGGCGGTCAGCATCGCCGGCGGCATCGTGCTGTTCCTGATTGCGCTGCGGATGATCTTTCCGTCGGACCACGCGTCGGCAGAACTGCCGGAGGGAGAACCGTTTCTGGTGCCGCTGGCGATCCCGCTCGTCGCGGGACCGTCAGCGCTTGCGACGCTGCTGCTGATTCAGCAGACGGCGGGGTTCACGACGGCCGAGGTGCTGCTCGCGCTGACCATCGCGTGGAGCATCACGGCCGTCATCCTGCTGTCGTCGACCTTCATGTACCGCGTGCTCGGCGCACGCGGTCTCATCGCCCTCGAGCGGCTGATGGGCATGCTGCTCGTCATGGTCGCCGTGCAGATGCTGATCAACGGCCTGAAGGCGTTTCTGTCGAACTAGCTAGCGCGCCTTCGCGAAGAACTCCTTCTGCAGTTTCAGCAGCAGCGGAATCGAGCCGAGCACGGCAACCAGGTTGGGAATCGCCATCAGGCCGTTGAGTGTGTCGGCGATGTCCCAGATCAGGTGCAGTGATCCCACCGCGCCGAGGTACACGAACACCAGCCACGCCAGTCGATAGGGCAGGGCGGCTTTCGCGCCGAACAGATAGACGATGCCCGTTTCGCCGTAGTAGCTCCAGCCGATCAGCGTCGAGAAGGCGAAGAGCACCAGGCCGCCCGTGACGACGAGGTGTCCAAAGGTGCCCGGCAGGCCGATGGCGAACGCCTGCGCCGAGAGCGCCGCGCCGGTGGCGCCGCTCGACCACGCGCCGGTGAGCAGAATGACGAGGCCCGACGTCGTGCAGATCAGGATCGTGTCGATGCAGACCTCGAAGATGCCGTAGAGGCCCTGGCGCACCGGGTGGTCGGTGGTCGCCGCGGCGTGCACGATGGGCGCGCTGCCGAGACCGGCTTCGTTCGAGAAGAGGCCGCGCGCGATGCCGTAGCGCAGCGCCATCGCGACCGTGCTGCCCGCGAAGCCGCCGGTGGCCGCCGCGCCGTTGAACGCGCTGTCGAACACGAGCGCGAAGGCTGCCGGAATCTCGCTCGCGAAGCGGATCATCACCGCGATGCCGCCCAACAGATAGACGATGGCCATGAAGGGCACGAGGTACTCGGCCACCGCGCCGATGCGCTTGATGCCGCCCAGGATGACGAGCGCCGTCAGCACCACCAGCACCGCGCCGGTGATCCACGGCGGAACGTCGAGCGACGTGCGCAGCGCGTCGGCCACCGAGTTGGCCTGCACCATGTTGCCGATGCCGAACGCGGCCAGTGCCGTCAGCAGCGCGAAGATCGCGCCCAACCACGGCATGCCCAGGCCGTTCTTCAGCACGTACATCGCACCGCCGCGCATCGTCCCCGAGGCGTCTTTTTCGCGGTAGTGCAGGGCGACGACGATCTCGGCGTACTTGGTGCACATGCCGAGGATGCCCGAGACCCACAGCCAGAACAGCGCGCCCGGGCCGCCAATCGAGATGGCGGTCGCGACGCCGGCGATGTTGCCGACGCCGACGGTCGAAGCGAGCGCCGTGGCCACGGCCTGGAACGGCCGCACGCTGCCTTCGCCGCCGCCGCCCTTGCGCAACTTGCCGAGGACTTCCTTGAGGGCTGTGCCCAGGTATCGGAACTGGGCGCCGCCGGTGAGGATGGTCAGCAGCAGACCCGTGCCGACGAGCAGGATGATGATGGGCAGACCCCAGACGTAGCCGTTGAGCCAGCTATTGAACGCCGCAAGTTGTTCGAGCATGGGGGCGGATTGTAGCGCAACCTCGTCCGGCGCGTCTCATTCCTCGGCTCTCGGCGCTGCGGCCGCCTGTACGATCGCGCCTTCGCCCGGATCTACCACTCGCTCCGGGCGGCCGCCCCGAGCACGTAGGGACAGGCCTCAGCCTGTCCCTCGCAGGCGGAATTTCAATCCCCTGGCGGCTACCTTCGCATCGGCGACACGTGCACGGCGAGGCCGTCCTTCGTCGTCATCTGAATCTCGCCGGGCGGGGTGTTGGCGTCGCGCTCGAAGGTCACGATGTACTGCGACGCCAGGCTGTCGGCCACGCGCGCGAGCAGCGCGTCGAGTCCCGACGGCGCACCCGCGACCAGGCGCATGCCGCCGGTCGCCCGTGTCATCGAGTTCAGCGGCCCTTCGCGGCGCGAGTCGCCGCCTCGTGGCAGGCGCAGCGACACCGCCCAGACCGTCGCGCCCGACTGCGCCAGGTCGTTCATCACACGGCGCACGGATGGCTCCGACACCGACTCGCTCGAGTCGAAGTCGATCGAGACGATGGCGCGGCGGGGCGTCTGGACGCTGGTCATCCCCTGCGCGGCGAGCCGGATGGCTTCGAGAATCACCGCGTCGCCGGGATGCGCCGGGAAGAGCTTCGCGATGACGGCATCCAGCGCCTCGGGCGGCGCGTCGTACTCCGCCGTTGTCACAGCGCCACCGCTGACTTCGACCAGCTCGATGCGCGCTGGGCCCGCCTCACGCACGCGCGCGACGAAGCCGGCCAGCGCCCGACGGAGGTCGCGTGCCGGCGACTGAATGACCTCAGGCTTCGTCGTGTCGACGATCAGCGAGACGACCAGCGGGAAGGGCGAGTGCTCGGCGGCCAGGACGTTCAGGTTCTTCGATCCTTCGCGCACGACGAAGTCTTCCGCGGTCAACGCTGTCACCGGTGCGCCCTTGTCGGCGATCACGGTGACCAGATAGGAATGCTGCGCGGCGCCTGGCGCCGCGGCGAGGGTGACGGCCGCGAACGACGCGGCGGCGAGCGAGCAAACGAATCGGAGCCTCATGGGTTCACTTCACTTTCGCGCGCACTTCGAAACGCTTGAAGTTGCTGTAGGTGGCCTCGCAGACGATCTCCTCGTGGCGCCCGCGCACGCGGCCATCGCGCGGCGCCCTGCCGTGGGTGTAGTGCTCGGTGAACCGCACGGGGACGGCCATGTCCAGCCGCGGGTCGACTTCGAACTCGGTGCGGAGCGTGACGTCGAGCGGTCCCACCGTGACGCGCGCTTCGATGTCGTCGATCCGCCCGCTGGCGGGATCCATCGTGAGCACGCCGGTCAGGTAGGCCGGCCGGCCGTCGAGGTCGCGGATGATCGTGGGCTGGCGCGCTTCACGGAACGCGAGCCGCACGCGGGAGGGATCGTCGCCGGACTGGCGGCGTGCGCGCGAGAAGTCGAAGCTCTCGCGGTGGCGATCATCGAGGACGAGCAGACCGAAGGTCGGCTCGTTGAAATTGCGGACGACGCGTCCAACGTTGAACCGCGCGTTGAACGCCTTCAGGCGCGCCGACACTTCCGACGGTGACAGCTCGTCGAGGGCCTTGCGGACATCGAACCGGTTCTCGACCGGCTCATCGTCGACACGCAGGACGTCGCGGATGGCCATCCACGCGTGTCCGGGGACGAACATGAAGAACACTTCGCTCGTGAGCGTGCGCTCGCGCGGGCCCTTGACGCTGGGCACCTGCGCGCGGATCTCCTGCGTGTAGCGCTCTTCGGCAACGACGGACGTCAGTTCCGCCTGGTAGGCGCGGACGTAGTCGACGGCACGGTCGACGAACTGCGCGATGACGATGCGCTCCTGCTGGGCTGGCGCGGTCGCGTCAGCGGTCACCGGCATCACCGTGAGGGCGGCGGCCGGCACCAGGGCTAAACGGAGGGCTCGCATCAACAACGCATAAGAAGGATGTCAGGCGGCGGAACCAGCATAGCGCGAACGGCGCTTCCGCCGGCCCTGCAAGCGCGATAGGATCGGATCTTCGGCTGGCGGCCCGTACCGCGGCCCGGACCCTGTGCGATCCGAGCCTGCGAACCGCGTCAGGGCCGGAAGGCAGCAGCGCTAAGCAGTCACTCCGATGCGCCGCAGGTCATCCGGGCTGCGGTCGGGTCCGCCCGCCGAAGGTTCCCGGAGCCGACCGCGACCCTCATCGAGATTTACGATTTACGATAGCTGTCCCACGTCATGTCCTATCAGGTTCTCGCCCGACGCTGGCGCCCGAAGCGATTCGACGAGGTCGTCGGTCAGAAAGGCGTCACTCAGACGCTGCGCAACGCCATCGCGAGCGAGCGGCTCGCGCAGTCGTACGTCTTCGCCGGTCCCCGTGGCGTGGGCAAGACGACGACCGCGCGCATCCTCGCGCGGTGCCTGAACTGCGTGCAGGGGCCGACGGCCGAGCCGTGCGGCACGTGTGACGCCTGCGTCGAGATCGCCGAAGGGCGCGACATGGACGTGCTCGAGATCGACGCCGCGACGCACACCGGCGTGGACAACGTGCGCGAGGTCGTCATCGACGTACTCGGCCACCGGCCGGTGCGCGACCGCTACAAGATCTTCATCATCGACGAAGTGCACCGCTTCTCGAAGCAGGCGTTCGACGCGCTGCTGAAGTCCATCGAGGAGCCGCCGCCGCACGTCGTCTTCATGATGGCGACCACCGAGCTCGACAAGGTGCCGTCGACCATCCAGTCGCGGTCGCAGGTCTTCGAGCTGAAGGCCATCGGCACCGGCATGATTCGCGACCAGCTGCGCCGCATTGCCGAGGCCGACAAGCTGGATGTCGACGATGCCGCGCTGGCCCTTGTCGCGCGCTCGGCCGAAGGCAGCATGCGCGACGCGCAGAGCGCGCTCGATCAGGTCATCGCATTTGCCGGGTCGACCATTACGGCCGCCGACGTGGCTGCGGTGCTGGGCCTCGTCGCGCGCGACCTGCTCTACGAGATGTTCGAGGCCGTCGCCGACGAGAACCCGGCGGCCGTGTTCGCACTGTGCGAGCGCGCCACCGAGTCGGGCAACGACCTGAAGCTGGTCTGCCGCGAGCTCGCGCGGCTGACGCGCGACATGCTGGTCGTCACGCTCGATCCGTCACGGCTCTCGGATCCCGACATTGCCCCCGAGACCGAGCGCGATCGCCTGCAGGCGCTTGCCGCGCGCTTCTCGGCCGAAGACCTGCTGCGCGCGTTCGACGTGCTCTCGCGCGCCGAGTTCGAGGTGCGCGGCTCGGCACAGCCGCGCTATCACCTCGAGATGGCGCTGCTCAAGCTCATACATCTTCGCAAGCTGGCCCCTATCGGGGATGTGCTTGCGAAGCTGGATGGGCAGGCCACAGGCCACAGGCCTCAGGCCTCAGGGGCCGGAATGGCCGCAGGCCAGAGGCCACAGGCCGCTGGGTCGGCGGGCGTGCGTTCTGCCGCGCCGTCGGCGGCCACCCGCCCACCGGCGGCCGGTCGTCGACCGTCCACCGAGCGTCAGGCCGGGGCCGCGCCCTCCGCAGCACGCCAGTCAGCGACTGCGCCGTCGACCAGCGACCGGCGATCCTCGACGGCACGACCGTCAGCGGCTGAGGCGTCAACCGCTCCCCGTCAACCATCAGACGACCCGAAAGCCGACATTCTCGCTGCCATCCGCGCGCAGAAGAAGCTGCTCTACGGCACGGTCGTCGCCCAGGCACAGCGCATCGAGCTCGACGGCGACACGCTGACGTTCATGTTCGGGCCGGCGCACAAGCTGCTGCGCTCGCAGCTCGAGGCGCAGCGCGCGTCGGTCGAAGCGCTCGCCCTGGAGGCCGCCGGCCGGCGCATCACCATCCGCACGGTCGAAGGGCAGCCGCTGCCCGGCGAGTCGGGCGTGCCGTCGGACGCCGATCGGCGCAAGGAAGAACTGAAGAAGAAGGCGCTCGAGCAGCCCAGCGTGCAGAGCGTGCTCGACGTGTTCGGCGCCGAGATTCAGGAAGTCGAGGAGATTGACCGGTGAACATCCAGCAGATGATGAAGCAGGCTCAGCAGATGCAGGACCGCCTGCAGAAACAGATGGCCGAGACGCGCGTCGAAGCCACCGCAGGCGGCGGCATGGTCACCGTCGTCATGGACGGATCCAAGCGCGTGCACGCGCTGACGATCGATCCCGAGGCCGTGTCGAAGGACGATGTCGAAATGCTGCAGGATCTGATTCTGGCGGCCATCAACGACGCGCATCGCAAGGTCGATGAGGAACTGCAGAAGCAGCTCGGCGGCATGCTGCCGCCGGGAGTGAAGCTGCCGGGCCTCTGATGTCCCGTCCCGATCCTCTGCAGCAACTCGTCGACGAGCTGCAGCGTCTGCCGGGCGTCGGCGCCAAGACGGCCCAGCGCCTCGCGTTCCACATTCTCAAGACACCGCGGGAGGG
>Ga0079224_100011051_pt1 | contig 12412 bp, 7 predicted proteins | sample Stecom2015_FD_80414 | JGI IMG/M metagenome (GOLD analysis project Ga0079224, IMG submission 80414) | Agricultural soil microbial communities from Utah to study Nitrogen management - Steer compost 2015 | ecosystem: Environmental > Terrestrial > Soil > Agricultural land | place: USA: Utah...
CCGGGGCAGGGCGCCGTCGTCCAGGCCGAGCAGGCAGACCAGGCGGAACGGCAGGCTGCGCATCGGCACCATGGTGCAGAAGGTCACCGCGCCGGTGAGGAAGCCCGAGGCGCCGCTGCCGCTTTCCAGCGCCGCGCCGAGCTGCTGGCGCACCAGCGCCAGTTCCACCGGTCGAGCGATGCCGGCGTCCTGGGCCTGGCGGCCCAGCGCCGCACAGGCCTGGCTAAGCAGTAACAGGGTGTCTCCCGCCTCGCGTTCGTCGAACAGCGCGTCGACCACGGCCTGCAGGTCCAGCGCCCAGTCGGCCAGCGGACGCGCGCGCTGCAGGCGTTCGGCCAGCCCGGCGAGCTGCTCGACGAAGGCGCACAGGCGCCCCAGCAGCTGGGCGCGGGCGCCTTCCAGGGCATCCAGCGGCAGGCTGTCGCCGAGCAGGGGCAGGCCGTCGCCGGCCAGCTGCGGCGGCGCGGCGAAGCCCAGCAGCAGGCGGTCCAGGCCCTGGCGCCAGGTGAAGGCGTCGTCGGCCGGCAGCTCCAGCGCGGCGCGGTGGCCGCCGTCGCGGCCCCAGCGCACGCCGGCCTGGCGCAGCCAGTCGCGCAGCAGCGGCAGGTCTTCGGGTTCGATGCCGGCGCGACGGGCGATGGCCGGCTGCTCCAGCCAGGCCAGCACCTCCTCGGCGGCGAAGCGGCTCTCGGGCAGGCCGAGCAGGCCGAGGAAGGCCTCGATCAGCGGCGTCTCGGCACGCAGGCTGCGGTCGGCCAGGCTGTATGGCACGAAGGGCGCGCCCTCGCGGCGGGCGAACACCGCCTCGATAAAAGGTGCATAGCGCTCGATGTCCGGAGTCAGCACCACCACCTGGTCGGGGCTCAGGCCGGGGTCGGCGGCGAAGCGCGCCAGCAGCTGGTCGTGCAGGATCTCCACCTCGCGCAGCGGCGAGTGGGCGATGTGCAGCTCCAGCGAGCGATCATCGTCGCGCAGGGCCAGGCGCTCCTCCGGCGCGCGCGTACGCAGGCGCAGGATGTCGTTCTGCAGGGCGTGCAGCAGGCTGTCGTCGGCCAGCTCGCTGTCCTGCGGGTAGATGCCGTGCTCCTCGGCGATCTGCCCGAGCAGGCTGTCGAAGAAGTCGCGGCCCTGCTTGCCCAGGCTGGCCAGCAGCGGGTGGCCCACATCCAGGTACCAGTCATCAGGGCTGACCTCGGACTGAGCCAGTTCGCGCACGTCGCGAATCTCGCCCCAGGCCTCGCGGCAGGGGTTGAGGGCGAACAGGACGACGTCCGTGTGCCGCGCCAGGCCCTCCAGCACCCGCAGATGGTGTGGCGGCAGCGAGCTGATGCCGAACACCAGCAGGCGCTCGGGCAGGCCCTCGATGGGCGCGTCGCCGTGCAGGCGCGCCAGCAGCTCGCCGAGCAGGCGTGCACGGTGCGGGTGACCGTCACGGGTCAGCTCCTGCCAGAGCAGTGCCTGCCAGGCCTCGTCGGCGCCCAGGCCGCACAGCTCGCCGCGCTCCCAGGCGGCCAGCCAGTCGTCGCGATAGAGCAGGTACTGGTCGAACACGTCGGCGATCTTCGCCGCCAGCGCCAGGCGACGGCGCTCGTCGCCACCTTCCAGATAGCGCTGCAGGCGCTCGGCGCGGGCCAGGTTGGCCGGCTCGCAGAGCCAGTCGTAGAGGCGCCAGGTCATCGCCTGGGGATTGAATGCGGACTGTTCCGGCAGGGCGCCGAGCACCTGGCGCGCCAGGGCCCAGACGAAGCTGGACGGCAGCTGCACCTCGAGGTGCATGGCGATGCCCTGCTCGCGCGCCAGCTGCAGGGTCAGCCAGCGGCCGATGCCCTGGCTCGGCACCACCACCCGCGCCGGCGCCAGAACGTCGGCCTGCGGCTGGGCGAGCAGCTTGCAGGCCAGCAGGCCGAGGGTTTCCAGGTCGGGGGCGTGGTAGAGGCTGAGCATGGCGGGCCGGACATCCTGTGGTGAGCGCTAGGTTATCAGCTGCCCATGCTGCGGGCGATGCGCGACAGACCGTGTCGCATACCCCCACCTACGGCCCTGGCTGGCGTGCGCGATCTTGCTCTCCCGGCGCCGAGCCGCGATGCTGGCAGCCTGCCGATCAGGGGACCGACCGCCATGCCCGACTCCGCCATTCATCCTCTCGACGCCTTCGACTATCTGCAGCGCATGCAGCAGCTGGAGGCTTCCGACCTGTTCCTCAGCGTGGGCGCCCCGGCCCACGTCAAGGTCGAGGGCCACAGCCAGGCCATGGATGACCGGGTGCTGGGCCCCGGCGAGGTCAAGCAGCTGGCCTATCAGCTGATGAACCAGAAGCAGATCAGCGACTTCGAGCGCGAACTGGAGATGGACCTGGCGATCAGCCTGCAGGGCAACGGCCGCTTCCGCGCCAACGTCTACTACCAGCGCGGCGAAGTGGCGATGATCATCCGCCTGATCAAGACCACCATCCCCGGCTTCGAGGCCCTCGGCCTGCCGAAGATGCTGGAGAAGCTGTCGATGCAGGACCGCGGCCTGATCCTGGTGGTGGGTGCCGCCGGCTCTGGCAAGTCCACCACCCTGGCGGCGATGATCGACTTCCGCAACCGCCACAAGGGCGGCCACATCGTCTGCGTCGAGGACCCCATCGAGTTCCTCCACAGCCACCGGCTGTCCATCGTCGACCAGCGCGAGGTCGGCCTCGACACCCACAGCTTCGAGGACGCCCTGCGCCATGTGCTGCGCGAGGCGCCGGACGTGATCATGCTCGGCGAGATCCGCGACGCCGCCACCATGCAGCACGCCCTGCACTACGCCGAGACCGGCCACCTCTGCGTCGCCACCCTGCACGCCACCAGCAGCAGCCACGCCATCGAACGCATCGTGCGCTTCTTCCCCGAGGGCGCGCGCAAGCAGGTGCTCGCCGACCTCGCCCACAACCTCCTCGCGGTGGTCGGCCAGCGCCTGGTGCCCGGCCTGGCGCAGAAGCGCGTGGCGGCCGTCGAGCTGATGCTCGGCACGCCCTACATCCGCGACCTGATCCAGCGCGACGAGCTGGACCAGCTGCGCGAGGCCACCGCGCGGGCGGCGGAGCAGGGCCTGCAGACCTTCGACCAGCACCTGTTCCGCCTGCTCGAGGAGAAGCGCATCGGCCTGAGCGAGGCGCTGAAGTACGCCGACTCGCGCACCGACCTCAGCCTGCGCTTCAAGCTCGAGCGCGGCTTCGGCGCCGACGACGCCGAACGCAAGGTGCTGCGCGACAGCTGAGCACCGCGGCCGGTTGACGCAGGTCAATGGCCAAGGGCCAGTATGGCGCTAGCCTGACCGGCCCCCGTAGTAGAAACCTGCTGTCATGGCCCGAGCACTCCCCCGCATCGTCTGCACCGATCCCGAGAAGGCGCTCGACCTGCGTCGCCAGCACGGCGACTGCGAGGTGATCGTCGATCCCTGCGACTGCAGCCACGCCCCCTTCTGCCGCTGGCTGGAAGGCGACTCGCTGAGTCGCGACGGCCAGGTGCGGGCGGCGCTTTGCGACGCGGTCGAGACCCTGCAGCGCACCCGCCATGCCTTCCACTCCCGCGATCTGGGCCAGCTCCGCCGGCGCCTGGAGCGGCTTCTGGACGATTTGTCAGCCCGCCCGGAATGATGTAGAACGTCCTTCATCTAGGTTCCGCCACAGGCGGAGACCGGCTTTGCCGGGCAGGACAACCGGGCCTGCAAGACGAAGCGCCGCGGCGGCGCGTTCCCCACCAGAACGCGCCGCCCGGCGCTTTTTTTGTGCCCGCGGGAAAGCGGTGTGGAAGAGAAGAACAAGATGAAGTCAGAGGAAAGCCTGCGCGAGCTGATCCGCCGCCTCGGCCTGGACCAGGACGAGATCCACGAACGCCAGCGTCTGCTCGACTGGCAGGGTGCCGACGCCCGCACCCTGGCCGCCGACGCCGAGGCCATGGAGGCGGCCCATCGCGACTTCGTCGAGCGCCTCTACCAGCACCTGGGCGAGTTTCCGGGCCCGGCCGGGCTGATCGGCGGCGAAGGCACCCTGGCGCGGCTCAAGCACAGCCAGCAAGACTACTACCAGCGCCTGTGGCGCGGCCCCTACGACCGAGACTACCTGACCAGCCGCCTGCGCATCGGCATGATCCACCAGCAGGTCGGCGTCGAGCCCAAGTGGTACCTGGCCGCCTACCGCCTGTACCTGGACGCCATGCACCGCGAGCTGTTCGCCGGCCACCCCGGCGCCGAGCTGTTCGCCAGCCTGCTCAAGGCGGTGTTCTTCGACATGACCCTGGCCATCGACACCTATGGCGCCGCCCAGCGGCACGCCCTGGAGGACAGCGAGGCGCGCTTCGCCCGGGCCCTGCGCGGGGCCAACGACGGGGTCTGGGACTGGCACCTGGACCACGACCGGCTGTACGTCTCCGAGCGCTGGGCGAGCATGCTCGAGCTCAACCGCGATGCCCTCGGCGAAGGCTCGTCCGCCTGGTTCTCGCGGGTCCACCCGGACGACCTGCCGGGCCTGCGCCAGGCCATCGACGCCCACCTCGGCGGGCGCACCGCGCTGCTCCACCACGAGTACCGCATCCGCCGCCGGCGCGGCGACTACCTGTGGGTGCTGGCCCGCGGCGTGGTCGAGGTGGACCACGACGGCCAGCGGCGCATGGCCGGCTCGCAGACCGACATCAGTGCGCGCAAGGAGGTGGAGCAGCAGCTGCGCCACGCCGCCCGCCACGACCCGCTGACCGGACTGGCCAACCGCCTGCGCCTGGACGAGCTGCTGCAGCGCACCCTGCAGCAGCTGGCCAAGCCCGGCGCGCGCCAGGCCGCGCTGCTGTTCGTCGACCTCGACCGCTTCAAGCTGATCAACGACAGCCTCGGCCACCACTGCGGCGACCTGGTGCTGGTGGAGATCAGCCGCCGCCTGCAGCGCTGCCTGCGCCCGGGCGATCACCTGGCGCGCTTCGGCGGCGACGAGTTCGTGGTGCTGCTCAACGACCTGGCCGAGGCCGGCGATGCCGAGCAGGTCGCCCAGCGCATGCTCGATAGCCTGCACCTGCCGCTGCACCTGGACGAGCAGACCCTGGTGGTCAGCGCCAGCATCGGCATCACCGCGCTGCAGGCCAGCGACAGCGCGGCCGAGGCGCTGCAGGCCGCCGACCTGGCGCTGTACCGCGCCAAGCAGGCCGGCAAGGCCCAGTTCGCCCGCTACAGCGAGGAACTGCAGGCCTCCGCACTGCGCCAGCTGGAGCTGGAGAGCGCCCTCGGCCAGGCCCTGGAGCGCAACGAGTTCATCCTCCACTACCAGCCGATCTGCCGCATCAACCAGGGCATGCCGCTGCTGGTGGGGGTCGAGGCGCTGCTGCGCTGGCAGCACGACGGCAAGCTGATCTCGCCGCAGGAGTTCATCCCCTCGCTGGAGGAATCCGGGCAGATCATCCCGGTGGGCGACTGGGTGCTGCGCGAGGCCTGCCGGCAGACCCACCTGTGGCAGCAGGCCGGGCAGATGCAGCTGCACTGCACGGTCAACCTGTCCAGCCGCCAGCTGCAGCAGGACGACTTCGTCCCGCGCCTGGTGCAGATCCTCGCCGACACCGGCCTGCAGCCGTCCAGCCTGGTACTGGAGATCACCGAAAGCCAGCTGATGCGCGACTCCACCACCACCCTGATCACCCTGCGCGAGCTGAGCCGCCTCGGGGTGCGCCTGGCGCTGGACGACTTCGGCACCGGCTATTCCTCGCTGGGTTACCTCAAGCGCTTCCCGCTGCACATCCTCAAGGTCGACAAGAGCTTCATCAGCGACGGCGATCCGGACTCCTGGACCATCAGCCGGGCGATCATCGGCCTCGGCCGCAGCCTGGGCCTGGAGGTGGTGGCCGAAGGCGTGGAGCGCGCCGACCAGCTGGAATTCCTCCACCACCAGGAATGCCCGCTGGCCCAGGGCTACTGGTTCAGCCGGCCGCGCCCGGCCGGCGAGCTGGAGCGCCTGTTCAACGGCGACGACTGTTTCGAGGGCCTGTGGTGCCTGCTGCCCGAGGGCGGCGCTTCGTTCATCGACAAGGAGTCGCAAGCATGAAGCTCAACCTGCCGGTCAGCCAGCGCGAGGTGCGCGTCGATCCCGTCACCAACATCCTCTCCACCACCGACCTCAAGGGCCGGGTTACCTACGTCAACCCGGACTTCGTGGCCATCAGCGGCTACAGCGAGGAAGAGCTGCTCGGCCACAGCCACAACATCGTGCGCCACCCGGACATGCCGCCGGAGGCCTTCGCCCACCTCTGGCGCACCCTGCAGAACGGCGACTCGTGGATGGGCGTGGTGAAGAACCGCTGCAAGAACGGCGACCACTACTGGGTCAGCGCCTTCGCCACGCCGGTGGAGATGGACGGCAAGGTGGTCGAGTACCAGTCGGTGCGCGGGCCGGCCACGCCGCAGCAGGTGGCGCGGGCCGAGGCGCTGTATGCCGAGCTGCGCGCCGGGCGCACGCCGCGGGCCCTGCGCCGCCGGCCGCTGGGCGCGGTGACCAGCCTGGCCCTGCTGGTGGGCGCGGCGCCCGTGCTGGGCAGCGGCCTGCTCGGCGCCGCCGGGGTCCTGCCGCTGCTGCCGGCGCTGGCCGGCGGCGCGCTGTTCGGCGCCGGCCTGGCGGCCCTGGTGTGGTGGCGCCTGCGCCCCCTCGAGGCGCTGGTGCGCAAGGCCCGCAGCATCGCCGACAACCCCTTGAGCCAGCTGGTCTACAGCGGCCGCAACGACGACTTCGGCCAGCTCGACTTCGCCCTGCGTACCCTGGAGGCCGAGGCCGGCGCCATGGTCGGGCGCATCGCCGACTCGGCGCGCCAGCTCACCGACGACGCCGGCGAACTGGCCGCGGCGCTCGACTGCAGCGGCGCCGCCAGCCTGCAGCAGCAGCAGGAGACCGAGCAGGTGGCCGGCGCCGTCGGCCAGCTCGCCGCCAGCGTGCAGGAGGTGGCGCGCCATGCCCAGCAGAGCGCCAGCGCCGCGGCCGCCGCCAACCAGGCCACCGACCAGGGCCTGCGCCAGGTCGAGCGGACCCGCGCGCAGATCGACAGCCTGGCCGGCGACGTGCAGCACGGCAACGCCGTGGTGCAGGAGCTGAAGGCCCACAGCCTGGAGATCAACCAGGTGCTCGAGGTGATCCACGGCATCGCCGAGCAGACCAACCTGCTGGCGCTGAACGCCGCCATCGAGGCGGCGCGGGCCGGCGAGGCCGGGCGCGGCTTCGCCGTGGTCGCCGACGAGGTGCGCGGCCTGGCCAGCCGTACCCAGCAGTCCACCGCGCAGATCCAGACCATCATCGAGCGCCTGCAGCAGGGCACCGAGGCGGCGGTGGCGGCCATGCAGCGCAGCCAGGAACAGGCCCTGGGCAGCGTCGACGACGCCCTGCAGGCGGCCGAGGTGCTGGCCGGGATCAACCGCCAGGTCGAGGCGATCAGCGACATGAGCCTGCAGATCGCCACCGCCGTGGAGCAGCAGCACGCGGTGGGCGAGCACATCCGCCACAACCTCGACGGCATCCGCGAGGCCGGCACCAGCAGCCTCGACGCCAGTGGCCGCAGCCGTCGCCGCGCCGAACACGTGGCGACCCTGGCCGAGCGCCTGCAGCTGCTCGCCGAGCATTTCCGCAGCCACCGGCAGCCGGGCTGAACGCCTGGCGCCCGGCTCGATCTACAACTAAAGCTAAGAGGAGACGCCACCCCGAGGCGAGCCCTTCAGTCAGCGAGGCTGCGCCATGCTCACCCTGCTCAACCTGCTGTCCGCCATCGCCCTGCTGGTGTGGGGCACCCACATCGTGCGCACCGGCATCCTGCGGGTGTACGGCTCGCAGCTGCGCCGCGTGCTCAGCCACAGCGTGGCGCGGCGGCCGCAGGCCTTCCTCGCCGGCATCGGCGTCACCGCCCTGGTGCAGAGCAGCAACGCCACCGCCCTGCTGGTCACCTCCTTCGTCGGCCAGGGCCTGATGGCGCTGGCGCCCGGGCTGGCCATCATGCTCGGCGCCGATGTCGGCACGGCGCTGATGGCGCGGGTGCTGACCCTCGACCTGTCCTGGCTGTCGCCGCTGCTGATCTGCGCCGGGGTGGTGCTGTTCCTGTCGCGCAAGCAGAGCCGCCTGGGCCAGATCGGCCGCGTCGCGATCGGCCTCGGCCTGCTGATCCTGGCCCTGCAGCTGATCGTCGAGGCGGCCCGGCCGATCGCCGAGTCCCACAGCATCGAGGCGCTGTTCGCCTCGCTGACCGGCGACCTGCTGCTGGACGCCCTGGTCGGCGCCCTGTTCGCCCTGGTCACCTACTCCAGCCTGGCCGCCGTGCTGCTCACCGCGACCCTGGCCGGCAGCGGCATGATCGGCCTGCCGGTGGCCATCGGCCTGGTCATCGGCGCCAACATCGGCAGCGGCGTGCTGGCCCTGCTCAACAGCAGCATGCAGTCCGCCGCCGGGCGCCGGGTGGCCCTCGGCAGCCTGCTGTACAAGCTGCTCGGCCTGTTCCTGGTCCTGCCGCTGGTGCAGCCGCTGGTGGAGTGGATGAAGGAGCTGCCCTGGTCGCCGGCGACCCTGGTGATCGGCTTCCACCTGGCCTACAACAGCCTGCGCTGCCTCCTGCTGCTGCCCACCGTGGGCTGGATGGCGCGCCTGTGCGCCCTGCTGCTGCCGGAGCGCAGCCATGACCAGGGCGTCGCCGCGCCGCGCCACCTGGACCGCACCGCGCTGGACACGCCGAGCCTGGCGCTGGCCAACGCGGTGCGCGAGACCCTGCGCATCGGCGACCTGATCGAGCGCATGCTCGGCCACCTGCGCGAGGTGCTGCGCGAGGAGTCGCCGGAGGCGACCCGCGAGGTGCGGCGCCTGGATGACGACGTCGACGCCCTGTACAACGCGGTCAAGCTGTACCTGGCGCAGATGCCGCGGGACGACCTGCCGGCCCACGACAGCCGGCGCTGGGCGGAGATCATCGAGCTGGCGGTGAACCTCGAGCACGCCGGCGACCTGATCGAGCAGATGGCCGGCAAGCTGGACAACCACAAGCGCGCCCGCCACTACAGCTTCTCCGCCAGCGGCCTGGAGGAACTCAGCGGGCTGCACGCCATGCTGATGGACAACCTGCGCCTGGGCCTCAACGTGTTCCTCAGCGGCAACCGCGACAACGCCCGCCGCCTGCTGCAGGAAAAGCGCCGCTTCCGCAGCGAGGAGCGGCGCCTGGCCCACGCCCACGTCGGCCGCCTGGCCCGCCAGGTGGTGCAGAGCATCGAGACCAGCTCCCTGCACCTGGAGCTGATCGCCGACATGAAGCGCCTCAACTCGCTGTTCTGCAGCAGCGCCTACCTGGTGCTGGAGGGCGGCGAGAACGAGCCGCAACGCCAGGAGGAGGGCATGGCCACGCCCGCCGACGACATCCAGGTGGCGCCGCCGGCCGGCTGAGGCCCAAGGCAACCGCAGCCCGCGGCGACCGCTCCGCACGCCGCCCGCGGATGGCGGCCAAGGCGGCCGCCGCGGCTGGTATCCTTGCCGGCCCCGATCGCCCTCGCGCACCGCCCGATGCCGCACTGGAAACCCCTCCTGCTCCGCCTGCTCGCCCTGCTGCAACGCTATCCGGGCCTGATCGCCGCGTTCGGCTTCTGCTCCGGCGTGGCCAGCTTCCTGCTGGTGGACCGCCAGGAGGGCGTGGGCAAGGTGATCGCCGTGCTGATGCTGCTGAGCTGGGCCTGGCTGCTGCTGGAGGGCCTGCTGACCCGCGGCGCGGCGCGCTGGCTGGGGATCGAGGTGCCGCCGCTGCTGCTGCGCTACCTGACCCAGATGATCCACCAGGAGAGCCTGTTCTTCGCCCTGCCGTTCTTCTTCGTCACCACCGCCTGGAACAGCGGCCAGGCGCTGTTCACCAGCCTGCTCGGCGCGGCGGCGCTGGTGGCCATCGTCGACCCCCTCTACTACCGGTGGCTGGCCACCCGGCGCTGGCTCTACCTCAGCTACCACAGCCTGGCGCTGTTCGCCGTGCTGCTGGTGGCGCTGCCGCTGATCGTCCACCTGACCACCGCCGAGAGCTACCGCCTGGCCCTCGGCGCGGCGCTGGTGGTGGCCCTGCCGAGCCTGGCCAGCAGCCTGCACATCCGGCGCCGCTGGCGCTGGGCGGCGCTGGTCTCGCTGGTCGCCGCCCTGGGCCTGGGTGCCTGGCTGGCGCGGCCCTGGGTGCCGCCGGCGACCCTCTGGCTGACCCAGGTGGCGGTCACCGAGCAGCTGCAGAAGCGCAACCCGGGGCGCAGCCTGGAGCAGGTCCCCGCCCACCAGCTGCGCCAGACCGGGCTCTATGCCTACACCGCGATCAGCGCGCCGCGCGGGCTGAACGAGCGCATCTACCACGTGTGGCAGCGCAACGGCGTGGACATGGACCGCATCGCCCTGGACATCCACGGCGGGCGCAAGGCCGGCTACCGGGCCTGGACCCACAAGCGCAACTTCCCCGCCGACCCGAGCGGCGACTGGCGCGTGCGGGTGGTCACCGAGGCCGGCCAGCAGATCGGCGTGCTGCGCTTCCGCGTGGACTAGCTGCCGACTGGCGCGGCGCTACAGGCGGAAGCGCTGCACCATGCCGTTGAGCTCGCTGGCCAGGCGCGCCAGCTGGTCGCTGGCGACCGAGGTCTGCTGCGCACCGGTGGCGTTCTGCTCGGCGATGTCGCGGATCGCCACCAGGTTGCGGTCCACCTCGCGGGCCACCTGGGCCTGCTCCTCGGCGGCGCTGGCGATCACCAGGTTCATCTCGTTGATCTGCCCGACCCGCTCGGCGATCAGCGCCAGCGCGCTGTCGGCCTGGCTCGCCATGTCGCTGCTGCGGGCGGCGAACTCGCTGCTCTCGCCCATGGCCGCCACCGACTCGCGGCTGGCGCTCTGGATGGCGCTGATCATGCGCTCGATCTCCTGGGTCGAGCTCTGCGTGCGCTGGGCCAACGCGCGCACCTCGTCGGCCACCACGGCGAAGCCGCGGCCCTGGTCGCCGGCCCGCGCCGCCTCGATGGCGGCATTCAGCGCCAGCAGGTTGGTCTGCTCGGCGATGGTGCGGATCACCTCCAGCACCCGGCCGATGGCGATGGCCTCGTCGGCCAGGCGGCCGATGGTGCCCGAGGTGACCTGCAGGCGCTCGCTGAGCTGCTCGATGGTGCCGCAGGTGCTGCTGACCTGGCGCCGCCCGGCCTCGGCGGTCTGCTCCGCCTCGCGCGAGGACTCCGAGGTGTTGCTGGCGTTGCGCGCCACCTCGTCGACCGCCGCCGACATCTCGGTGACCGCGGTGGCGGCCATCTGGATCTCCTCGTTCTGCCGGTGGATGCCGCGCGCCGACTCGTCCGTCACCGCGTGCAGCTGCTCGGCCGCCGAGGCCAGCTGGGTGGCGGCGCCCTGGATGCCCTGCAGGGTCTCGCGCAGGTTCTCCTGCATCTGCCGGAACGAGGCCTGCACTGCGCTGATCTCGTCGCGGCCGCTGCACTGCACCGGCTGGCTGAGGTCGCCGGCGGCGTTGCGCGCCACCACGTCGCGCAGCTCGGACAGGCGCAGGTTGATGCCGCGGCTCATCAGCCAGGCCTGCACGCCGCCGCCGATCAGCAGCAGCGCCAGCAGCCCGACCACCAGGTTGAAGTTGCGCCGGTACAGGGCCACGCCCTGCTGGTACTGGCGCTCGGATTCCTTCAGCTGCACCTCGATCAGCGCACCGAACTGCTCGGACAGCGGGTCGATGCGCGGGTACAGCTCATTGTCGGTGAAGGCCGCCAGGGCCTCGGCGTCGCCGCCGTGGAGCATCGCCTTGAGCCGCTGCAGGGGCTCCTCGGCCTGCTTCATCAACGGCTCGATGCGCTCGATCAGGCGCTTCTCCTCGTCGATCAGGTGGGTGGCATGGTAGGCCTGCCAGACCTGGCGGATGCGCGCCTCGGCCTGCTCCACCTGGCGCGCCGCCTCGGCCATGGGGACCGCACCGCTGCGCGCCTTGTGGCTGGCGTCGACGATGCTCACCGCATAGAGGTCGGAGATCTGCTTGAGGTCGCGCAGCGGCACCACGCGGTCCAGGTACACACTGTTGAGGTCGGCGAGCACGCCGCGCAGGCCGCTGAGGCCGGCGGCGCCGATGACCAGGCTGCCCGCCAGCATGAGGACGATGAGGACGAACAGCCTTGTCCGGATGGTCCAGTTGTTCATGGTAGGTCACCTGCTGAAGGGCCAATGCCTACCAGAACCATAGCTGCGTTTCCCCGGCATCGCCGGCCGCGGTCAGTCCTCCAGCGCCGCCGCCGGGCCGAAGAACTCGTAGCGGGTCTGCTCCGGCGGCACGCCCAGTTCGCGCAGGCTGCGCTTGAGCGCGGCCATGAACGGCTTGGGCCCGAGGAAGTAGACGTCCAGGTCGCGCTCGGCCGGCAGCCAGGCGCGCAGGCGCTCGGTGCTCAGGCGGCC
>Ga0079224_100011052_pt1 | contig 12412 bp, 10 predicted proteins | sample Stecom2015_FD_80414 | JGI IMG/M metagenome (GOLD analysis project Ga0079224, IMG submission 80414) | Agricultural soil microbial communities from Utah to study Nitrogen management - Steer compost 2015 | ecosystem: Environmental > Terrestrial > Soil > Agricultural land | place: USA: Utah...
GTATTGGTCGACCGAATTCGAAAACAGTATGCTTCCTAAAGGCAACAAAAATACGATGCGCGTATTGGGCATACTGTCGGCCGTATTGCTACTGACCGCTTGCATCAACTTTGTCAACCTCTCGATTGCCCAGAACACAACCCGTAATAAAGAAATCGGCATCCGAAAAGTGACCGGAGCCAGCCGACAACAGCTGTTTGTTCAGATAATCATAGAGATCCTCCTCCATGTCATATTGGCAACCTTTTTGACCGTTATCCTCGCTTTTCTACTGTTGCCTTATTTCAATCTGCTCTTTGAAAGTGAACTGACCCTGTCCATCTTCCAAAGCAGAACCATATTGATATTAATCGGCTTGCTTGTATTAGTTACGGTGCTGACCGGTATCTACCCCGCTCTTTTATTGAGCCGTGTCAGTCCGCTCCAGCTTTTTAAAGACAAGATTCATTTATCGCTTAACGTGCAGTCGCTACGGAAAGTACTCTTAATCGGGCAGTTGGTTGTCGCAGTCTGTGCCACTGTTGGTGCTATCGTTATCCATCTTCAATTTCGCTATATACAAGAGCAAACGGCAGCGTATAAAAAAGAACAGGTCTTTTCCTTTTATGCTGTCTATCCCCAAAAAAGTATAGCTTACGGTAGTCCGGCAGAAAAAAAGTTTTCACAAACACTGAAAAGCGTTAAAACCGAATTGCTACAACAACACACCATCAAACATATTTCCAATGTCAACGGAACTTCCTTAATCGATAATACATATTTAAGAGATATCCGTTACCGTTGGCAGGGACAGCCCGAACCAGTAAAACCATACCAGGCGATTACCTATTGGATAGATGCAGATTATCTAGGGGTTTCCGATCTTGAGCTTGTTGCAGGACGCTGGTTCATAGAACAGAATACAGGGGATAAACATAACCTCGTTATCAACGAAACAGCAGCTAAAGTATTTGGCCTTAAAGAACCGGTGGTAGGAAGCACCTATTTAGAACACATAGATCCTCAATACCTACCAAATCAAGGTACTATTATTGGCATCGTCAAAGATTTCCATCACGGCAGTCTTCACGAGCCCATCCAACCGGTTATTTTTCAGTTAGATCCTTTTTTTAGCACAAAATTTATTGTAAAAACCCGCGAAGGACAGGTACGCCAAGCCTTAGACGCCGCACACACGGTCTGGAAAAAACATTTTCCCGGCTATCCTTTTGAATACACGTTTCTGGATGAAGAATTTAATCAGCTGTACAAAGACGACATCAGGGCAGGTACATTTTCGCTGATCTTTACCGTGCTGACCGTCATTATTGCCTGCTTAGGAATCCTCGGTATTGCAATATTCACCGCTAAACAGCGTACGAAGGAAATCGGTATCCGAAAAGTACTGGGCGCTTCGGTATCCACGATTGTATTGGCACTTTCCAAAGGCTTTGCCAAAATGGTCTTGCTTGCCATTATCATCGCTTCGCCAGTCGCCTGGTGGATGATGACCACTTGGTTGGACAACTTTGCATATCGCATAACGCTTCAGTGGTGGATGTTGGTTACAGGAGGACTTGTTATCATCGGAATAACGCTAGTGACAGTAGGAATACAAAGCATACGGACGGCAAAAGCCAACCCAGTGGATAGTTTGCGGGATGAGTAATATAGCGGAAAAACAGGAGATAGTAGAACTAGAACGGGGGCGAATATCCAATTGTGATACAATGAAAGGACTGATCACTAATCAACGACGACTAAAACATGATAAAGAACTATATAAAGATTGCTGTTCGAACGCTTCGAAAAGAGAAGCTATATACCCTTATCCATATTATGGGCATTACGTTGAGCATAACCGCTTGCTTGCTGATTGGCACCGTGGTAATCGATGAACTATCCTACGATAAGCAGTGGAGCCGTTCGGCAGACACCTATCGACTGTTAACCATTAGAGAAGACGCGGGGGCCTTCTCCCAAAAAGGAGGAACCGTATATGCCGGTCTCGCCCCCACCTTAAAGCAAAATTTTCCCGAAGTAGAAGAATACAGTAACGTATATCCCAACACGATCTCCCTCAAAATCAACGAGACAGATGAACTACCGATAAAAGCGACCATTCTTCTTGCTGATACGGCGGTTTATAAACTGTTAGACGTCGAACTCATCGATCAGGAAGACCTTATGCCTACCGGCGACATCCCGAAAATCATCTTATCTGAATCCTTTTGCAAGACGCATTTTGGAAACAAGAATCCACTGGGCCAGCGTATATATGACATGCCAAAATACGACAATGAAAGTAATACCTATCTCGTAGCAGGCATCATGAAGGACATCCCATCGAACACCCATCTCCGCTCGGATATGGTGATGCTTTTGAACAGAAAAGAAGAACTGCTTACTAAAAATAGGCAGGGTCCCGGCATGCAGTTCACCAAGCAATACATCATGCTTCGAAAAGGGACTGACCCACAGCAGTTTGAACATAAAATAAATGATTGGTATCATCAGTTTACCGACATCGACAAAAAAGTCCGGTTTGGCCTACAGCCCATGGCAGACATCTATCTAAAGACGGATTTTCCCGCTTATCAACCGATCAAGGGCAACGTCCAACATAGCTACATGTTTTCCGCGGTCGCTATCCTCCTATTATTGATCGCCTGCATCAACTACGTCAATCTGAGCACTGCTCGCGCAAGCAGCCGTATAAAAGAAACCGGTATGAAGAAATTATTGGGTGCCTCTCACAGAAATATTCTGACACAGTCTCTATTGGAATCTCTACTCATTTTTAGCACAGCAGGAGCGCTTGCCTTTATATGTTATCAGCTTGCCATTCCTAAATTAGAATATTTTATCGGTCATCCACTAGCATTTCGCTTCCTTGCGCATTGGACATATTTTGCCTACGTTATGGGTGCTTTTCTTCTTATTTGCTTGTTTAGCGGCCTGTATCCAGCATGGTTAGTTTCAGGTTTTCGGTCGATGGGCAATATACAAAGCATCCTCCGTGAAGGAAAAAACAGACAGGGGTGGTTGAGGCCTAGCCTTGTCGTATTACAACTTTCTATTTCTATCACTGTACTCATAGCTATGCTGGTCATACAGTATCAAGTACAATTCCTCAAGAGCAAAGATATTGGCTTTGACACGGAAGGATTGTTAAGCATTGATTATGTATCGTGGGATAACAAATCCACTGCCTTACGCACCGAACTTTTAAAAAATACAGCTATCCTCTCCACCAGTTTCACATATTGGTTGCCAACAGTCCCCGGAATGGAGATGAAGTTACTGAGAACACCGGGAAAGTCGTATGACGAAACCGAACTATGGTATATAGACGGAGAGCCAAATATGGCACAAACAATGGGATTAACGCTTAAGGAGGGTCGTTTTTTAGATACAGACCGACTAGGAGATGCTGTCCAAGCTGAGGAAGTCAGTCCAGGAAGTAGTTCCCTACGCCCCTGCCTGATAACGGCCAGTACAGCTCGTTTATTAGAAATAGACACACTGAACCAGACATTCCCCGAAGCGGGGATTATACCTGTAGGTATCGTCGATGATTTCCATAGCGAATCCCTCCACAAACAGACTGTCCCAACAGTAATCAGAGCCTATCGTGACCCATCCGCCGGAGCCTTACTCATCCGTACGCAACCTGGAGAAGAACGAAACGCGATGTCGTACATCGCTTCGGTATGGAAAGAACTTTATCCGAATAAGCACTTTGATATACAGCTTGTCAGGGAAACATTAGCAAAACAATACGAAGCAGAGGAGAAACTGTATCATCTTTTCCGGATATTCAGTCTATTGACGATGTTACTTGCCATTATGGGCATATTAGGGCTTGTCGTCCATGCACTTCGTCTGCGCGTTCAAGAAATAGGTATCCGCAAGGTACTCGGAGCCTCTGTTATCAACATAACCACTATGCTATCCAAAGATTTTGTCAAATTGGTTCTACTGGCTATTATTATTGCCAGCCCTATTGCTTGGTGGCTCATGAATAAATGGCTGGAAAATTTTGCTTATCGCATCGAAATCCCATGGTGGATCTTTGTTCTATCCGGTGCTACGGCATTCTTCATCACGTTATCGACAGTAGGCTATCGGGCCATAAAAGCAGCAAAAACTAATCCAGTGGATAGTTTGCGGGATGAATAGTCTCGTTTTAAGCAGTTGTCGAAATAAGATCGAAATTCAAATATTCACCCATTAATTTGAAATGTTTATCGAAACTGAATAATGTTATTTTTTCTTCAATGACCTGTTGTAAATTAACACTTTATATCTTGACATCTCCTCTTCCGCGAAGTGTATCCAAGTCGATGTCCAAGTCTAATGTACCTTTCAAAGCAATCAACCGTTGTCTTTTGATTCGGGCAATATAACTTTCCAACACCTCTTTGATCAGTTGGTTCTTAGTCTTCGCATTCGTTAAGGCCATTGCCTCTTCCAACAAATTATTTGGGATATCCAATGTAGTTCTCATCATTATTCATGCTTAAATACATCATTATTCACACGAATATAAGAAAAATTTATAACACTTAAAACCGACAATGCCTCGTACAGTTCATATCACCCATGCCGTAACCACATCACTATAATTCAGCGTCACGTCGCTACCGATGTAAGATACCCGAAATTCATATTGTTCCAACATATCGAGATTCCGCAATGCCAAGGTAGACTTGGTATGCAGCGTTGATTCCCAGGCTTCCGTTCCTTTTTTTCGATATTCATACCGATAAAGCCTTGCCGGCCGCCAGGAATTGACCCGTAAACGGATAATCCCGGAACCTACCTGTATATGTTCTACACGAAGGTTTTCCGGCTTCGGTGTACGCCCTAAAGAAACATGGCTGGACCTGGAAGGACGAAATCCTGCTGCCACGATAATGGCTTCGTCACCCGCCGCAACATCCTCGACATAGTGCGCTAAACGACGAATAACATCTTGTAGCTTTTCGCCGTGTTGTGCCTTTAAGATGACCGCACGCTTATCCCGAAAAGCAGCCTCAGCATACGCCTCCCGATAAGCATTTAACTTTGTCTCCAAAGTTGTTAAATCCGGAACCGGATCGGTGAATAGATCCGCATTCTCCATCATCTTCAAAAAAATCTGTTCTGCATAGATCAACAATTGCGTTGCATCCTTGCTTGTAAATACTGGTTTTGCCATGTTGTTATATATTAACTATTCATTTGGTAGATAGCAGACTTATAGCATACTACTATCTTCTTCTATGACAAAGATGTGCTGTAAAAACAAACAAAAGGTGCATATTCTCGCCAATTTCGGGGGTACCCCAAAAAAGTTTTTGGCTAAAATCTACACCTTTACAACGCATATATGTCTAGTTTCTATACGTAAAATCAATGTTTTTGATATCATGAAGGCAGTTTTCAGCTAAAATAATCTTGAAAAACAGCAAAACAGACTTGCATGCAAAATTATTGTACGTGCATACTCCTCGCTAGAAATTACCCGCACGATAGCCGTCCTTGCCACACTTCCCGAACAACCTATTGACGTCTTTAAAAAAACAGCTTGAATACCTCCGATATGTGCTTGGGCTTACCTCCTGCGCACAGGCATCCTAAAAATTCCTAAGTATAACCCTGTTGTGTTTGCTAACCTCGTTATTCCACTTACGACTACATCCAAAACAAGGGCATACTTGTTATCCATATACGCGATCATCTTCTTCCTATCGGCAAGTGAATAGGACAAGGCCATGATCACGGTCACTGCACCTGCAGCCGGTCGTCATCTAACAACCCGCGAACGCCTTATATGGGAGATCAGCCAAGTTTCGTTCACTTGTATAATGAAGAAAAAGGCTTTTTCTTCTTATCTGTTCGCTAGCGGAAAATTACTGTTCACTAGCGAAAAAAAACAGGTTAGATAATTTCCTGTATTGAATTCACTCCTGCTTCGATAGTAAGGGCAGGTGAGTCCATCTTGCCTCCATCTTGAATCCATGTTGAGTCTATGTTTTTTCCGATTAAAGCATGGCAACAAAGTAGACAGATTTCCCAGACATTACCCATGCACCTCCAGTTACAAACGAAGCATTAGCGAAATAATAGTAGTCCAATATACCCGTATTATCGAACCGCTCTACTGACATGTCTTCAACTTAGTTTGGGAATTATTATTATCCGTATTAGAAGCTTAATCGGATAGCGCAAAAAAACAAATAAATAAATAAGTTATTTGCGCAAATATAAATAATAGAAATAATTACATTATTTTTTGCATTAAAATAAAAACTGTTGTATATTTGACAATGAAACCACTAACTCATTGTATGACAAGTAAGTTTAGTTATAGAAATATCATTAAGTCTCCGGTTTAACAGCAGCTGGTCTAAGCATTTTTTGTCCTATATGTATGCAAAGCGTATATGCGTAAGTAGAAAACCAATTAGAAACATATAGGATTCCATAAAACATGTATTTGATTCCATTGTCCCCTAAGGAGGCATTGGCTGGTTTGTCTTTAAGGCAGTGGCTTGCCATGGAATCGCTTTGTTCTTTGACGTATTGGTGGATTTTTGTTTATCGGGATTAGTTCCGATTAACTTCTTGGCTTGATAAACTATTTTTTGAAAAGTATACACAACCTAACTGTGTGGGTCTATGCCAAATTCAAGGCATCTTGCCAACCAAGACTGAAAGGTATACATAACTATATTTGTTTATGATATAGACATGGGCGTTAACACTACGTTTTGAAAGGTATACACAACTTATTCGCCATCCAGAATGATGTTACCGAAGCTGTTACAGACTACAATTTAAAAGGTATGCACAACCGCGAAAGGGAGAGCTATGCACTTCACCCAAGGATGTTACAACCCGCATTTTGAGGTATACACAACTGCGACATATGAAAACCGTTTTAACCTTTAAGTGTGACAGACCCCAATATGAAAAATTCTTTGGGTAGGAGAGATAAGGGATTAGGAAATCAAATTATAAACTTGCCTGCATGAAGCGAATAACATACAAGCTAGGCGTTTCGCATAGCTATTAAAAAACAACGAGGCTCCTTGTGGCGCCGTAGGGTGAGGGCAATTTGCCACTCACTAAATACTTTTTTTTCCGTGATTATCTTTCAATATTTTGAAAGGTGCACACAACTGAAAAGAACGATTTTGCACCAGAACACAAGGGTGTCGCAGATCACATTTAAAAAGGACATACAACAACTAAAAGCGAATAAGTCATGTGGCTTAGGTTTTAAAGACCACAATTTTAAACGTATACACAACATCACGCTGCGCAGCAGCCTGATCTCGCTTAATGTTACAGATCACAATATGAAAGGTATATAGGTGTTCTTTACAGAATCATTTAGATTTTGTATTTTTGTTAAAACACAAAGAAAATGAGCACTGTAAATTCGGCACTGGAGGAGATTATGCAACTTGATTATACTTCAAGGGAAATGATTTTAGAAATTCTGAAAAAGCGTCAGATTGAGGCTCGACGAGAAGATATAGCAAAAAATGCACGAAAATCCATTAGAGATTATCAGAGTGGTAAAACGTCTGCTAAATCACTATCTGAAACGCTCGATTATCTAGAAAATCTTTAAATAGAAAGTCTCTCCATGCCTTACCAAATAGTAACTTCGAAACAGTTTGAGAGAGCTTTCAAAAAATTTTCTGGTAAAAATCAAAAACTAAAAGATAGTATTTTCAAAGCGTTACAAAAGTTAGCCGATGATCCTTACGATAGTAGTTTGAGAACTCACAAACTAAGTGGAAAACTAGCTGCTTATTTGGCATGTTATTGTGGTTATGATTGCCGTATTATTTTTGTTCTAGAGCAATCTAAAACAAAATCTGATTCACAAAACATTCTTCTGTTAGACATCGGGACACACGACGATGTTTATTAATCTCAATCAAGACAATCTATCATAGAGGCTCCTTGTGGCGCCGTAGGGTGAGAGCAATTCGCCACTCGCTAAATACCTTTTTTAAAAACTGATTTACAGTGAGTTTCCAATTAGATTGGTCAGTATTTTAGGTTCGCAAACACCGTCGTTCTCCACGATGGTTCTTTTAAGCTCACTGCAATAACATTTTGAAAGGTATGCACAACCTTAGGTCACACCTTAAAACCATGAAGGTTTTAACGACCACATTTTGAAAGATATACACAACATACTCGGTTCTTCAAAGCTATCACTAAAAGTTGTTACTGACCACATGTTGAAAGGTATACACAACAAGAACGTCATCCGCGCAGGAATAAACATTTATCTCATACTTTAAAAGATATACACAACATTCGTTGCACAATAAAATAAAAGTGTCCGCAATAGCAACTAACCGCAGTTCTCGAAAAAATTTCAAAAACACCAATATGCATCGAACACATAAAACAGCCTACGCAGTCCCGTCTGAAAACGACTAGCAAATAACCACCGGGACTTCGGCAAGCTGTTATAAGATAGATTACTAATCAACAACAGAACGATGCATAAACCAAACAAATTAAACACAACTGCACGACATCTGGCCATGTTACAAAATGGTCAGGAGAAAGGATTAGCTTTCTTTTACAAAAAGTACTACGGTTATCTCGCCTTCCGCACCGAAAAAGCTACACAAGATGAATGTGCAGCAGAAAGCATCGCGCAGGAAGCATTCCTCCGCCTATGGTTGTTTCGGGAAAACTTACAATCGGAAGAAGAACTCTTCCAGTTTCTGAAAACACAAATCAAATCGGCCATCCATGCCTTTTATAGTAAAACCAGAAATCGCTTTCACCGCAGCCTCCTCAGGCTCGATGGTATCGAAGATTATCAAGAGTTCTTGTTGGGCTACGAATTGGAGGACGAGGAGGAAGAGGATATCGTCTATCTTGAACAGCTAGAAGAAGAAAAAAAAGAGAAACTACAAAAGCTTGAAAAGCTTCTCCCCCACCTGCGAAAAGAACAACAGCTCTTTCTGCAACTTTGTCTGAAATACAATTTCAATTACGAACGTATCGCCTACTATCTTGGCGGCATCTCGGATTATGAAGTAAGTCTCCAGGTCGAAAAAACCATCGAAACACTACGCCAAATTTTCCAGAGCGCTGAAAAAATGGAAAAGCTAAACAGCTCTTCCAGGTATGTTATCCAAGGGGAGATAAATGAACAGCAAGAAGAGATATTCCGCATGCGCTACGATTTACAATTTTCCTTCGATCAGATTGCGGAAGCCTTGAAATTAAACGCCGCTGTTGTAAGAAAGCTTTTTATAGAAGCACACGCAAAAATAAAGCAAGCTAAAAAAACAGCATAAAAACACAAAAATATGGCTACAGATACCCACATCTTGACACGAAAAGTACAGGTCTTTGTTGATTGCGACGACAAAGAGGAGCGTACAGCATATTTTAAGAAACTGTTTACCTGGCAAGATCTTGTATACCGTGGTTCCAACTTGGTACTCACCCACCAATACATACAAGAAAACATCAAAGATTTTATCTATTTGAAGGAAGATATCAAAGTTAAACTGGCCGATAACACTAAAGATCCCGAAGGGATATTGAACACATCCCGTATGAATACAACCTACAAAGTGTTGTCTCGCTATTTTAAAGGGGAGATACCTTCCGATATCCTATCCAACATGAATATGTCGCTCATCAAAACATTTAATACGGATCGGTCGGCATACTGGAAAGGGGAAAAATCGCTACGTAACTTCAAAAAGACCATGCCCATTCCTTTTTCTGGCAAGCAGGTTAAGCTCCGTAATGACGAAAAAGGAAAAGATTTTAAATTCTCGCTATTCAAAATTCCGTTTCGCACTTATCTTGGCAAAGACCGATCAGACAAACGCGTTCTTTTGCAACGCGCACTCGCCGGTCAGATAAAGATCTGTGCTAGTTCACTACAAATTGTGAAAGGCAAATTATTCCTACTACTTGCACTTGAACTTCCGAAGAAAGTTCATGATCTTAACGAACATGTTATCGCAGAAGCAGCGCTTTCCGTAGAACATCCCATTACGGTTCAAATCAATAAACAGCAATTTCAAATCGGAAATAAAGAAGAGTTCCTTTACCGGCGAATGGCTATCCAGTCCGCACGCCACCGCATACAAAAGGCTGCGGCATTCAACAAAGGTGGAAAAGGACGAAAGAAAAAACTAAAAAGCCTGGAACAATTCAATAAAAAAGAAATAAACTACGTGGATAGCCGTTTACATCTTTATAGCCGACGCCTAATCGACATCTGTGTGAAAACACAGGCCGGCACCTTACTTTTGGTCAACCAAACCAACAAAGAAGAAATTGCCAAGGAAGATGAATTCTTACTTCGCAATTGGAGCTACTATGGGTTAGTTGAAAAAATAAAATATAAAGCTGAAATGGCAGGGATTAATCTTATCGTAGAGTAGTATGGAGATTATTTCTTATCTTGTGAATGGAGGACGGATAAATCACAGCCATATATCCGCTCCATTTGGTCTAATATGAACCTGCTTATGATAAGAACAAATACATCAAAAACGTTGTGCCAGCTATTGTTGGTAACACTATTGCTATTTACGACCGCATGTAAAAAAGAGCATTCCCCAGAAGAAAATCTATCCACGGAAAATGCATTAACAACTTTCAGTTTCAAAAAAGAGAAAAATTCATCGCTACTTCTCGATATCCAAGGTAAAATCGTGGACGATAGCGTATTTCTACATACCTTAGCGGGAACAAACATCACCAGCCTGATCCCCGAATTCACCCACAACGGAGAACGGCTGACCGTAAACGGAACTGTACAACAAAGTGGTATTAGCAAACAGGATTTTTCAAAGCATGTCAGCTATCAAATAGAAGCCGAAAACGGTGATGTACACACCTACCACGTCAAAGTTGCCGATACGGGTTTCCCTACAATATATATCTCGACGGATGACGTGCCTATCGTTAGCAAAGAGGATTATGTGGACGGTCATATAACGATTACGACCGGACTTCTGGGCGACGTCCTCTATGAAGGTGGTACGGAGATTCGGGGCAGAGGAAATTCGACTTGGGGAATGCCTAAAAAACCGTACCGAATCAAACTAACAGATAAAGCAGGATTGTTGGGCATGCCGGCAGACAAAAGCTGGGCTTTGATCGCCAATTACGGAGACCAATCTTTGCTACGCAACGATATCGCTTTTGAATTGAGCCGCCGACTGGAATTGGCTTATACCCCTAGGCAACAGTATGTTGAATTATTTCTGAACGGTGAATACCAGGGCAACTACACGCTGACCGAACATATCAAAGAAAGTAAAGACCGTATCCAAATTGACGAAGATAATGGTGGTTTCATCCTCGAACAAGATGGATATGCCTATCAAGAGCCGGTATTCTTCACCACACCTCTGGATGTACCGATAACCGTTAAATTTCCCGATGAAGATGATATCACCAATGATGAACTTAATTACATCAAAAATCATTATACTGCATTTGAAAACCGCCTCTTTAGCGAGAACTTTAGTGATCCTAATGAGGGTTATCAACCATATTTTGATTTACCAAGTTTTGTAAATTATTATCTCGTTAACGAAATTTGCGGCAACACTGATATGGTATGGAGCATGCGTATGTTCAAAAAAAGCGATGAAGACCAAAAAATTTACACCGGTCCGGTTTGGGATTTTGATTTAGCTTTCAATAACGATAGACGTATTGGTCAAGCGGATGCTATCCGAAAATTAATGTTGACCAATGCTCATGCTCCCCGCCAATGGATGGACCGTATCGCACAAGACCCCGCGTTTAAAAAAATGGTACGTGAACGATGGAACGCTTCGAAAGAAGCACAAATAAAAACAATCACGGCATACCTTGATAAGCAGGCTGAACGCCTGGTTCATAGCCAATTGTTTAATTTCCATCGGTGGAATGTTTTAGGTCAAAATATTAACCAAAGCTGGTATGTAGGCACCACACATGCAGATTATGTCGGTTTTGTCCGCAATTACCTCACGGAACGCATTACTTGGTTAGATGACGTGTTTAATGGAAGTCAATTTGATTAAAGGTATTTTCTTTAAGTTTGTTGACTATGATAACAGAAAACAAGATGGAATACAACTTTGACGAACTAATCGATCGAACAAATAGCGGAAGCGTGAAATGGTCCAAGCCTGACGTCCTTCCCATGTGGGTGGCAGACATGGATTTCAAAACAGTTCCCGAAGTGACGGAGGCCTTGACCAAGCGGGCATCGCACGGTGTGTTCGGCTACGCAGCAACACCCCCTTATTTTTATGACGCAATTGCGAACTGGTGGAAGAAAAGACACGCACTACAGGTGGAAAACGAGTGGATCGTAGCGACGCAGGGTGTCATGCCGGCACTCGCAGCAGCGGTAGAGGCGCTAACATCTGAAGGTGAC
>Ga0079224_100011054_pt1 | contig 12410 bp, 7 predicted proteins | sample Stecom2015_FD_80414 | JGI IMG/M metagenome (GOLD analysis project Ga0079224, IMG submission 80414) | Agricultural soil microbial communities from Utah to study Nitrogen management - Steer compost 2015 | ecosystem: Environmental > Terrestrial > Soil > Agricultural land | place: USA: Utah...
ATCCAGGTGGTCGACGCGATCGTCGGCGAGATCACCCAAGACGTCGCCACGGAGGTCGGCGACTTCGTCCTCCAACGCAGCGACGGCGCGTGGGCGTATCAGCTGGCGGTCGTGGTCGACGACGCGGCGATGGGGATCACCCACGTCGTGCGCGGCGTCGACTTGCTCGACAGCACGCCGCGCCAAGTGTTGCTGCAGCGCACGTTGGGGCTGCCCACGCCGTGCTACGCCCACGTACCGCTCCTGCAGGGCCGCGACGGAGAGAAGCTGTCCAAGCGCCACGGAGCGCCCGATCTCGGAGCGCTGCGCGACGCCGGCGTGGATCCGCAGCGGGTGGTGGCCGCCCTCGCACGCTCGGTCGGGTTGCTGCCCGAAGGCGTGGCCCGAGTACGACCGCGAGCGCTCGTCGGCGACTTCGCGCTCGCGGCCCTGCGTCGTCCGTCGCTGCCGTGGACCGCAACGTGGCTGCCATGACGCGCCCCCGGGCATCGCCATGCGGGCACGGCACGCCATGCTACCCTCGCCGCGCGTGACTCGTTCGAACGTGGCGCAGGCGCTGGGCGTGGCCGGGTGGGGGGCGTGGCTGCTCGCGAGCTGCGGGACGGTGCCCCAGCCCCCGGATCTCCCGACCCCGCCGCCAGGCGACGTCGCGACCCCCGAGCCCGCGCCGGAGGCCCGCTTGACCTACCCCGCTTCGCCCCGCGGCGACACCTACGACGACTACCACGGCACGCGCGTCGCCGATCCCTACCGCTGGCTCGAAGACAACGAATCCGCGGAGACGCGCGCGTGGATCGAGGCGCAGAACGAGGTGACGCAAGCCTACCTCGCCGAGATTCCGGCGCGCGCCCACCTGCGCGAGCGCTTGACCGCGCTGTGGAACTACCCGCGCTGGGGCACGCCCTCGCGGCAGGGGAAGCGCTACGTCGTCGCGCACAACGACGGCCTGCAGGCGCAGTACGTGCTCTACACGCTGGACGATCTCCAGGCGGAGCCGCGACTGCTGCTCGATCCCAACGCGCTCTCGCCCGACGGCACCGTGGCGCTCTCGCAGCTCGCGTTCTCCGAAGACGGCGAACACCTCGCCTACAGCCTCACGAAGGCCGGCTCGGACTGGCAGACCTGGTACGTCCGCAGCGTCGCCACCGCGCAGGATCTGTCCGATCGCCTCGATTGGGTGAAGTTCTCCGACGCGTCGTGGAGCAAGGACGGCCAGGGCTTCTACTACAGCCGCTACGACGCGCCCAAGCCCGGGCAGGAGCTCGCGGCGCTCAACTACGACCAGAAGCTCTACTACCACCGGATCGGCACGCCGCAGAGCGAGGATCGCCTCGTCTACGCGCGCCCCGATCATCCGGAGTGGGGCTTCGACGGCACGGTCAGCGACGACGGCCGCTACCTCGTCATCACGGTCCGGATCGGCACGGACCCGAAGAACTCGGTGTTCTACCAAGACCTCCGCGAACCCGAGGCGCGCCGACGCACGCACGCGTTGCTGCCCGATTTCCAGGCGGCGTTCACCTTCGTCGGCAACGACGGCCCCGTCTTCTGGTTCGAGACGGACGCCGACGCCCCGCGCCGCCGCATCGTCGCGGTCGACATCCGCAAGCCCGGGCGCGAACACTGGCGCGAGCTCGTCCCCGAGCAGGAGGCGACGATCGACGCCGTGCGCGTGGTCGGCAAGCGCTTCGTCGTCACGTACGTCGACCAGGCGCACAGCCGCGTGCGGCTGTTCCACCTGAACGGCGCGCCCGACAAGGAGCTCGCGCTGCCCGGGATCGGCAGCGCGTACGGGTTCACCGGGCGCCCCGAGCATCGCGAGACGTTCTTCGGGTTCGATCGTCTGACGGAGCCCTCCACGATCTACCGCTACGACTTCGACCACGACGCCGTGGAGGTGTTCCGCGCGCCACGGCTCGCGTTCGATCCGTCCGCGTACGAGACCACCCAGGTCATGGTGACGAGCAAGGACGGCACGCCGGTGCCGATGTTCCTCGCGCACCGCAAAGGCCTCGTGCTCGACGGCAACAACCCCACGTACCTCTACGGCTACGGCGGATTCAACGTCTCGCTCACGCCGCACTTCTCCGTGCCGAACCTGCTCTGGATGGAGCTCGGCGGCGTGTTCGCGATGCCGAACTTGCGCGGCGGGGGCGAGTTCGGCGAGGCATGGCACACCGCGGGCACCAAGACGCGCAAGCAGAACGTGTTCGACGATTTCATCGCCGCCGCGGAATGGCTCGTCGCGCACGGCTACACGCGTCCGGAGAAGCTCGCGATCGGCGGGCGCAGCAACGGCGGGCTGCTCGTCGGCGCCGCGATGACGCAGCGCCCGGAGCTGTTCGCTGCCGCGCTCCCCGGCGTGGGCGTGCTCGACATGCTGCGCTTCAACAAGTTCACGATCGGCTGGGCGTGGGAGAGCGACTACGGCTCGCCGGCGAACCCCGAAGAGTTCGCCGCGCTCTACGCCTACTCGCCGTACCACAACCTGCGGCGCGGCACCGCATATCCGGCCACGCTCGTCTACACGGCGGATCACGACGACCGCGTGGTCCCGGCGCACAGCTTCAAATTCGCCGCCGCGCTGCAGTGGGCGCATGCCGGCGACGCCCCCGTGCTCATCCGCATCGACACCAAAGCCGGACACGGCGCGGGCAAGCCCGTCGCCAAGCAGATCGAAGAGTGGACGGATCTCTGGGGCTTCCTCGTCGCGAACCTCGGGATCGAGGTTCCAGCGCCTCCGTGACGGCGCGCGAAGCCGGTTGTCGCAGGGGGCGAGCCTGTGGTTTGCTCGCCCCCACGACGCCGATGAGCGAAGGATACCGCACCATCGATCCACAGACGATCGCGAAGCACTTCGATGCCGAGCACGCCCAGCAGCGCTGGGGCGAGGCGTGGGAAGCCCGAGGGATCTACCACTACGACCCCGCGCGCCCACGCCACGAGACGTTCGTCGTCGACACGCCGCCGCCCACGGTTTCCGGATCGCTGCACGTCGGCCACGTGTTCAGCTACACGCACACCGACGTCATCGTTCGGCAGCGCCGCATGCTCGGGCAGAACATCTTCTACCCGATGGGGTGGGACGACAACGGCCTGCCCACGGAGCGTCGCGTGCAGAGCCACTTCCACGTGCGCTGCGATCCCAGCCTGCCGTATACGCCGGACCTCGTCCTCGAACCCGCGTCGGCGAAGACGCGCAAGCAACCTCCGCGGCTGCTGTCGCGCCCGAACTTCATCGAGCTGTGCGAGCGCCTCACCGCCGAAGACGAACAGGCGTTCATGGCGTTGTGGCGGCGGCTCGGGCTGTCCGTCGACTGGCGTCAGGAGTACGCCACGATCAACGCGCATTGTCGCAAAACCGCGCAGGCGAGCTTCCTCGACCTCCACGGCAAAGGGCTCCTCTACAACGTCGACGCCCCGACGCTGTGGGACGTCGACTTCCAGACGGCGGTTGCGCAGGCCGAGCTCGACGACCGTGAATTAGATAGTTTTTTCAACGATATCGCCTTCAAAATTGAAGGATCGGATGAAGAGTTCATCATCGCGACCACGCGCCCGGAACTGCTCCCGGCGTGTGTTGCGGTAGCTGCGCACCCCGACGATGCGCGCTACCAGCACCTATTCGGGAAGCGCGCCGTCACCCCGCTGTTCCAGGTGCCGGTGCCGATCTTCGCGAGCCCGATCGTCGACCCCGAGAAGGGGACCGGCATCCTGATGATCTGCACGTTCGGCGACCAGACCGACGTGCAGTGGTGGCGCGAGCAAGGGCTGCCCCTGCGCCAAGTCATCGGCCGCGCCGGGCGACTCGTGCCGGTCACGTTCGGCACCCCGGGTTGGGAGAGCCTCGACCCGGCCGCCGCCCAAGCGGCGTACGAAGAGCTCGTCGGCAAGCGCCCCGAGCAGGCGCGCGCGCGGGTCCTCGAGCTGCTGCAGAGCCCCACGCCGGGCGGTGGCGAAGCGCCGCTGCGCAAGCAACGGCCGATCCGCCACGCGGTCAAGTTCTACGAGAAGGGCGATCGACCGCTCGAGTTCGTGCCCACGCGGCAATGGTTCTGTCGCCTGCTCGACCGCAAGCCGGCCTTGTTGGCCAAGGGCGCGGAGGTGCAATGGCACCCCGAGCACATGGGGCAGCGGTTCACCTCCTGGACGGAGAACCTGCAGTTCGACTGGTGCATCAGTCGCCAGCGCTACTTCGGCGTGCCGTTCCCGGTCTGGTACCGCGCCGACGCCAACGGCGAGCCCGACTACACGCAGGTGATCGTCGCCGAGCCCGAACGCTTGCCCGTCGATCCCACGACCGACGTCCCCACCGGGTTCACGCCCGAGCAGCGCGGGGCCCCGCACGGTTTCGTCGGCGAGACCGACGTGTTCGACACGTGGTTCACGAGCTCGCTCACGCCGCAGATCTCGAGCCACTGGGTCGCGGATCCGGAGCGTCACGCGAAGCTGTTCCCCGCCGACCTGCGCCCGCAAGCGCACGAGATCATCCGGACCTGGGCCTTCTACACGATCGCCAAGGCGATGGCCCACGAAGACCGCGTCCCGTGGCACCACGTGGTGATCTCGGGCTGGGTCGTGCAGCGCAGCGCCCAGGGCAAGAACGAGAAGATCTCGAAATCCAAGCAGGGGCCGGGCGAACGCGAGAAGGCCAAGATCCCGCCGCCGGGCGAACTCATCGCGGAGTTCACCGCCGACGCCGTGCGTTATTGGGCGGCCAACGCCAGGCTCGGCGTCGACACGACGTTCGACGAGAAGATGCTCGCCATCGGCAAGCGCTTGGTGACCAAGCTGTTCAACGCCAGCAAGTTCGTGCTGTCGCAGTCCGCCGACGTCGGTCCGGTGAGCCACGAGCTCGACCGCGCGTTCCTGCATCAGCTCGCGCGCCTCGTCGACCAGGCGACCGCCTCGTTCGCGCAGTTCGAGTTCGCCCCCGCCTTGCGCGAGACCGAGACGTTCTTCTGGTCGCAGTTCACCGACGCGTACCTCGAGCTCGTCAAGGCGCGTGCGCGGGCCGAGGGCGACCCCGCCGGGCGCAGCTCGGCCGTCGCGGCGCTGCGGTTCGGCTTGCAGACCCTGCTGCGGCTGTTCGCGCCCGTGCTGCCGTACATCTCCGAAGAGGTCTGGTCGTGGGTCTTCGCGGGCGAGACGGGGCACGCCAGCATCCATCGCGCGCCGTGGCCGAGTGCTGGCGAGTTCGAGGCCGTCGCGCGACCCGAGCATCCCGCCAGCTTCGCGATCGCGGCGCAGGCCTTGGCCGCGATCAACCGCGCCAAGACGGCGGCCGGCGTCGGCGTGGGGCGGGGCGTGGAGGCCCTCGAGCTGTTCTGTCATCCGCAGGATCGTGCCGTCTTGAACGGCGTCCTGGCCGATGTCTGGGCAGCCGGTCGCGTCGAACAGGCCGACGTGCGGGAGGACGATGCCCTCCCGATCGGCGAATGCCGGGTCGGCGAGGTCCGCTTCGCGCCCAAACCCGCCTGACGGCGACGCGGCCCGGGCACACGGCGTTCCGGGCCGCCGGGAGCCGCGTCCTGGGGCCCTGGGGGGCCCTGCGGGGCCCTGCGGGGCCGGGAGCCGCCCCGCGACCGGGGAAGGGGACCGAGCTCTCGGGCCTTCCAGCCGGCCAGGGAGCCGCCGCCACTTCGCGGGAGAGGACGACCTCACGGCCTCCCAGAGGCCTCCCAGAGGCCTTCCAGAGGCCTTCCAGAGGGCCAAGAAGCCGCCGCCACTTCGGGGGGACGGGCCTCGGGGCCATGCGGCATCGGCCGTCCTGACCCCGCGCGCGGCCGTGAGGGTGGCCGTGCGCCTCGCTCAGGGCGGCGTTTCGGGGTCGGGCGGGGCGACACCGAGGGAGGCGCGGGCCCAGGCCGCGAAGCTCTCGGCCACGGCGGAAGGCGTCGTAACGACGATTTTGGGGGTCTCGTACGGATGGAGCGCAACGATTCGCTCCATCGCGGGCTCTAAGCGGTCGGCGACGGTTTCCATCAGGACCAACGCCTCCGTATCGTCACAGATTTCCCCCTTCCACCAGTAGATTGAGCGCACCCCGGGAATGATGTTGCCGCAGGCCACCCACCGCTCCTCGCACAGCGTGCGAACGAACGCGGGCGCGCGCTCTTCCGGAAGGGTCACGAGGAGCAACCGAAGATCGGACATGCCGACGGCATGCTAGCCGAGACCGGTCGCGCAATCCGTGAGTTCCCAACGCCCCGCGAGACCATGCACGCCTCCGTTCGCGAGAGTGGTTCGAGTTTCTGCGCCACGACGACGCGCCGCGCGGCCTCGCCTCGCGTGCCCGGAGTGGCGTGCGAGGCCACCCGCTGATCCGCGCTGCGAGAGGACCGAGGAGACCCGCCGATGCCCAGAGCTGCCAACGAAGGAACCCCGACATCGTGGCGATACCGGGCGATCACGCGCCGTAACGTCGCGACCACGGGGGCGTGGAAACGGCTCTCCCCGGCGTTGCAGGAGGCCCTCCAAGTCGTCTCCACGGTGTTGCCGTTCCGCACGAACGAGTACGTGATGAGCGAGCTCATCGACTGGGATCGGGTGCCCGAGGACCCGATCTACCAGCTGACGTTCCTCCAACGCGAGATGCTCGAGGCGAGCGACTACGACGCGATGGCGCGACTCGTGCGGCAGGGCGCCGATCGAGACACCGTGACGCGAGCCGCCAACCTCGTCCGCGCCAAGCTGAACCCGCATCCGGCAGGGCAGCTCACGCACAACGTGCCGTCGCTCGACGGACGGCGCCTCGAAGGGATGCAGCACAAGTATCGCGAGACGGTGCTGCTGTTCCCGAGCCAGGGCCAGACGTGCCACGCCTACTGCACGTTCTGCTTCCGCTGGGCGCAGTTCGTCGGGATGGAGGCGCTCAAGTTCCAGACCCAAGAGACCGCGGATCTCCAGGCGTACCTCCAGCGTCATCGCGAGGTCACCGACGTGCTCGTCACCGGCGGCGATCCGCTCGTGATGCGCACCTCGGCGCTGCGGGCCTATCTCGAGCCGTTGCTCGAGGGGCGCTTCGATCACGTGCAGAACCTCCGGATCGGGACGAAGTCGGTCGCCTATTGGCCGCAGCGGTTCGTCACCGATCCCGACGCCGACGCGCTGCTGGCCTTGTTCGAGCGGATCGTCGCCGCCGGGCGGCACCTCGCGATCATGGCGCACTACAACCACCCGCGCGAACTGTCGACTCCGATCGCGCAGGAGGCCGTCCGCCGCATCCGCAACACGGGCGCGCAGATCCGCATGCAGTCGCCGCTCGTGCGCCACGTCAACGACGACCCGCGCACCTGGGCCGAGCTGTGGCAGACCGGCGTCAAGCTGGGGGCGATCCCGTATTACATGTTCGTGGAGCGCGATACGGGGCCGCAGGCGTACTTTCGCGTCCCGCTGGTGCGCGCATGGGAGATCTTCCGCGATGCCTACGCCCGGGTCTCCGGGTTGGCGCGGACCGTGCGGGGGCCATCGATGTCGGCGTTTCCGGGCAAGGTCCTCATCGACGGGGTGGCCGAGGTCGCGGGTGAGCACGTGCTCTGCCTGCAGCTGCTGCAAGCCCGCGACGACGCCTGGGTACGGCGGCCGTTCTTCGCCAAGTACGACCCGGAAGCGACGTGGCTGAACCAGCTCGTGCCGGCGTTCGGCGCTTCGCGGTTCTTCTTCGAGGAAGGCCCGTCCGAAGAACCACGCGCGGTGCATCGGCTCGCCGTGGTCGCACATTGATGCGCGGCGACACGTGCCCGGCGTTTGGTTTATCGTCCGGCGCATGAAGGTTGCACTGCTCGGAGCGACGCAAGGGATGGGGCGAGCGCTGGCCCGGCGCATGGCCGAACGCGGGGATCAGCTGTTCCTGCTCGGCATCGGCCCGGACGAGCTCGAGCGGAGCGCCGCCGATCTCACGCAACGCAGCGGCGGCAAGACGACGGTCGGCTTCGCCGAGTGTGATCTCGAGCGCCCCGAGGGGTTCGAGGCCGCCCTCGACGCGGCCTACGCCGCGCTCGGATCGATCGACGTCGTCGTCGTCACGGCGGGCATGTTCGGGTCGCAAGAGCGGCTCGAGGCCGATCCGGAGTTCTGCCGCCGCATGTTGACCGTCAACTTCGCGCACACGGTGCTGTTCTGCGAGGCAGCGCGCAAGCGCCTGCTCGCGCACGGGGGCGGGACGTTGTGCGTGTTCTCGTCGGTCGCGGGCGATCGCGGGCGCAAGCCCGTGGTGCTCTACGGAGCGAGCAAGGCGGGGCTTTCGGCCTATCTCGAAGGGCTCGATCACCGCTACCACGCCGCCGGGCTGCGCACGATCTGTGTGAAGCCGGGCTTCGTGCGCACCGGCATGACCGAGGGCCTGAAGCCGCCGCCGTTCGCGGGTGAACCCGAGGGCGTCGCGCGCCACGTGCTGCGGGCGATCGACCGCGCCTCGCCGGTCGTCTACACGCCGTTCATGTGGCGGCTCGTGATGATGGTGATCCGCGCCCTGCCACGCTTCGTGATGCGGCGCGTCGGGTTCTAGCGCCCGCGCCGGGCGGTCACGCGTGGAGCCACGACCCACGCTTCGTGATGCAATGCGTCGGGTTCTCGCGCCCGCGCCGGGCGGTCACGCGTGGAGCCCCCACCCACGCTTCGTGATGCGATGCGTCGGGGTCTAGCGCCCGCGTCGGGCGGTCACGCGTGGAGCCCCCACCCACGCTTCGTGATGCGATGCGTCGGGGTCTAGCGCCCGCGTCGGGCGGTCACGCGTGGAGCCACGACCCACGCTTCGTGATGCGATGCGTCGGGGTCTAGAGGACGCGGCCGTCGCGGGTGGCGAGGATGAACGTCACGGGGCCGTCGTTGACGAGCTCCACGCGCATGTGGGCGCCGAAGCGTCCGCGCGCGACGGGGAGGGAGCAACTTTCGAGTTCGGTCGCGACCCGTTCGTAGAGCGCTTCGGCAGGTCCAGGATCGGCGGCGTCGTCGAAGCTGGGACGTCGTCCCTTGCGGAGCGAGCCCGCCAGCGTGAACTGGCTGACGACGAGCACCCCACCGCCGACCTCCTCGAGGGTGCGATCCATCGGCGTGCGGCCCGGGAACATGCGGAGCGCCGCGATCTTCTGGGCGGTCGCGACGGCATCGGCCGGACCGTCGCCGCGCTCGACCCCGACGAGCGCGAGCACGCCGACGCCGATGCGGCCGACGCAGGCGCCGTCCACGTGGACCTCGGCCCGGAGCACGCGCTGCAGGATCGTGCGCACGCTACTTCGTGACCGCGGGAACGGGGGTTCCGACGGGGAGCGGCGGGAGCGGGAGCGATCGCCCGAGACCTTCGCCCAGGGGACGCCGCGGCGCGGGATCGGGCGAGGGGGGCAGGGCCGTCTCGTCCTCGGTGGCGCCGACGATGCGGCGGATCGAATAGACCTCGCTCGACCGAATCGTCGTGCGCACGAGCAGCTCGCCGAGCAACCCCATGCCGACGAGTTGGATCGCGGTCAGGGTGAGCAGCACGCCGAGCAGGAGCAGCGGACGCGTGCCGATCGGTTCGCCCAGCGCCCACAGCACGGTCAGGTAGAACAGGATCGACAGCCCGACGACCCCGGTGACCGTGCCGGGAATGCCGAAGAAGTGCACCGGTCGCGTCCGGAAGCGCGTGACCATCAGCACCGTCAGAAGGTCGAGGATGCCGTCGAAGAAGCGCTTCACGCCGTACTTGCTCGCGCCGTGCTGACGCGCGCGATGGTTGACGACGAGCTCTTCGACCACGAACCCGCGCTCGCCTGCGAGCACGGGCAGGAAGCGATGGAAACCGCCGTAGACCGAGAGCTCACGGATGACCTCGGCGCGATAGGCTTTGAAGCCGCAGTTGAAGTCGCGCAGCGGCACGCCGCTCATGCGGCGGACCATCGCGTTGAAGACCTTGGAGGGCAGCGTCTTGCCGATCGGATCGTGGCGGCGCTGCTTCCAACCCGACACGAGGTCGGCGCCTTGCTCGAGCCGGGCGACGAAGTCCGGGATCATCGCGGGGTCGTCCTGCAGGTCCGCATCGAGCGTGAGGACGATCGATCCGCGCGCGCGCTCGAAGCCGGCCGCCAAGGCCGGCGACTTTCCGAAGTTGCGGCGGAAGTGGATCACGATCACTTGGGGATCCGCCGCGGCGATCTCGTCCAGCCGCTCGGCCGAACCGTCGCGGCATCCGTCGTCGACGTAAATGATTTCATATGTGCGTCCAGTGCGCGAAAGCCCGTCGGTGAGCTGTCGATGCATCTCGGAGAGCGAATCGACCTCGTTGTAGACAGGCACGACGGCCGAGAGCGCTGGACGCGAGGAGCCCTGTTGGCGCATTTGCGGCCGAGGCTACCCGGAATCGTTCCGGCCGTCAGGCCGCAATCGATCGTCAGGGGCGGTTTGCACCGGCCCTGGGCCCGGTGACCGCAGCTGGCGCGTTTTGTTGGAATCGCCCATCATCGCCGGCGTATGCCGAAGGCCAACGCGTCCGGCTCGACGGACAAGCGCGGACGAAAGGCGCTGCGATCCCGCCCATCCGGCATGCTCGTCATCGCGGGGGCCCTGCTGCTCGGGGATGCACCCGCCGCTGCGGCGCCGCAAAGCCAGCCGGCCGGCGCGGCCGCCCGAGACGACGAAGGGCGTTGGGCCCGAGAACTCGGGAGGCGCCGCGCGGAACTCCGTCGCCATGGCGGGCGCGCCCCCGAAGCCGTGCTCGCGCTGCTCGGCGCGGCCCAAGAGCTCGAAGGCGAGCTCGAGACTTCGCGCTTGGCGGCGTGGTTCGACGAGGTCCACGGCGATCGTCGACGCGATCCCCTGGTGCGCTCGTTCGCGGGTTACCAGCGCGCGTTGTTGGACCAAGCGCGAGGCCATCGCGACCAAGCACGCGAGCGCCTCGCGACGGAGGGCTACCTGCTCGATTGGCAGGTCGTCGGCCCGTTCGACAACACGAACCGCAAGGGCGAAGACGCGGCGTACGGTCCGGAGCAGGAGCCGTACGACGAAGCGCAGACCTTCCGCGGTCGTCTCCCCAGCGAGGCGCTGCCGTGGCGCACGGTGGCCTACGACAGCCTGCCGCACGGCGGCTTCGTGGCCCTCGACGATCTGCTCCATCCGAACGACGACGCGACCGGATACGCGACGTGCTGGGTCTACGTGCCCGAGCCCACCGCCGCGGCGCTGCACGTCGGCAGCGGCGGACCGTATCGCGTCTGGGTCGACGGGCACGAGGTCGGACGCGGTCAGGCCTACCGCGTGCCGCATCCGCTGCAGGACACCTTCGGCGTGCACCTGCGCGAAGGATGGAACCGCGTGCTCGTCAAGGTCAGCACGCAACGCCGCCAGTGGGGGTTCTTCGCCCGCTTGAGCGCCCCGAACGGCGCGCCGCTGCCCGCGTTGCAGGTGCGCGCCGATCGGCCGGAGGCGTGGACGTCCTCCCCCGCGGCGCCTCCGACCGCCACCGCGCCGACCGTGACCTCGCTGCGACGTGCGCTCGAGCGGGCCTACGAACGCAACTCGCGGGGCCCCGCGGGCACGAACCTCGTCGCGTTCTACCGCTACGTGCAGCCGTTCGACAGCGACGACGACACGGCGGTCCGGATCGCCCGCGAGGTCGATGCCGAGCAGAAGACGGCCCGCGCCGCGTGGCTGCACGCGATCGTCGAAAACGATCCCAACGAAGCCTTCTCGGCGCTGCGCCGCGGCATCGAGCGGGCGCGCCGCGAGGGGCCGTCGGCGCGTTCCTTGCTCGCGCAGATGCTGCTCGAGCTCGCGTGGCGGCATCAGTCGATCGGCATGGACGATCGCTACCGCGAGCTCGTCGAAGAAGCGGCCGCGGTCCTCCCGGGCGACGCGGTGATCGAGCTCGAGCGGATCGAGCAGCTCGAAGCGGCGGGGTTCGAGACGCGCGCGCTGGAGCGGCTCCGTCGGCTCGCCGCGCGCCATCCGAAGTCCACCTCGCTCGCGCTGGCCGAGGCCGCGCGCCTGCACTTTCGCGGGCAGCCGCGCGAAGCCCTGGCGCGACTGGAGGCGGCGAGCGAATCCGGTGGGGCGTTGACCGCGACGCAACGGATCGACCTCTGGCTCGGGCTCGGCGAGACCGACCGCGCCCTCGCGGTCGCCCAGGCGCGCGTCGATGCCAGCCCCGGCTTGCCCGAGGCACACGTCGCGTTGGCGCGGCTGCACGAAGCCCGCGGCGACGTGGCGGAGGCGATCCAGACGTGGGAGCGCGCGATCACGTTGGCCCCGCACGACGCCGAGCAGCACGCCGAGCTCGGCCGATTGCTGGCGCGGCACCAGCAGCCCGAAGCCGCCGTGCAGCGTCTGCGTCGCTCGCTCGAGCTGCGCCCGCAACAGCCCGCCATCCGCGATCTCCTCGCCACGCTCGAGCCCGCCTCGGGCAGCGACATGTTCCGCCGCCACGCGCTCGCGCTCGA
>Ga0079224_100011055_pt1 | contig 12410 bp, 11 predicted proteins | sample Stecom2015_FD_80414 | JGI IMG/M metagenome (GOLD analysis project Ga0079224, IMG submission 80414) | Agricultural soil microbial communities from Utah to study Nitrogen management - Steer compost 2015 | ecosystem: Environmental > Terrestrial > Soil > Agricultural land | place: USA: Utah...
CTATGTATCCTTGTCCGCCTATCTGGTTGAAATCAGAGGGTGACAACAAGGGAGGTAGAACTTACCCACCACTCATAGAGTGACAATCAATATAATTGATTCATGCCAGACGCAAACTTACCAGCAGACATATCAAAAATCACCCAACTGCACATCCAGATCGAACTTCAAGACCAAAAAATCACCCATCTCGCTTAAAGGCCTTGGCCTTAGCCTTTTTCATGTTCTTATGTTTTGCTATACGCGGCTTTTCAAATAGCGACAGAACCACACCAAAAACAACAATTGCCAACACCAAAAGCAAAATCACCAACGCAACAACGGCCATATCTACCTCTTACCCTGAACCCGTTTTTGCTCTGAGATTTTCTTATCAATTGCAGAAAATTCTTGATCCAGAGCCTTTTTACGCTTTTTCTCACGATAATCAGAAGTCAGCTTCGCCACATAAGCAAACGAAACGCTAACAGCCAAAACCAGGCCGGAGACTAAAGCCTTCCCGACCTTGTCAGACATACCCATACTCCCGATTCAATGCTTTATAAAAGGCCTTATCCACAGGCCCGTTCTCAAACGGCTCCCGAGAAAAGTCCTTAATAAGCTTATTACGAACAGCTTGAATCATCTGTTTCCGGCAAGTCGCATCATATTGCCCATGCGCAAAATCATAGCGCATCAACTCAAGCTCAACAATTGCCTTTAACTGAGCGCTATCTTCAGGTGTCAAGCTCATGCTGCTGCGTATTTTCTTTTCCACCGACAGAACAACCTCAGGTGAGCAGAACTCCATCGAGCTTTCAAAGTGATATTCTTCTCTAGGATTATCAGCATGATCGATCATATTCATTGTGCATTCACCCAATCTTCAAACCTCGCAGACTCTGACTCAAGCTGAGCAAGAGACCTCTCGTAATCTCCAAGCACCTCACCATGCTGCCTTAATAGCAACAGCTGTGACTTACCTGCATTATACAAAAACGGCCAAGCAATCATATGATTAAGCTTGGCATTTAAACTACCAGGGTCAACCATCATAATAAACATTTGAACAGCAATTGAGGCCCCATAAGCAACGGAATACATTTGGGCCAAAATCAACTCCCTATCACCTTCCTCAGCAACAGACTTATGAAACTCGATAGCATGATGACTTTTTACTAAAACCTTAATAACTGCGTACGCAGTAACATCAGCAGCATTAATCGTACCAAATTCACGCCCCAAAAAATCCATGACAGGATTTTTTGCACTATAACCGGACACATTATCCCCATTCTCCACCCATTCAGTAAAAATAGATGTAAATGGAAGTGGAACCCCATCCTTTGTCGGAAGATCACTAATCAGGTGAGTCAGGATATGCATGACAGCCTTAAAATGACCAACTACAGGACCACAGTTAGGGTACCCTTCCTTAATATAGTCCAGCACGAGACTGTACAGCGACTTCCCCCCAACATCCTTGCCACCAATGGTATAGCCGGGCGGAAGCTCACCAAACACATTCAAATCATGGCCAAATGTATACCTATGTTTAGCGCCAGTATGGTAATCCAATGGACTACGCTTACCTCCAGGCTTAAAATAACCATGCAGCTTCAGCAATATCTCCTCTATTTTATCAGCATTAACATTTGTCAAGTGACCAATTAAAGTTCCAACAAGCCCATACTTGACCGCCAGAACAATATGCACAGAAGAAATAGCCACATAGCTAGTGTCGACCTCAAGCCCCTCCAGCATCGACTCAAAATCCACATGCCCAACCGCAGCAACTGCTCGCTCCTGAAGCGAACTTGAAGACAGCGCCGGATCCTGAACAATTTCACCCTTGTAGGACTTGCTTAGATACTCCAGCTCAGCTGCTTTTTGATTCCAGTACTGCTCATCTGATGCAGGAGAAAATGCCTTCTTAATCCCTGAGAGCAACTTACGCACACTTATAGCCCCTTTATTTAACTCAAAATAAATCGCAAGATATCAATACGTCATCACATTCGAAAATTCAACTTTTCGATTTGGTACTTAACACCAGCAAGACAGACTGGGCACGCCAGCGCCTGTCTTAACTATAGACTGAGCATGGTTCATCTGATTGAGATGAACCTCATACCCCTCTGCAAGCTGACTCGCACGAGTCACCTCAAATCAGCCTCCAAAGCTTCCACCAACTCCTCCAATGCAGACTCCAAACGGGAAGCTTCCCACGGGTCAGACGGGCACTGCTCCTGAGCGTTAACTTTCTGCAAAAAACGCAGAAAACCTCAGCGTCGGCGTTTGGAATCTCAAGGGTGATCGAGCTCATCCCAACCTCTCAATGCTCAAAGCACCACCTGCCACCGGCAGAAGCAACCACTGTTCGATGACTTTTTTCCCGGAAACCATTTCTACGCCTTGAGCGTATAGCTCCAACTGTGCGCTGTACTCGCTAGCCAACTTACCCCACTGATCCATAGCTAACTGACTGGACTTGTGGTCAAACAGAACCCATCCGCTAGAAGTTTCCAGCAGCAAATCGATCCGACCATTCAACACCTGACCATTTGGCAAAATACTCTGCAATGGAATTTCGGCATGAGGCCTCGCATCAGGCCAGCGGCTAGACAACCAGCCTTGGAAAGCCTTGAGCTGTTGCAACACTGCGGTTTCCGACAGGTACTCCGACACACTAAATCCGGACAGGATGTTGATGACATCGGTCTCAGACAGAGGAGAATCCGGATCAGCGAAGGTCATCCCAATACAGGCATGAATGGCCTCGCCAAGCGCACGCACATCAGCACCGGCGGCCACAGGAATCCGTTCACCGATACAGCACTTTTCCAAAACAGTACCCGGGACCAGCCCTGCCGAAGATGGGCTAAAGCTTAGTGGCAGGCGCAAGCCGCTGTCGCCCTGCCCCTGGAACCAATGAAGCGGCTCTGCCGCCGCTGGCTCGACACTGCCAAGCTCCTCTAGCGGCTCAAGCATCCAGTAGTCTGCAGGGATACGCTCGCCACCGGGCAGCTCCACGACATCACACCCCTCCGCCGGCAGTAACCACGGCGCCCCGAGCGAATCGAGCCATTCGCCGCTCGGTCTGCGGCTGGAGCGCGCCAGCACCAGCAGATCCCGCGCCCGAGTCATGCTGACATAAAGAAGCCGCTTGGCCTCCTCCACGGCGGCCTGTCTAAATCCAGCAGCCACGTGGGTGTCCGCAATCTTGTCAGCAATAGCGACCTTCTTTTGCGGGCCGAATGGCCAGGGCCAATAGCGGATATACCGATCGGCCAGCGGGTTGTGAGCATCAAAACATCCCCCGGATTCCACGCAAATAGACCAGAGTCGGTCCTTGATGTCCTTGGCCAGGTCCGTGAGGATGACCACCGGCCATTCAAGCCCCTTGGCGGCGTGATGGGTCAACACCCTAACCGCATCGACGGCTGGTTCGGCCAGCATGTCCTGTTTCTGCTCAGCCATTTCATCGAGCCAGAGGATAAGGCCGGAAACTGAAGCCGCCTGCTGGCCGCTGCTGCAAAGATTTTCATAGTGCTCGGAAAGTGCAACCAGGGCCTCCAAATTAGCCAGTCGCTGACGTACACGGACGCTATCAGGAGTCCAGCGTGCAACCTTTTCCGCGAGGGAGCAGGTTGCGATCAGCGTCGCCAAGGCCTCCTGCGGGGCCAGTACCGGCATAGCGGGCCGTAAAGCGGCAATTGCTTCCAGCAGGGGATGCGCCGGATGGCCTCCGACGCCCTGCTCACACCACAGATCGACATTACCGCCTTGAGCCAAGTACCGCAGCCGGTCCGCCAGCCACACTTCGGGCTCCAGGCTGTCGGCCAGTGACACAATCTCAGCCGTGGCCAGGGTATCCGCAGGGTCATTGAGGCGGCGCAGGCAGGCCAGGGCAAGCGTAGCCTCGGGCGTGGCCAGCAGGCCCGCCTGGGCAGTGGCGACGGGAATGCCCTGCGCGGACAGGGCCGCAGCCAACGCATCCACTCCGTCATGGGAACGCGACAGAATGGCAATATCCCCGAAGCGAGCAGGACGCAGCGACTGGGCCTGCTTGTCATAGACTACATAACCGCTGTCGATCAGCTGGCGAACTCCGGATGCCAGCGCACTGGCCTCTTGGCCTGCGTTTCTGCCCGCGAGTACCCAGTTGGCCAAGCCAGGCCCTGGCAAGGGCTCCGTGCGCTCAACCCTGAGTTCAACCTCTTCCCTGGCCAGGGAGTCCGCGAAAGCGTGAGTAAAGAGCGCATTAACAACCTTCACCAGCTCCGGGCGCGAGCGCCACGACGACGGCAAGACCTCCTTGCTACCCCCCAGGTCCGGCAGAGCCGTGATGATAGCCTGCATGAGAGCCGTGTCGCTGCCACGGAAGCCATAGATCGCCTGCTTAATATCGCCCACCCAGTAGACTCGCTTGGCAAAGCGAGCGAGTTTCAGAAAAAGGGCAAGCTGGATCGGGCTGGTATCCTGAAACTCATCAACCATAAGCAGGTCGAGCTCATCGTCAAGCACAGCCGCCACTTCAGGGTGGTCGAGCAAGCCAAGCAGTTGGTGTTCCTGGTCAGCAAAATCGAGAACGCCCAGTTCCTGCTTCAGGGCTTGGTAATTGGTCAGCGCCTTGGTCGCCAGGTCGAACATCTGTTCGAGGTACTCGCGCAGGTCCCTATGCAAGCTGGGATGCGCGTCGACCTGCCCGGCCAGGTCCGCAATGGGCTCGATGACCTGGCGCAGGCTCGCCTCGGGAGCCGCCTTAGCGACCTTGACCCATTCACTCCAAGGCGCAGCCTGCCGCTCAAGGCCACGAGCAAAGCCCTTGAGCAGCGCCAGGTATTCATTGGTGTTCTTTTTGCTGCCAGACTGGGCGGTCGCCTCGATTGTTGGTAACGCCGCGCGGATTGCTTTGAGCAAATCAAGACTCAGGTCCTGCCGGGACGGCGTTGGGAAATGGCTTAGCAAGTCGTCGGCATTCAACTGGGCAAAGCTGGGGACCTGGCCAAGCGGGATATCGTTGCTGCGGATCTGGTTGACCAGCAACTGCAAGGCATCTTTCCAGTCATCCTCCAGCCCCAGGCGGCGAACCAGACCCAGGAGCCTCTGCATGCTAGGCCCATCCAGTACCGCGTCGATAGCGCGGCCCAGCAGAATCCCACTCTGTGCTTCCTCCAGCACCTGCTGCTCGGTGGCAAGGCCGGCCTCAAACGCGAAGCGGGCAATCAATTGGCCGCAAACGCTGTTAACCGTACCGATGCGCGCCTGGCCCATTGAATTGGCCAGGGCAAAGTTACCCTGCTTAAGCAAGTACCCACGCACGCGCTCCCGCAGTTCAGCCGCCGCCTTCTTGGTGAAGGTGGTCGCCATGATGCCCGCTGGCCGGACACTACCCGACGTCAGCTCGTGGTGTAGAAGCTCGGTCAGTCGGTGGGTCTTACCGCTGCCGGCACCGGCGCTGATAAAGGTGATCTGGCCTTTCATTCTGCTCGCCATGCTTAGCGCTCCCATCCGGCAAGCGTCCGGTAATCGTTGTAAGCCTCGTTAAGCGTTTCCGTGGCCATGGCGTCCTCCGGCGGTTGCGACGCCTCGTCGGCGGGGATGCCCTCCAGCACCACCTCGAACCGCCCGGTCTGTATCTGCGCCACGCGCCAGCGCCAGGTAGCCAGGAATCGCTGCCAAAGCTGTGGGGTGTTTTCGCCATCCACGGGCGGCACTGCCTCAGCGTCCGGGAAGGCGCGGTCGTCGGGGGCGAAAAAACGGGCACGGTCAAGAATGTAATAGGCGACCGAAGGCCAGCGCCCCGTTTCCTGGCGCAACAGCTCGGCATAGAGGGCGAGCTGGAGATGGCGATTCTGGCGCAGTTTTTCCGGATACTTCCTGACCCCGGACCATTTCATGTCGACGATGGCAAGCTCGCCCAAGGCGCTCTCCAGCATCAGATCCACCGATCCCACCAGCTCGCCTCCAGAGAACTGCCCAGCAACCGCCCGCTCCGGCACCACCTGCCGCATCCCAGCCTTGGCCACCTGCTCGCGCAGACTACGCATGGCCTGCTGCAGACGCAGGCGGAAACCCTCCAGGTCGGATCCCTGCCCCGGGGCTTTCAAGGTAGCCCCTTCTTCATCAATTAGCGCCGTGAAGGAGCAAGCAAACCAGGCGTCGAACTCCGCGGCGGGCATCGTCAGCGCGTCCTGACGCAGGAAATACTGCTCAACCAGCCCATGGGCCAGATTGCCGAGCAGCCGGAAACCGCCATTGAGGCTAACGATGCGCGACGCTTGCAGTCTGGCTGGGTATTGCAGCAACCAGTGATAGGGATTGAACAGTAGCTTTTCGAGACTGGAAAAGGACTCTTTAGGACGCAAAGCCACCGAGACATCGTCAGGCAACTGCCACCAGCGCTTTGGAGCAGGGAGTGGCTGGGCAGTGATCGGAGCCAGCATGGCGCCGCCTGCGCCAAGAAGCATCTCCAGGGTATGTATCCGGGGATTCTCAACGAGCGCTTCGATCATTAGCCAGAGGGGATGCACCTCCTCTTCAGCAGGTGGAAGTACCAGTACCAGTTGCTCACGAGCGGCCATGACCGGCCGTAACCAACTGGCCGTGATCTGCTCCAGCCTTTCCGCAGCCGACGGCAGCTCCACCCCGGCCTCCTTCAAGATGCGGAGTTCGGCAGTCGACCAGGGATCACTGCCGGGCAGCGGTGGCAAAGCCAAGGGCGACCAAATAATCCGCGCAACCGGTTCGATAATCGCGCCCGGGTGATTCACCACCTGAACTGCGCCGACCTCGGCTGGCCAGAGAGAGTTTTCCGTACCGCTAGCGGTGGCTTGAGCGACGAGTTTTTGCAGCTGCCTGGGGCGGATAACTGCAGCTCCCTGAGCCTGCAGCCGCACCAGTGAATCCAGACAGGACTGGCACTGGCCATAGCCGGCCAGGAAGGCGAGGCGCTTGGCAGCATCGTCTTCGCCAAGGCGCTGGCGAAAGAATGCCGCCAAGTGAGCAACCCGCTCGATGACTGCCTCTATCGACGCACCGGACTCGGCAGGGAAACGCGCATGCTCGACCCAGAGGGCAATCTTTTCACGAACCGAGCCAGCGCGCTCCTCCCCGTAGTACTCGTCGATCCGGGCCAGGGTCCGTTGCCAATACGCCCCGCCGATACCCGGAGCATCGGCGACTTTTTCCGCGAGACGGCGCCCGGCATAGCCGGGGACAGGACAGACCGGGTGAGTAAGGAATTGCACCAGAGCCTGGAAGTCGAGAGGTTCCCACAGCAGCTCCAGAGCCAGGGGCAGGACCTGCAACGCCGGGCGGAAGGCACTGGCATGCCGGAGCCCTTGCCGGGGCAATCCAGCAGCGGAAAGCTGGGCATCCAGGCGCATGCCATCACGAGTACAGAGCAGTAGTGTCGGGCAATCCGCGGCGAGTTGGGTCGCCAACCAGTGGTTCGCCAGTGTTGACGTTTCGGCCTGGACGATGAGCACGGAGCCATCTTCCTGCCACGTCAGCTTCGCCCCCGCCTGGCCATTGGCAGCTACGTAGAGCTGCTTCTGCAGCGCGCCAAGGAAGCCCATGCCCTGCCCAGCGAATTCGCCGGCCGCCATGATTGGCAACTCGGCAAGCACCGCTTTCCAGCGATAAGGCAGGGTTTCCAGCGGATCCACAAGCAGGACCTGCTCGATTCTGGGCTGGCGCTTCTGCAGCGCAGCCTTCACCGCCTCAAGGCGCTGGCCAATACTCGGCGCCACAGCCGTTGCGGCCAGCGCTTCAACCTCCGCCAGGTCCCGCAGACGCATTGGCGCGCTGCTGGGCATGGCGCCATCCCAGCCATGCAGGGCCCACTGATCCCGCCAGTCGAGCAGGCATGCCGAGGTGCCCAAGGGGTCGGTGGCGAAGCTGCGATGATAGAAACGCTGCTCGGAATCGAGCCGATGCAGGCAATCCTGATACTGGACAATGCGCTCAGCCTGCGAGGGTCGCAGCGCCAGCAGACCCAACTGGGTTTCGAGAATATTCAACAGGCCTAAGGGGCCGACCAGCGATACACCGAGTGCATCGGCCGCCGGCCTGGGGCGCTGGCCGTCGAGATACAAACCAAAAGTAATACGCTGTCCTTGCATAAGGGAGTTCCCTGTTCTATCGACGCCGTAGCCAAGCTATTAACAGCAATTTAGGGTGAAACCCGAGGAAGCGGCAACGGAGGCACATCGGGGTCTACGTTGAAGCCGATCATGAAGAGCGATTTCTCAAGCTCTGCAATAGAGCCAATGGCTGGGTTGCAAGCCATCACCTGCTTCAATACCCCTCCTGCAAGCACTACCTGGCTCGCCCATAGCTGACACTGAGCTGAGCTCAGCCTGGGAAACTTAAACCCAGCCAGCGATGGATTTCTATTTGCCTTGCCTTGCCCTTCACCCCATCGAAAGGCTAAGTCAGCAGGCACGCTAGAATCACCAGAGCTTGTCAGACAATGGCGAACAAGTAGTCCGAGTGCCGCTCCGACACGCCCGTCGTAGATGATGATGTTGTCGGGATCGGCAGCCGCGTAGACCTTTGTCATAGCGGCATTCATAAGAAGTCTTTTGCCATCAAATGCAGCAAGCCCATTAGCAGAGCCTGGCTGAAGTAGCTGCACTGCATTCATAATCGACTGGCAGAGTGTTTTCTGCCGGCACTGATCCTCGACCCAAACCCGAGATTTATCGCCTGCGTGGCGCGCGACGCCCCCCCAACGAAAAATATCCAAACATGCTTGGCGAGCAGCAGCCTGATCATGACGCTCTAGCGAATTACGCAAGCGCGCAGCAATGCACTGGAATGAGTTGGGTTTAGGATCGGCGGGCCAGGAGTAGTGGAAAAAGGCCTCCCAAAGTGACCGGCACCACCAATGCTGAACCGGCGAGGCAATGCGTACTTGCCAGGGCTTCCAGTGCGGACGGTGGCTAATAATCCTGTAGCTATGCAGTACCCCAGCGTCAGTTGTGCATCCAACTGGCAGATAGTCATCTCGCCCAGTCAATGAATCGGGTTTGCCCCACAAACCGGACAGGTACTGTGCAAAGGCCTTTTGATTTGCAGTCAGACTCATACCCTTCCCCTTAAATCATCCACCCCACGTCTCTGGCTAGGCCGGACCGTGGACTCAGCCGGCATGCTATGAGCTTTTGCGTACTGGTTGAATAGCACTGTCCAAAGCACTCAACCTCATTGCCCAAGTACTTCCCTGACTGATAGCCAAATCTCTCCAAAGACGGAACAGCACCCTATCTGGATCCGGTGGAGACTCGAAGGTAGAAAAGTAAAAGTCAGCAAGTCGTTCAGTCGCCAGCACCTGCCCCTTCATGGCCGCCCACTGCAGCCAATACAAGCCAAGTGCTGGATCATACTCGGGTGATGTCTCATCCAGAGCCAACCTGCCAAGTGAGAAACACGCCATCAAGTCCTGCTCGGCCGCTCCACGCTTGTACCAACTAATGGCTTTGCCATGATCGACAATGACACCCTCATCTCCGCGCTCATACAGGCTACCCAATGCCTCTGCAGCACAGATAATCCCTGACTCGAACGCCTGCTCGTAATAATCAATGGCCAGGCCCGGATTGACCGCCAGCCCCTTGCCATAAAAGGCCAACTCGGCGAGGTTGAATAGCGCCTCGGTAGAGCCCATCACTGCCGCTATCTTGAACAACCGCTTGGCCAGTGCAGGATTTGGCTTGAGCCGTGAACCGTTGAGCCACCACCACCCAAGATCATTGAGTGCATTCTCGTCACCAATCAGAGCCTGCTCACGAAGCTCCACATAGCGATTTCGAATTCTGATCGGATCAACCAATCCAAGAAGCGGATTGGCTGCCTTGATCTCGTGATAGGTAACACCCGCCTGCCCGCTTAGCGCCATCGCTCTCAGCGATGGCATTCCAATGCCAGCGTAAAGGCGTTGCAACTCGTCAGGTCCAGCTAGCTCGACGTCTTCAGCCCGAGGAAGCAGGCTCTCCATAAGATTGAAGACTTCTGCAGATTTACTCATGCTGCTGCCTCATCGATAATCGTCGATGACCATTTTCAACAGCTATGCGACAGCCTGTGTCGCGCGCAAACAAGGACGTAAATGTGGAACAGTTACGCCGCCATGAACTCATCCTTGGCCTTCTCCCGAGCAAGGACAGCCCCCTCGATAGCAATGCCATTCACCAACGAGTAGCAAGCCAGGGCATCCAGGTTGATAAACGCACCATTCAGCGCGACCTCCTTGAGCTTGAACAGAAGTTTCCTCATGTGCATAGCAAGTCCAAGGGAAAAGCCAAATTCTGGTGGGCAGAGAAGTCACTATCTCGACTGAGCATGCTACCAACGGATGCGATGAACCTCGTTATGATCATGGATCACGCTGCTAGATTCGGAATGGCGGCGCAGGTAGCAAATCTGGCCCCCCTTCGGGATTACGCGACATCGCTGTTAAAAGGCAACCGGCCGCAGCAAGACTGCTCAGGCAAGGTCATCAGCAACACCCGCTTTGTTGTCCTTAAACCAGGCCCGGTTAAGCCAGAGGTACTGGAGGTTGTCCAACAAGCACTTCTGGAGAACTCATCTATCGAAGCGCTCTACCTGAAGCGTGGTGCCAGTGAGCCACGAACGCTACATATCAAGCCACTGGGTCTTTCCTTCCAAGACTCCAATATCTACCTCGTATGTATTTTCAAAGGCTTGGCCGATGGCACGTTGGCGTCCCTCCCTCTACATCGTTTTCACTCAGCCAAAGCTACATGGGAAGACCTAGAGGCTCCTGGCGGTTTTGAGATGAACTCGTTCGAGGTAAAGCGCAGCCTGATATCCCAGAAAACTGAGCACCCAACTCAACTGAAGCTGCGTATTTCGCAGGCGCTTTACGAACGTTTGGATGAGAACGCACTGACCTCAGATCAGCAGCTACAGCCCACCGCTGATGGCTGGTGGTTAATGACCGGCAGCCTGCCACTGAGCCAAGGCCTTGACCTATGGTTGCTCAGCCAGGGTGAGCACTTGGAAGTGCTTGAGCCAATCGAGCTAAGAGAGCAGATGGCTACATCTGCAAAACGAATGGCAGCCCTGTACGAGAAAAACTGAATACGACACCGGCTGTCGCATCTCAGTAGCACGCTGTTTCCTGTCATCTGACCTTGGAGACTCCGTGATGAAGACCTATTCAGCTTTCCTCCAGCGTGTAACCCCCAATGCAGGGCCACGCGCCAACTTTACGATCACCGTCCAGGCCGTGAACTCCGAAATGGCCCGCGTCACGGCCGAAGCCCAATACCCTGGCTACAGATGCGCCAACGCCCCCGTTCAGGTGCGCTGAAGGTGCACAAGCCACACTCCGGCAACTCGGGGCTTCGAGAGTATCTCTATTACCTGCTCAACCAGGGAGAGAGTCTCGAAAGTCCCCATAACGCCACGATACAGGCAGGTGCACAAAAAAGCCGATACCTGGACGTGAAGGAAGTTGGGCTTATTGCCTCTACCCAAGCGGAAGCTGATCGGCTCAACGAGCGTATTGCAAGGGCCATGCGCAAACACATATCCAGACCGGCAAGGCAGCGATTTACGGCTTATGGTCTAGATCAGGCATGGCGCCCGCAACACCTTTTTGATGAGCTCCATTGGTTTCATGGCCTTTCTACCTGCCCACCACCGCAAGAGCTTCTGCAGAGCCTGGGAAGCAGCTTACACATCCATCTTTATGAACACAGCGAGACAAAACTACATCCTGGATTACGCACCTTTCACTGGAAATCAGAAAAGGACCTTACAGATTTTTGGGCAAGCTTGTACCTCTCTCGGGAGTTAGGCTGGCCATCAGGTCTGGACTGGGAAAGCTATTGCAGGTGGCAGCCACCTATTGAGTGCATTGCCACAGTGATCTCTGGCTGGGGCTCAACACCCAAGGCTGCTCTGGAGGCTCTGCTAGCGTCAGTGGACGCAACCAATCCAATTCACTCAGAAGGTGAAATCCTGATCATTGAGGGCGGTATGGACACATGTCTTGGTGATTACGTCGCTATTGTCAGAGCGCTGGAAAGAAGCCTCGAACTCGAATGCATAACCACTATCTGGGTGAGCCCAAACTATTCAGGCTTTGGCCTTAAGCTTCTGACGTTTCGACACCCATAACAAATCAACGGCACCATCCTCGCAAATTTCCCGGACAGGTTTTTCAGTCTGACGAGAAGGCAACGAATGAAAGAACTTTCAAGATGCTTCCGCCGACCCCTGAAGACATGTCGACCTGCAGATCAACACATCGCCTTGCACCAACGACGCCGACCTCGAATGCTCAGCAGCGAGGAGGAAGCCCTATTGACCGAGCTTCTACACCGCGCCGGTCCTTAACCTACCGCTTAAAGTTTTTGCGGGATGTATGGGTATTACTGAGGTGGAAAGCAAAG
>Ga0079224_100011056_pt1 | contig 12409 bp, 12 predicted proteins | sample Stecom2015_FD_80414 | JGI IMG/M metagenome (GOLD analysis project Ga0079224, IMG submission 80414) | Agricultural soil microbial communities from Utah to study Nitrogen management - Steer compost 2015 | ecosystem: Environmental > Terrestrial > Soil > Agricultural land | place: USA: Utah...
ATCCCGAACACGCCGTCTTCCGCCCGCAGCGCAAGCAGATCGCTCACCACATCGCGCCCGTTGAAATTAGCCGGGTCTTCGCCGGCAGCGACCAGCGCCGTCACGATCTTGGCAAACTGTCCGGCGACGCCTTCGGCCACACCGGAGTCGAGCTGCGCGCCTAGCAGATCGAGGGTCGTCTGATCGTCGCTCGCTGTATAGTCAGCTGGGTCTTCCCCTGCCGCCACGATCGCCACAATCGCGTCCGCCGTACTGCTCAGATCACTTTCCGGCGCAAAACCGTTCGAAAAGCCGCCGTCCTCGTTCTGCACCGTCCGTAAAAAGTCAAGCGCTGCAGCAACCGTGTCGTCGGGTTCCTGCGCCAATGCGCTGCCGCCAAGCGCCAGCGTCAAAATGATCACCAACAGCCCGGAAAGAATCCGTTTCATCGTTCGTTACTCCTTCGTATCCACAAGAACTCAAAACAAAAACGCCTTCTCTGGGAAGGCGCGCAGCTTGATACAGACAGTCGCACCACCTCCAATCCGCGAGAGATGATCATCGGCGCAGTTTCAGGCGGGTATCCTGGCTTTGCCAGCGCGAAACACGCCAGCACTACAGTTGCGGGACAGCGCCGGACTTTGACCGGCTTCCCCCTAAGCGATCGCTGCATCCGGGCAGGCGATCACCTGAAACGCTGCTATTCGATTATGAGAGTGACTATACCGCGCGGGTGTCTGGCTGCCAACTACTGAAGATCATTCTGCGCAGTCGTCGCGACCACGAACGCAATCGCGTGCTCGTGCGTGTGGCTGAGGCTGACTTCCCACGACGTTAGCCCAAGCATCGCTGCCCGATCGCGCGCCGCGCCATGCAGCAGCAAACGGGGCCGTCCGTTCGCCTCGGACTCGATCTCGATGTCAACCCAGCGCACCGTCCCGATACCGCAACCGAGCGCCTTCGCTGCCGCTTCTTTCGCCGCGAACCGCACGGCCAGCCGAGCAGGCACGCCGTCGCACTGTTCGCGCTCTCGCGCGGTAAAGAAGCGCGAGTAGAACCGCTCGCCGTGACGCGCCAGCGCCCGCTCAATGCGCTCTACTTCGATCATGTCGACGCCAATTCGCAGCATCACTTAGCGCCAGTTCTCGTGGCGCAGCCGTTGACCGCGCAGCGGGTAATCTGTGCGAAACACGCCATCGGCGCCGGACATTCGGATTCCTTTCAGTGGTGATGCAACACTGGGGGTAAGTTTAGCAGGGATGCCGGTGGACGGCACCCCTGCGAAGAACCTCAAACGAGTCGGGTCGTACCGTTACGAGGACTTCTTGCCTGCGCCATTCTTGCCTGCCCCGTCGAAGCCGCGCCCGATACCACGGTACGCGAAGCCGATCTGCTCCATCCGCGCCGGATCGTACAGGTTCCGCCCGTCGATCAGCACCGGATTGCGCATCACCGACTTAATCTTCTCCATGTCGAGCTGCTTGAACTCGTTCCAGGGCGTGAGCACGATCATTGCGTCCGCCTCTTGCGCCAGCTCGTAGCTATCGCCGCACATCTCAACATAGGGCAGAATGCGCTTGGCGACATCCATCGCCACCGGGTCATAACCGCGGACATTGGCGCCGCGCTCGTGCAAGTATTCCGCGATCGTGATCGCAGGCGACTCGCGCATATCGTCGGTATCCTGCTTGAAAGCCAGCCCCAACAGCGCGATCGTCTTGTCCTTCACACCATCGAGGAGCTCGTGTACCTTGAGGATAACGAGCTTGCGCTGGTAGGCGTTGATCTCCATCACCGCCTCCAGAAGCTGCGGGTGCTTACCGTGGATCTGCGCCATATACGCCAGCGCCTTGACATCCTTCGGGAAGCACGAGCCGCCATAGCCGATCCCGGCTTCGAGGAAGTGATGCCCGATGCGTTTGTCATAGCCCATGCCGCGCGCGACTTCCTTCACATCTGCACCCAGGGCCTCGCAAATGTTCGCGATCTCGTTGATGAAGCTGATGCGTGTCGCCAGGAAAGCATTCGACGCATACTTGATCATCTCGGCGGTGCGCAGGTCGGTCACTACGATCGGCGCGCGCAGCGGCAGATGAAGCTGCGCCACACGTTCAGCGGCTTCCATGTCTTCCGAGCCGAGCACGGTGCGGTCCGGGTTCATGAAATCGGTCAGCGCCGAGCCCTCACGCAAGAACTCTGGACAGCTCACCACCGCAAAATCAACCGGCTCCGCCTGTTTATCGCGCACGATGCCCGCCACCCAGTCGCCAGTGCCCACCGGAACAGTGGATTTGTTGATGATGATCAGCGAGTGATCCATGTTCTCCGCGATCGATTCGGCTGCCATGCGCACGTACTGCAGGTCCGCTTCGCCGTCCACGCCCTCAGGCGTGCCGACCGCGATGAACACAAACTCAGCGTCCTGCAACGCCTCAGCGTACGAGGTCGTAAAGGTGAGGCGTTTTGCCTTGACGTTGCGCGCCGCGACTTCCGCCAACCCTGGCTCGTAGATCGGCAGGATGCCTTTCTTGAGGTTTGCGATGCGTTCTTCGTTGATGTCCAGCGCGACCACATGATTCCCCAGGTCGGCGAAACACACAGCGGTCACCAGGCCGACATAGCCAACCCCAACGACGGTGATGTTCTTCATTGCGTTTTATTCCCCTCTTGTCACACTACTCGCCTTCGGCCCAAGCTCCAGGCAATTGACTGATAATCCCCACGCCCCGCCAGATGACAGTGGCGGGCGTTAGCCCTCGAGATCTTCGCGCAGCAAACCGGCTGCGCGCCGCCCCATCTCGACCGCGTAATTCGTCCCGCGGTCCCAGGGGTACACCTGGCTCATGCTCGCCAGGTACAGCCCACGCAGCGGCGTACGCACATCGGGCAGCGCCTGTGATTGGTTCACAAACGGCACCGGCTGCGCATAGCGCGTCCGAAACACCCACTTTTTGCAGATCCACTCCGGCGAAAACGTCGGATTAAAGGTGTGTAGGACCTTGATGAAACGCTCAGCGAGTTCGTCCTCGCTCAAGTCGAAATATTCGTGATCTGGCGGTATATAGTCACCGCAATAGACCAGGTGATCGCCGCCATAGTGCGACCGGTCCATATAGTTTGTGTGCTCCACCAGCGCCAGAAATGGGAACTCGGCGCGCGATTTGTCGGGGTGCTCGGCGGGCAGGCTCAGCCAATACGTCCCATCTGTCAAAAGTTGGCGATCGAGTGCGAGGATAACCACCGCCGCGCCCATGTACTTCAGCGCGTCGAGTTTGGCCGCATACGCGTCTGGCAACTCGTGCACCAGCCGCCGCAGGATTTGTGGCGCGGATGTGCTGATCACAGCGTTGTAGGTGTGCGTCGCGCCGCCGCTTTCAACCAGCCAGCGGTCACCGTCCGTCTGACGAACCGCGGACACGGGTGCATTCAGGTGGATCGCCCCACCCTGCTCGCGCACGCGCTCCGCCAGCAAATCGAGAAACGCCTGGAACCCTCCTTCAAACGTCCCAAGCCGGGGCGTGCGCTTGTACACCCGCGCCCAAAACCACGCCATGTTTACTTTGTCGAAATAGGCGCCGAACTTCCCGATCAGTAGTGAGCGCCACAGGTTCTCGTACGCCTCGTCGCCCATCCAACGTCGCAGCCAGCGATCGGCGGTGATACGCTCCATCGGCTGCCAGCGTTTCGTCAGCTTCAAATACACGCCCGCCAGCCCGTAGCGAATCTTCGCCAGCCACGAGATCGGCAAGCGCAGGTTCGCGACAACGATGTTCGGGGAATCCATCTGAAAGATGCGACCATTCAGCCACAAAGACGTGATCGGTCGCGGCAGCAGGACCTTCTCGCGCGCGCCAAGCTCCTCGATCAGCCCCAAGACTGCGTCATCATTGGAGAACCAGTGGTGATAGAACTTCTCAAGCGCCCAGTCCCAACCCTCGTCGCGAAAGCCCGCCGCCAGCCCGCCGACCTCAGCAGATGCTTCGTAGATATCGACCGCATATCCGGCGCGCGTCAGATCATAGGCTGCAGCCAGCCCTGCCGCGCCCGCGCCGATAATGGCAATCCGCCGATCGCTCACGCCGTTACCTCCTGCTCTCGTGCAGCCAGCGCCGGATCGTCCACCTGCTCGGCGGCAACCTCCTGCGCACGACGGAAGTCCCGCCAGGTCAACCCCTCACGCCACAGATAATAGAATCCGAGCAGCGTAATCGGCAGCCACAACGCCGCGTGCAGCACCAGCGTATACGAGGCTGCGATAGATTCCGGCACGCCGTACGCCGTCAGCGTCTTGATGCCAGGCGTGTCAAAGGTTCCGACATATCCCGGCGATGAAGGGAGTGTGGTTGCGAGGTTCACAACCGCGGTCATCACCATCAGCGCGAAGAAGCTCACCTCGAAATCGAATGCATGCATGACGAACCAGTATTTTGTCGTCTCCGTCAGCCAGATAAACACCGACGAGACGAGGATCATCACCAGATCGCGCGGGCTGCGCAGGTTCTCCAGCCCCAGCATGAAGTGGTCAGCCAGCCGGATCGTTCCCACGCGGAACCGCTCGGGGAGAAAGCGCTCAATCAGCCACGTGTAGATGCGTTTCATCTGCGCCGGGCGCAGCGCCATCACCAGAAAGGCCAGGAACGCGCCCCAGAACAGCAGCGTCGAGAAGAAGACGACATCCCGCAGCCATGATTGTTTGAAGTCTGCGAACGGCAGCGCCACGAACACGAACAGCAGCATCACCAGCCCATCAAAGATGCGCTCGACAACAATTGTCGCGAGGCTGGCGGGGACGTTCACACCCTCGTTGCGTCGCAGCACGTAAGCGCGAATAACCTCTCCCGCCCGAAAGGGGTAGACGTTGTTGCCCATGTACCCGATCACGACGACCGGAAACAGCCGCCGCAGCGAGATCGGTTGCAGCGAGCGCAGCAAGTAATGCCAGCGCCAGGTCCGCCCCCAGACCGCCAGGAAGTAAATCGCGATGCCGGGGATGAGCCACCCGACTCGCGCCGAGCGCACATCTTCCCATACCTCAGACAGCTTGAGGCCGCGCAGCCCGATGTACAGAAATACGGCGCTGACGATCACTCCGACCGCCAACGCCAGCCAGCGCCGCGCCAGCCCTGCTGTCGATCGCTTCGCCAACTACTAAACGCCCTTTCGAACTACTCCGGGAACGGTCGCATTCTACCAGAAAGCCACACCATACTCTACACCGGAAACGCCGGTTTTCCCTACCGATATGTTGATAACTAGTAAATAATTCATAAAAGAGTCAGAAAAAACGTGAGCGGCGCGTGGATCGCGCCGCTCTTGCGGTCATTTCGACTGGGATGCTCGAGGCAATCAATCTATCCGCTGGACAAGACCGACTCTGGCAACATGCCGTCCAGAACGCGCTCGAGAGCCATCGAGTGGCTGCACACGCCACGTGACTTGAAGAAGCTGCAATCGCACACCCATCGATTATCCGAAAACGTTACGGTATGGGCGTTGTTCTCACCCTGAATGGTAACAGTAAACGAGTTGAACTTGATGCGGTCTCGCTCTTCAGCGTAGCGTTTAGCCTTCTCGATTTTGCCAATCATCCCATAGTCCATGTCGAACCTCCTCATTCTCCTTCTGACGCTTGTGTACGGCAAAACTGAGCTTTACTGCGGGCTAAATAGCAAAAAAGCACACTGGTGTCTCCCCAGCGTGCTTTTTGCGGGTCTCAAAAACGGTTTTATGCGAAAGTAGCTCATAAGCGGTCAACCTCAGTTAATGCCAGTATAGGAGATGTAACAGGCAAAGTCAACCGCCGCCGCTGCACCGGCTCCCACCTCTTTCCCTACGCTAAAAACCGGCATTTTTGCGTGCACGAGCGCGATTATTCGAGGTCGATAACACGCAGCGTCGCCCCGCTCTCCAGCCACACCGTCAGGCCGATCTGAAACTCGGTGGCGTTCTCAAGTTTCAGCGTGCCATCACGCAGCAAATCATAGCGCAGATCGTCATAGTCGTACGAGGGCTCGCCGCTGCCTTCCGCCAGGCTCAACGTCAACGGCACACCGCGCGGCACGCGCAGTTCCAAGTCACCGCCGCGAACTTCCAATCGTCCGTTCAGCGCCTCGCCGGAAGGGAGAGTCACGACGAGCGAGCCGTCGGAGAGCGTGGCCTCCAGGCGTTGAATCTGCAAGGCGAGCAGGTCTAGCGTACCGTCGCCGGCTTCGGACTCCAGCCGGAGCAGCGGTATCGGCGTTTTATCTGGCAGCGCGACATCGATCGTCGCCCGGCCATAGTCCGCCAGCCGGGGAATCGATCCGCTCCCCACTTCTGAGATCGCCAGGGTGCCGGTCGCCGCCTGCGTCTCCCAATCCATCGTCACGGTGCTGTCGCGGCTCCCAGCATAGCGCGCCGCCAACGTGCGCGAGCCAGCCTCCGCCGCCCCAACTGTGAGCGCCGTCCGGCGCAACGAAGCAGTCACTTCCACCTGCCGGATGTCTTCGGGAAGCGTCTCATCAAAGACACGCACGTTGTCGCTGCGCACCGAGTCGCCTTGCTTCTGATAAGCAAGCGCGACGACTACGCCCAGCGCCACCAGCACCACAAGCAAGGTGAGCATGTTCGCAGGCAGGCGGCGGCTGCCGATCGCCAGTGACCGGCGCCCGACCAGCGCTTCCAGCCCGAGTAGCACCAGCAGCGCGGGCCATGCTCGGCGCAGCAAGTCCCCTACCGCTTCAGGCACGGCGTCCATCGAGATCAACAACCAGGCAGCCCCCAACGCTACAATCAGCAGGGGCCAGAGGAAATTTCGGCGGGCCGCGGTCATGCTGTCCTCCGAAGCTGCTTCATCAGGAACATCAGCCCGAAGGCCACTACCACCAGCGGCGCGAAAACATCGCTGTCGTTCAGCGTAAGCACGCCGAGGTTGCGCGCCAGCACGAGCATGCCAATGGCTATAACCGCCACGCCGATCAAGATCACTGTCTCAACGTGTAGCGCCCGCATTTGCACGTGATCGCGCCCGGTCGGCAACGACGCGAGCCGCTGCGGCGGGATCAAGAACCAGAGTGCGAGGTACACCAGGGCGCCCGTTCCGAGCGTAAACGCGCCTAAGGCGGCGAACGCCGCTCGCACCCACCATGCGCTGATCCCAATCAGCGCGGCGATCCCCCCGCACACGCCTCCCAGCACGCGATCCGTCAGGCTGCGTGATAATCGCTGTGCGCTCATGCTCCCTCTACCCTCTGCGCTTTAGGCTCGTGCCTGTCACTATACCCGTTCTGCGTCCACGCGCAACTATTTTCTCACCATTTTGCGCGAAACGCGCTGTTCTCCCGTTGCGCAGGACGAATCGCCGTGCGAAAATGGGCGGTTAAACTACCAACCCACACGGAGCTGCCCGGATGATTGTTCAACTACGCCCGATATCCGAGGTCGACTTTGCAGAATTCACCGCAGCATTCAACCTCGCCTATTCCGATTATTTTGTGCCCATCAAGATGACGCAGCCAGCGTTCCGATCGCTGTTTGAGCGTGACGACATCGCGCCGGACGCGTCGGTCGTCGCGATACAGAACGGCCAGATCATCGGAACAGGGTTACTCGGTATTCGCGGGCGCGCCGGGTGGATCGGCGGGATGGGTGTGATCCCGGTTTGGCGGCGGAACGGTGTCGGGCGGCAAATGATGCAGTACCTGATCGAGCAGGCGCGAGCGCGCGGCCTGGACCTGATCGATCTGGAAGTGATCGAAGCTAATCAGGGCGCGTGGCAGTTGTACCACAGCCTGGGGTTTGAGAACTGGCGCTACCTGCTTGCGCTCGAGCGCATCCCGGACGAGGTCCCCACGATCCTGCCCGATTATCCGCTACAGGAGCAGGACGCGTTCGCGATTCTGGCAGAGTATGACGCGTTCCATCCCGTGGAGAACTGCTGGCAACGCGCCAGACCATCACTGGAAGGCATGGCCGCCTCTCTGCATGGGTGGTCGTTGAACAGCGAAAACGGAGCGCACTCACACGCGCTAGGATACGCCGGCACCGCCGCATTGCGCTTGATCGACCTGGCCGCCACGCCAGACACGCCACGCGCCGCCGCGTGCCTGCTGGCAGCGTTGCACCGCGCGTATCCAGACGCGCATGCCAGCGCGTTCAACATCGCTGATAATGACCCGGTGCTTCCGGCGTTTGAGGCGCTCGGCTACACCGTCAACTTCCGCCAGATCGAGATGCGCTTAACGCTCTAGCGGCGCTGACGATTCGTGTGTCGGGGGATATGGTGAACGCGCAAATCGCAGCGTAATCAACAGATCGCCCAACTCCAGCCGATCGCCATCGCGCAGCCGGTAGCGACGCCCGGCATCCAGCCAGAATCCGTTCAGCCGCGTGCCATTCGTGCTGTGCAGGTCTTCGACAAAAAGCTGTCGCTTCTCATCGTCGCGCGTGATCGCAACGTGCCGCCGCGAGACGCCCGTTTCCTGCCCGCCATACGGCGTTAGGTCAAGGTCCGGTCGCTGGTTCGCCATCGGATCGGCGCGCCCCAGGATTAACTCACCCTTCACTTCCAGCCCCACAGTCGTCTGGCTGGGCTCGCCGATCTGCACCAGCAAACGCCACGGCGCTGGCAAGCGCCCTGTCTGCACGCTCGACGGCTGGATGGCAGGCTGCGAACGCCTCGAATCGTCGGGCCGGAGAATGGTGGTCTCAGGCCGGGCAGCATCGTTCGGTTTCTTGTCGGCCATGGCGGCACCTTTCGTCCCCACTTCGGCGTGATGCTCGTTGCTCCCGATTATAGCAGCAGCCAGCATGCCCAACAGGATCGGCGATTTGATAAGCCTCGCAGCAAGCCGAGCGCCGGGTAGCCGTTGGGTGATCCCGCAGGTCTTGCGCTACAATAGCCGCGTTTTGCCGGGAGCATTTCAGTCTTTGCGATTCAACCGCATCTGTGTGAGGGAAACATGCCGCGTGTGTCTGTGCTGACTCGACGTGTTCTGATTTTAGTGGTGATGGTCTTTGCGCTGGTAAATAGTGGTGGTGATGGGCTCCATATTGCGGCGTTCGCGCAAACGGACAGTGGCGGAACCTTGCGGCTGGCGATGCCCGCGCCCAACACGCTCGACCCGATCCTCGTCTCGCGCTTTGACCGGTCCGCTCAGGACCTGGTAGAAAACTTGTTTGTGGGGCTGACGCGCTTCGACCCGTTGACGCAGACGGTCGAGCCGGCAGCCGCCGAGTCGTGGACGGTCAGCGACGACGGGATGACGTGGACCTTTACGCTGCGCGACGATCTCCACTGGGTGCGATACGACTCAGCGCGGGAGACAGCAGTCCCGGTCCGGCCCGTGGTCGCAGGGGACTTTGTCTACAGCGTGCAGCGCGCGTGCGATCCGTTGCGACCATCCCCCGTAACCGCGAACCTGATGGTGATACGCGGCTGCCAGACCGTCGCGCAAGCCTTCCCCGAAGTCGTCAACGACCTGTTCATTGCGCGTGAGATCGGCATTCGCGCCACCAGCCCAATCACGCTCGAAATCGAGCTGCTGTTCCCGACGAGCTACTTCCTCACGCTGACCAGTACCCGTGATTATCGCCCGATCCCGCGCGAGATGGTGACCGGCTCGCCGGACTGGTGGGCGACCTCCGACCTGCTCACAAACGGGCCGTTCGTGCTGCGCGAGTGGTCGTCAAGCGGTGCGGAACTGGCGCGCAACCCCGAGTGGCCGCTATCGGTGAGTGGCAATGCGGAGCGCATCAACATCGATTTCACACAATCGCCGCAGCCATCTGACGCGTTTGATTGGGTGGCGCTGGAAGGCGCACAACTGAGCGCCGCCGTAGCGCGCTCGCCCGAAGGGGTTCGCACCGCGCCAGAGGGTCCGGTGGTGATGTTGGGTTTCTCGCACGATCGTGCTGTGGTCGACACGGATGCAGGACGGCAGGCGCTCGCGCTGAGCCTGGACCGCACAGCCCTGGTCGAACAGTTCTTCAGCCCAGGCGCGCAGGCGCTCGCTCAATTCACACCGCCGGGCAATGCCGCGCAGCCGGCATTCGACGGCTACCAGCTTGACCCTGCGCGCGCACGACAGGCGCTGGCCGACGCGGGTTTCGAAGGCTGCAACGCGATTCCGGAGAATCTGCTCGTGCTCGTGCCGAACGATGATCCGGTCTGGGTGGAGCTGGGCAACGCGATCGTGCAACAATGGGCGGAAAACCTGGGGTGCAATCCCGCGCTGTTTGAGGTCCGCGCCCTGCCACGCACGCTGATAATCGAGCTGGCGCACAACACGTATGATATCGAAACGGTGACGCGCTCTCATATGTGGATCGCCACGTGGAACGCCGATTATCCGGACAGCGTCGCGTGGATTAACGACGCGCTCCACTGCCGCTACGGTTATATCCAGCCGGGGCGCACGTGCGGCGCCGCCGATAGCCTGCTTGATCGAGCAGCAAGCTCAGCGGATGAAGCCACGCGCGCGGACCTGCTCACCCAGGCGGAAGAAGCGTTCTTTGGCGCGCGAGGAAGCTTCCCGGTCGCACCGCTCTATGTGATGACACGCGGCTGGTTTGAGCAACCGTGGCTGACCGGAGTTAACGAGTTCGGCGCGGCGCGCTATGACCTGTGGACGCTCGACACAGAAGCCCAACCCGACTGAGCGAAAATACAACGGCCAGTCCGACCGGGTAAAAATGCAGCGAGAGCGGGTAACCGGCTCTCGCTGCTTTGCGTTCATCGCCATGCGGTAACGTGGCGCTATGCGCTTGAGGCTAATTGGCCTGCTGCTGGAAGTTGATGCGGTACGAGGTCGTCCTCGTGACCGTCTCGCTACCGGCCTGCACCTGGCATGGCACGGCCTCGAGGCTGCGCGGGTCCGAGACGAGACCCGGCACGCTCACCTGGTACGCCCTGTCCGGCTCCATCTGAAAATCAGCATAGCCCGGCTCGCGACCCGGTTTCAGCCCGGTGAACGCCTGATCGCGCTGCCCGCCGCTCCACGTGAACTGCACCGGCATGCCGCGCACCCCCTGCCCACTCATGTCGAATACCCGCACCTCGATAATGCCGTCCAGGTCAGGATCGCAGAAGCTCTCGACGCGCGCGATGATGAAGCGATCAGACGTGGGTGGATTAGTAGGCAACGGCTCAGGGGTGGCCGTCAGCGGCGCAAGCTCGGTCACCGGGGTCTTGGTTGCAACCGAAGCTGGCGAGACCGCGAGCGTTGGCATGGGCGTCGGCGTGTTGAACACGACGGGCGCGGGCGTGGGGTACTGTCCATCGGCACACCCTTGCGCGCCTTGCGGGCGATACAACTGCTCCAGCGCGCGCATCACGAGGATGTCGCTGTTGGTGGCAATCTGGATCGTCCTATGTCGCTGGCAGGCAATGTCTGCGACCATTTGCCACACGTTCCGGTCCGGCGCGACCGCGCGCAGCCGGTCGAACGCTCGCGTCAGATCGCCGGTGTGCGCATAGCTCATCGCGACGGCGATCACGTAATCCTCTCGGGCGGCGGGGCTAAGCTGCCAGGGCGCGGTGTTGCGCTCGATCACAGGATCAAGCTCCCACGTATAGAACAGCCCCAGGCCGACGCCAATCGCGAGGCCAATCACAACAGCGATCCACGGCCCGCGCCCACTACCGCTGCCCGAACCTGCCATGCCGCTACTGCCCCCCTAGCGAAGGCGACGCAGGAGGCGTCACAGGCACGCGGTAAACTTCCATCAACGGTGTAAGGCGTCCCATCGCCTCGGCCAGCGCTACCATGCTCGGGATCGCGGGGAAATTGCTTTGTGTAATGTATCGCTCGGTGAGATCCTGGACGTATAGGGGAGCGTTCTCTTTCCCCAGCAACGCCAGCCGCTTAAGCGCGGCATTCGCGTCGCGATCCACCAGGTACGCTTCGGACACCATCACGGTGTACTCGTCCTGATAGCGCGGCGCGAGCGCCTGCATCGAGCTGTTCGTGTACTCCACCGGAAACTGGTTCCAGCCCAGATACACGCCCGCAGCAAGACCGATCAGCACGCCAATCAGCAGCGAGCCAAGCGTTCGTTTCGACATATCAGGTCAGCCTTCTCGATCTCAGGAACAGCACCTGTTATAATCCGAAGCGTTAGGATTGCACAAATACCAGTGAGCGCAGCCTAGCAAAAAGCCGGGTCGCGGAGATGCGCCCGGCTTTCCGATGCCTGTTGTGCCGAAGGTGGGAGTCGAACCCACACGGGTTTCACCCCGCGCGATTTTGAGTCGCGTGCGTCTGCCAATTCCGCCACTTCGGCTTGCTGCGCCATGTAGTATAGGGATTTTTCGAGTTGGCGTCAATGCTCAACTACGCGTTTTAGGGCGTGTTTCCAGGGCCATGCACGAGGAACAATGGATCGCTGCCGCCCGTCGTGGCGATGTTGAGGCGTTCAATCGCCTGGTTCTGCGCTATCAGGATCTCGCGTA
>Ga0079224_100011057_pt1 | contig 12409 bp, 14 predicted proteins | sample Stecom2015_FD_80414 | JGI IMG/M metagenome (GOLD analysis project Ga0079224, IMG submission 80414) | Agricultural soil microbial communities from Utah to study Nitrogen management - Steer compost 2015 | ecosystem: Environmental > Terrestrial > Soil > Agricultural land | place: USA: Utah...
AGTTTTTGTTAGTTTTATAGTTTTCTCATTTTTTAAATCTTCATCTAAATCTTTAATTTCTGCAGTATAAGTTTGAGAAATAGCTAAGATTCGTTTTCTTGTATTATCTTTTCCTTGACCTTTTAAGGCTTCATATAATTCATCCGTAAGAAACTCTGGATAAAATTCTTTTTGGAAATTCCATACTTTGTCAAATTCAGCTTGCAAATCCGAACGATAAAAATCAGGAATTGACTTTTTACCTTCCTTCAAAAGTTCATAAACCAATTGTCCCGGCGTAAGATTCTCCTCGTACAACTTCTTCGCAACCGCCATTCCGTCAATTGCCTGACCTTCGTCTTCATTTTTTGCTTTTCGGGAACTTTTGTAACCACGTTTTTTGTTGATTGCTAAAAAAATTCTTGCCAAATTTTCTTTTTCGACTTTTTCAACAGCCGATTTTGCTCTTAATTCCCAAGTTGAATGTGTTGTATCTTTTCCATTTTCTGCGAGAACTGTATCAGTGGAAATTAGATTCAAATTCTTTAAAATTTCGATAAGATTATCCCGTCTATCTTGATAACGATCAAGATTTCTTCTCGCACCTCGCTTCAAAGTTCTGTCTTTACTAATCGAAAAAGCCTTTCCTTTTTCAAAATTAGTTTGCTCATCTACCGTTAAAGGATTCACCCGAACACCTATTTGCTTGATTTCAGATTCATTTGGTTTGTCACTTTCGACAATCTGGGCAAACCCAATTGAAGTTACGCCCAAATCCAATCCAAGTATATTCTTTTTCATAAGTTTAAATTTTCTCAAAAATTAACAAAAAAATTAAATGCGTGCATATTACAAACAAGATTTTCTATTTCCTTACGGATTTCCGTAATTGGATATTAAAAAGTTTTTCTTATGTTTGCAAATACAAATTTTGAAAGCAATTCACAATAAGGATTATTCCGTTGTGAAAACATTTAGTGCCTCGACTATCTTCGGGGCTTTTTTATTGAATTCACTAAATGTTTCAGCGAACACCTTAAAAAAATTAAAAATTCCCGTGAACTAAAACATCTAAAGCGGGGCAACTCGCTTTCTTCTTTTTAAGCAAATCCTCAACCCTTTCAAATTCATCCCAATTCATTTTGTTCAAAAAATTCACATCCAACTTTCTTTCATCCGGCTTTAATATTGTATTTTTACACTCGTTTTTTGAGAAGAAATTATGGGCAAAATAGTTGCGATTGCAAATCAGAAAGGTGGTGTGGGTAAAACCACGACTTCAGTAAATCTAGCTGCGTCTTTAGGTGTATTGGAAAAGAAAGTTCTGCTCATCGATGCAGATCCGCAAGCGAATGCTTCTTCGGGTTTGGGTTTTGTGGTAGAGGAAGTTGAAAAGGGAACATATGAAGTTTTGGAGCATGCAATTTCAGCTAAAGATGCCATTCAAAAAACGGCATCTCCCAATCTTGATATCATTCCGGCACATGTGGATTTAGTTGCTGCTGAGATTGAAATCGTTGACCATGAAAGCCGTGAATATTTACTCAAACAGGCTTTGGCTGAAATCAAAAATGATTATGATTACATCATCATTGACTGTGCGCCTTCACTGGGTTTAATCACGCTAAACGCCTTAACAGCAGCGGATTCTGTATTAATTCCTATTCAGTGTGAATATTTTGCACTGGAAGGTTTGGGGAAATTATTGAATACCATCAAAGGCGTTCAACAGCACCATAACAAAGAACTGGACATCGAAGGTTTGTTATTGACCATGCACGATTCGCGTTTACGATTATCTAATCAGGTAGTGGATGAAGTAAGCAGTCATTTCCCACAAATGGTTTTCGACACTATTATCCAACGAAATGTAAGACTTTCCGAAGCGCCAAGTTTCGGTGAAGCAATCATTGCCTATGATGCCGGAAGCAAAGGTGCGGAAAATTACTTAAATTTGGCTCGTGAATTCTTAGTGAAAAATAAAGATGTTTAGACAAAAGTACTAAGACACAAGTATCAAGAAAATACTTGATACATGATACTTATTACTTAATACTTAGAAAAAATGGCGAAAACAAACAACCGTTTAGGAAGAGGACTTTCCGCATTGTTAAAAGATGAACCAAACGTAGTTTCAGCTACCGACAAAGGTGCTGAAAAACTGGTTGGGAATATATTGGAAGTGGAATTGAATAAAATTAAAACCAATCCTTACCAGCCCAGAACAAATTTCGATAAGAATGCTTTGGAAGATTTGGTAAAATCTATTGCGGTTTTAGGTGTAATTCAACCAATTACGGTTAGAAAAATCAAAGACGGATATGAATTGATCTCGGGAGAAAGAAGATTCCGCGCTTCACAGATCGTTGGATTAGAGACCATACCGGCTTATGTCCGTTTGGCGAATGACCAGGAAATGTTGGAAATGGCTTTGGTAGAAAACATACAGCGTCAGGATTTAGATGCAATTGAAATTGCACTTTCTTATCAACGATTGCTGGATGAAATTAATTTGACCCACGAACAATTAAGCCATCGTGTTGGCAAAGACCGAACTTCTATTTCTAACTATTTGAGATTGTTAAAATTAGACCCAATCATCCAAACCGGAATCCGCGACGGAATGATCAGTATGGGACATGGTCGCGCGATTATTGCGATTGATGATTTAGATTTACAATTGGAAATTTATGAAAAAGTGATTTCGGATAATCTTTCGGTTCGTGAAACGGAAAATTTAATCCGTTCCTACAAAAAACCTTCTGCCAAAAAAATGGCGAAGAAAGATTTACCGAACGAATATAAAAAAGCCCAATTACTGATTGCCGAAAACATCCAGTCCAAAGTAGAAATCAAACGTTCGCAGAACGGAAAAGGGAAAATCATCATTGATTTTACTTCAGATCAGGAATTTGAACGACTTCGAAAATTATTGGAATGAAAAATCTAACTTTCAGTTTCCTTCTTCTCCTCCCCTTTTTTACCTTTGCTCAGGTTGAAACAATTGACAGCACCCAATTAACACAAACAATCCAACCAGAAATAGTTGCAGTAGACGGTTCGCCAATTGATACGGTCGATTATTTGAGTATGAAAAACCCTATTCGTGCTTCGCTTTATTCAGCTATTTTACCGGGAATGGGACAGATTTATAATAAAAAATGGTGGAAAGCGCCATTGGTTTGGGGACTTTTGGGAACAGGAGCGGGATTTGTGATTTATTACAACAACCAATACAAAGAATATCGCGGATATTATCTGGACAAATTATACGGTTATGAGCTGGAAAATCCTACGTTGAACGGCATGAGCATTGAACAACTTGCCAATATACAGGATGATCGGAAACGTTCACGCGATTACGCTATTGCACTGACTGCTTTGGCGTATATCCTCAATATTCTCGACGCCACAGTGGACGCACACCTTTTTGGTATCAAAAAAGACCCAGATCTTTCCCTAAAACCTTCTGTCATTCAGAATTTTAAAACATCTGATTTAGCGATGGGATTTGGACTGAGTTATAAGTTTTGATGTCATATGTTGGATGAAGAATGTTTTTTTGAATCAAATTCAACTTGAAACCTGGAACATTAAACTTAAAACCAAATAAAAGAAATGAACATAGCCATCATCGGATACGGAAAAATGGGTAAAACCATCGAAGAAATTTTAATAGAACGCGATCACCATATTCCGATAAAATTAAACAGAAAACCCGAAGCTGAAGATTTAAAAAATATTGACGTAGCGATTGAATTTTCTAATCCGGAAGCAGCTTTCGAAAACATCGGTGCCTTAATCGAAAACAAAATTCCGACGATTTCCGGAACAACGGGTTGGTTAGATAAACTGCATGAAATTATTGAATTGAACCAAAAAAATGATTGCGCATTTTTATATGGTTCGAATTTTAGTTTGGGTGTCAATTTATTTTTTGAACTGAATGAACGCTTGGCAAAACTGATGGCCAATTATCCTGAATACAAAATCGAATTAGAAGAAATTCATCATACCCAAAAACTCGATACACCGAGCGGCACAGCCATTTCACTCGCCAAAGGAATCATTGAAAATTCCATAAAGACCGATTGGAAATTAGATGAATCTGATTCAGAAGAAATCATTCCGATTAAAGCTTTGAGAATTGACAATGTTCCCGGAACGCATACCGTTTCTTACCATTCCGAAGTAGATTCCATCGAAATTAAACATACCGCACACACACGCAAAGGTTTCGCTTTGGGAGCGGTTTTGGCAGCAGAATGGATTCATGGTAAAAAAGGATTTTTCTCGATGAAAGATGTTTTGGGTTTAAATTAACAAAGCACTTTCAGTTAAAATGTTAAATTAGCACACTTAAAAATAGAAAATAGATATGTTACTCTACTGGTTAATCGCCTTTATCATTTACAATATCATTTACGGCGCCTCTACTTGGCAATTGTACATCAAAGCCGGGCGCAAAGCTTGGGAAGCCTTTGTTCCTTTTTATAATTTCTGGATTGGTTTAGACCTCATCAAGCGCCCGAAATGGTGGATTATTTTGTTTTTCACACCCATTGTTGCGCCGATTATGTGGTGGGTCTATTGGGTAGATTTCGCCAGAAGTTTCGGTAAAAGAACTTGGACAGATGCGATTCTGATGATTGTAACCGTCGGATTGTATGCATTCTATTTAAATTATATTGAAAAACCGGATTATGAAGGACCGGAAGAACGAAAAGGAACTTTCATTTCGGCATTACTTTTTGCGATTGTTTTAGCCACGTTGGTTCACACCTGGTTCATCCAACCGATGGTTGTACCAACAGGTTCTATGGAAAATACCATCAAAATCGGTGACGCGCTTTTTGTCGATAAAGTCAGTTATGGCGTTCGTGTACCGTTTACACCGATTGGAATTCCTTTCTCTGAATTCATCAATCGAAATGCTTATGTAGACAAAGCAAGATTGCCTTATATGCGTTTACCGGGTTGGAGCAATTTAAAATCAAACGACATTGTGGTTTTCAGTTATCCCGCCGATTCAATTTTTGACGCAATCGACCGGAAAGATGCTTATGTAAAACGTTTGGTCGGAATGCCGGGTGATTCGGTTGAATACATACAGGGAGAACTTTTTGTTAACGGAAAATCATTTATTCCTAAAAAAGACGCTTTGGTTCAGCACCGATACAAGGTTACTTCACGCAATGTATTCAGTCCGCAATTATTGTATGAAGAATACGGACTTTTACAGGATGTAGATTATAGTTTCTGGCCAAATGGCTATATGGGTGTTTCTTCTAAAGAGGGTGATGAGTATAATTATTTATTTAACGCACTGACCGATGAAATGGTAGAAAAATTCAAAGCAAATCCCCAAATAAAAATCGAGAGATTTTATACACCCAAAGAATTAAAAGAAACCCAAACTTTCCGGAAGTCAACCAAAATTGATTCCGCCAACTCCTTCCCTATCGACCGGAACTGGAACCAGGATTTCTATGGTCCTTATTATGTTCCGAAAAAAGGAGATGTTGTTAAATTAGACAAATCCAACATCGAATTATACAAAAGAATCATACGCAATTACGAGCACCATGATTTGAGCGTTCAAGGCGATAAAATTTTCATTGACGGGAAAGAAACCAACGAATATACAGTTGAACAGGATTATTTCTTTATGAGCGGTGACAACCGAAACCAATCTTTGGATTCGCGTTTCTTTGGACCCGTCCCGGAAGACCACATCATCGGTCGACCCATTTTCGTCTGGGCCAATATGAACGGAATGTTTGAGCCTGCGCCGAAAAAATTCATTTGGAACCGATTTATGACTTCCATTAATAATGACAATCCCGATAAAAAATCTTATTTATTATATGTCGTAATTGCGCTGGTAGCATTTTTCGGCTGGGATTATTATAGAATAAAAAAGAAAAAAGAAAAAGAAGGTAAATAATGATTTTTCCCGCTTTTTATTTCGGACCGATTTCTTATTTCGCAGAATTGGTCAAAGCAGACGATTATCGGTTGGAAGCATTTGAACACTTCCCCAAACAAACCTATAGGAACCGCTGTTACATACAGGGTGCAAACGGAAAATTGCGTTTGGCAATTCCCACCCAACACAACGGTGCACGTGCAATGAAAGAAATTGAAATTTCAGACGAATATAACTGGCAGAAAGAGCATTTCAAATCACTGGTTTCTGCTTACAAAAGTTCGCCTTACTTTGAATTTTATGAAGATGATTTGGCGCCAATCTTTGAAAAAAAAGAAAAATATTTGCTCGATTTGAATTTGAAAACAATTGAATTCATTTCTACGAAATTAAAACTCGATTTGAAATTAAATTTGACAGAAAATTATGAAACCGTTTCAGAAAAATTAGATTTCAGAAATCAGTTCAATGCCAAAGAAGAACCGATAGGAGATTTTCCGGAATATTTTCAGGTCTTCGATGATAAATTCGATTTCATGCCCGATTTAAGCATTTTGGATTTACTTTGTAACGAAGGCCCGAAAGCTGCGACATATCTCCAAGAATTTATAATTAAAAAAACACACAAATGAATAGATTTTGGCTAACATTGGGGTTGGCATTTACGCTATCCGCAACCATTACCGCACAAGATTCCATACTTCTCAGAACCGAAAAAGTTTGGTACAACAAAAGTTTTGAAGATACAGGAGTTATGGGTGTCAATACAGAAAAAGCCCATCAGTTTCTGAAAGAAAAAAAACGCAAACCGGTGGAAATGATTGCTGCCGTTTTGGACGGTGGTATTCAGGCAGACCATATTGACTTGAAAGACAATATGTGGGTAAACCCAAAGGAAAAAGCCGGAAACGGGAAGGATGATGACAAAAATGGTTACATTGATGATATAAACGGATGGAATTTCATAGGAGGAGCAGACGGTAAAAACATAGATGGCGATACTTTGGAAAAAGTTAGAGTGTACAAATACACCTATTTGCCAATGTTTGAAAGTGATGATGCGGCTAAAAACGCAGAAAACAAAACCCAAAATCCAGAGGCATTTGCTGATTATGAAAAAATTAAAGAAGAAATAAATTCTAAAACTCAGGAAGCCAAAGCCTATCTGACACAATACCAAATGATGAAAGAAATGACAGATAAAAGCTTTCCGGCGCTGATTAAAGATTTCGGAGCAGAACCTGTCACCGAAGAAAATCTTGGGAAATATACACCAAACGAAGAAACGATGCCTGCAATGCAGATGTTTGCCTTTGTTCCTAAAGATTATTGGGAAGGAAAAACCATGGAAGAGATTTACAAATCTTTAAGTGACGAATTTCAAGGAGGAATTGATTATTTTGACGGACAAGTAAAATACCATTACAATCCGGATTTTGAATCAAGAGGAATCGTAGGAGATAATTATGACGACAAAAAGGAAAAAATATACGGAAACGCAGATGTAGAAGGTCCTGACGCCGGTCATGGAACCCATGTTGGAGGATTAATTTCAGCTGTTCGGGGAAATAATAAAGGAATTGACGGAATTGCCGGAAACCATGTGAAAATCATGGGAGTACGTGCGGTTCCCAACGGCGACGAACGTGACAAAGATGTCGCCAATGCAATCCGCTATGCAGTAGACAATGGCGCTAAAATCCTCAATATGTCCTTTGGTAAATCTCATTCTCCCGAAAAAGAATTGGTTTGGGATGCCATGCGTTATGCAGAGAAAAAAGGAGCTTTATTAATCAAAGGAGCCGGAAATGACGATTTAAACATTGATGAAGAAGTTCATTATCCAACCAATTTTGACGAAAAAGGAAACAAAGTTATTGATGCAATCATTACGGTTGGTGCTTCAACTCCTGATGCTAATACTTTAAAAGCCAGTTTCTCTAACTATGGTAAAAAATCAGTAGACGTTTTTGCTCCGGGAACAGAGATTCTTTCAACTGTTCCACATGACGAATTCAAAGAAGAACAAGGAACAAGTATGGCGTCACCCATTACCGCTGGCGTAGCCGCTTTGGTTTGGTCGCATTATCCAAAACTAACCCCTTTGGAAGTAAAAGAGATTATTATGAAATCCGTAAATACAGACCCTCAATTGACAGATATTTCGGTTACCGGAGGCGTAATAGATGCTTACAAAGCAGTGCAATTGGCAGAAGAAATGTACAAAGGAAAAAAATAAATGAATGTTGGGTGTTAACCCCATCTTGAAAATAAAATCCCGTTTGAATAACTCAAACGGGATTTTTTACTTTTTAAAAACATTCCACAGTAAATTAATTAGCATAAAAAACTCCCAAATCTTGAAAGACCGGGAGTTATATGGGTAAGAATAATTTCTTATGCTTCTTTGATACGGGCTTTTTTACCTCTTAAATCTCTGAAATAGTAAATTCTCGCACGTCTTACTTTACCTTTTTTGTTCAATTCTATTTTCTGAATTGCAGGTAAGTTTACAGGGAAAATTCTTTCAACTCCTATTTCACCACTCATTTTACGGATGGTAAAAGTTTCGGTGGTTCCTTGCCCTTTGCGTTGGATAACTACTCCTTTGAAAAACTGCGTTCTGGTTTTTCCTCCTTCCGAAATTTCATAATAAACAGTGATGGTGTCACCGGTTGAAAAAGCAGGAAATTCTTTTTTTGTGACAAATTTGTCTTGTACGTATTTAACTAAATTTTCCATTTTGGCTATTTAATCTGTTAACAATGAAAAACATACACGGTTTTCGTCAGAGGTTTATCAATGGTGTGCAAAAGTATAAAAATTTATTATTCGTGCAAAGTATTTTTATAAATATTTAATGCCTTGAGATACTGACTTTGCTCTACCTGAAGACGATAACCCTCCAATACGGTTGGACCAAAAGAATAATTGACATTTGTGTTGATTATATGGGCATTTATTCCTTCTCCAATCAGACGGTTTTTGACTACTTCTGCCGTCCAAAGATTTGGAAAAGTGTCAAGGGTCAGAAATTTGCGGTTTTCGAGTTCTTTGTTCACCTCTGCAATTTAGTGATTTTCATTTTTTGATTGATTCCCAAAGCAAAAAAATCCCAAAAATAACTTTGGGATTTAATTTTTATATTTTAATGCTTAGAATCCGTATTGCAAACCTATTTGCAAACCGCTGTTTCTTAAGGCATTGTCGTCATTTCCCCAACTGGTTTCGCCATATTTTTTGATATCAGTAAGTCCCAATAGATAACGTGCCGTAAACGCCATATTTCCGTTGAAACGAAAACCTGCACCCAAAGCCAGATTCAGGTCAAATTGGTTGAACGCTTCCTTATCCTTTTCAATGACCACCTTTTCGCCGTTGTCAAATTTATCACGGCTTCCCAAGAGATAGCTGAATTGTGGACCCGCTTCCAGGTAAAAATTAGGAATGGGTTCAAGCTGAAACATAACCGGCATGGCTATATAATTTAATCCAAGTGTATGCGAGGAATCGCCTGATTCATATTTCACACCCATATTGTTGTAAATAAGTTCGGGCTGGATACAAAAAATATTGGTCACATGGGCATGTAAAAAGACGCCCACATTAAACCCTATTTTTGAATTGGTATTGCTCCAGGAATCTGAACTTACATTGGAAATATTCACACCTCCCTTTACGCCAAATGATTGTCCGAATCCAAATGCGCCCGACAACAAAAGAAATAATAGTGCACCGTAAACTTTCTTCATGATTACTTTGTTTGGTCACAAAAATATAAATTATGACCTAAAAAAAATCTGATAAATACAGGCTTTATAAACAACTTATCGACTTTAACTATTTTATCACTTCTCCCCAGACCGCACGGAATTCGGAACCAAATACATCGGAATATTCTTGTCCGTCTTTTTTGTAGTTTCGGGTCAGGTATGCAATGTTCTTTTTCGGAGTTTTGATAGGTTTAATACTGACCAAATCACCTTGCAAAAATTCATTTTCCAAACAAGGCACCAAAACGGAAATCCGTTCGATATAATCACCGATAACGGTTGTCCCAATGATGACGCTGTAAAAGTTTTGGTCTTTGGTCGCACATTCCGGATTTACAAATGCAAAATCCACTATCAAATCAAATTCTTCTTTTATTTCCACATAATTAAACGGTTCTTGGTTTTCTTTTGTTTCCTGGGAAAAGGAAAAAGAAATCAAAGTTAGAATGAGTATTAATGAGAATTTGAACTTGAATTTCATGATTCTTTGGGACTATTTTTTTGTGGAATAAATCTACTAAACATTTTCTTTTCAAAAGCCCAAAAGAACTTAAATTGTCCGAAAATGGTTCCAATGGCAAGTAGTAAAACATTATAAATCGGAAAAATTAAAATCAGTCGCAGGATAGTAAAAAGCCATTTGGGCATCATCTCACCGGAAAGCCCGAACCATTCTACAAAGGGTTTGGAAACCCAAGCAGATGCAGAACCTGTGATGGAAAAGACAATCAGAATTAAAATCAATTGAAAATTGCTTTCTATTTCCCATCGTCTTTTTAATTTTTCAAACACCTTTTTCTATTTAAAATTTATGAATTATTAAACACCACTCTCTATCAATCCTTTTACCAGAGTTATGATCTTCGGCATAGCTTTATTGGCTGCGTTTAAAACTTCTTCATGTGAAACCGGAATTGCAATTTCAGGACCACCTAAATCGGTAATCACCGAAATACAAAAAACTCGCATATTTTGGTGCTTGGCTACGATTACTTCCGGAACCGTGCTCATTCCAACACAATCTGCCCCCAAAAGACGCACCATCCCATATTCAGAAGGCGTTTCAAAGGTAGGTCCCTGAAGTCCCATATAAATTCCCTCCTTTACTTCTATATTTTTTTCTTTTCCGTAACTGAGGACAAATTCCCGCATTTTTTTATCATACGCCTCCGACATATCTACGAATCTTGGGCCTAATTCCTCATAATTCTTTCCATGAAGCGGATGTTCCGGCATCATATTGATGTGGTCTGTAATCACAACCGCATCTCCTACTTCATAACTAGGATTTACACCTCCGCTTGCGTTGGACAATACCACTTTTTCAATCCCCAATCCTTTGAAAACACGCATCGGGAAAGTTACTTCTTTCATGGTATATCCTTCGTAAAAATGAAAACGACCTGCCATCATCAGAACCGGCTTACCTTGAATTTTCCCGAAAATAAGTCTTCCTTTATGGCCTTCAACGGTGGTTTGTGGAAAATTAGGAATATTTTTATAATCAATTATCACTTTATCCTGAACTTCATCTTGTAATCTCCCCAATCCGGAACCCAACACAATCACATATTCAGGTTGTTCTGTCAAAAACGGACGAATATATTCTACCGCTTCTTTAATTTTTTCTAACATAATTCAATAAATTTTCTTTGAAGCCTTCAAAATCATTCAATTCAACTTCAATTGGCAAATAAAACAAATTTTCAATTAATGCAGATTCGTCTTTTAATCGCATATAATCTTTTTCGGTTGTCAATATGATTTTGTGTAAAGCCGGTGTTTTGTCAAATTTATCATCAATCTTTTGTACATCAGCCACAGAAAAATTATGGTGATCTGAAAAAGCCAAATGGTGAACGGCTTTGAACTTTTCTCTTACAAAATCCAGAAATGGTTTGGCTTTGGCTATACCGGTAACCAACACCACTTCATAGTCCCGCCATTCGTCAGATTCCAAAGTAAACCTGTAACCAATTGCCGAATTCGAATAAACTACTTTCGAAAAATATACTTTTTGAGTGGGTTTCGGATGAATTTTACGCAGAATTGCATCACGCTGTTTCACTGAAAAACTGTCGGGGCACTTGGTTATAATGATTATATCGGCTCTTTTTGCGCCCGACCTCGGCTCTCGTAAATTTCCTGCCGGAAGTAAATAATCAGAAGTATAAGGGTCGTTGAAATCGGTCAATAAAATTGAAAATCCGGGTTTTACCTGCCTGTGTTGGAAACCATCGTCCATCACAATAACTTTTGATTTAAAAAATTTAACCAAATGCCGAATGCCTTTGACCCTGTTTTCTGAAACCGCCACCACGATTTTGTTTCTAAACCGATTAAAGAACTGCAAAGGTTCATCTCCGATGTCGTAGACTTTTGAACTATAATTGGCCACCACCAATCCAGAAGTTTTTCTTCCATAACCACGGCTCAACATAGCGGTATCAAATTCATCTTTCAAAATATCGGCTACCATGATTACATGCGGTGATTTGCCGGTTCCACCCACTGACAAATTTCCCACACAAATAACAGGATTTTTAAATTTGACAGCTCGCAATAAACCGATTCTATAAGCTAGATTCCTGATGGAAACGCCAATCCAGAATAATCCTGAAAGCGGAAGTAAAAGTTTTCTCCAGTTCATAATTTTTAACGAAGCGCAAATTTAAGACTTTCAGAGGGCATTTTTCGTTGAAATTCATGAATTTTATCAACCTTTTAA
>Ga0079224_100011058_pt1 | contig 12409 bp, 12 predicted proteins | sample Stecom2015_FD_80414 | JGI IMG/M metagenome (GOLD analysis project Ga0079224, IMG submission 80414) | Agricultural soil microbial communities from Utah to study Nitrogen management - Steer compost 2015 | ecosystem: Environmental > Terrestrial > Soil > Agricultural land | place: USA: Utah...
ACAACTATCAAAGCTCCAACATCAGGTACTGTATCTAAACTTCATAACCACGGTGGTGGTTTAGTTGCTAGATTATTAAGTGGTAAGTTTACGCAATTCTTTATGCACTTATCTGACATTATGAAAACAGGTAGAGTAAAACAAGGTGAGAAATTCGCTAAAACAGGTAACAGTGGTGCCTGGACAACTGGACCTCACTTACATTACCAAGTTGAAAAAGGTAAATCGGCAGACATCACCAATAAAAATACGATGGACCCAGCTAAATTTTTAGCAGGTAAAGGTGGAGGAAGTAAATCAGCTAGTAAATGGCGTAATGATATAGTTCGTGCTGCTAGTTCTATGAAAGTGAAAGTATCTGGTGGAGATATCAGAGATATTATTAGACTTATTGAAACTGAATCTGGTGGTAGACCGGGCGTTACTCAAGGTATAAAAGATATAAACAGTGGAGGAAACGAAGCACGAGGTTTACTTCAATATACGCCAGGTACATTTGCTGCATATGCAGCTAAGGGTAGTAAGAATATCCTTAATGGTTACCATCAATTAAAAGCGTTCTTTAATAATAGTAATTGGCGCAGAGACTTAAAGGCTTGGAAAGCAAGAATGGCAAGAGGTGCTACTGGTTGGGGACCAACTGGAAGTAAGCGTGGTTACGCTACTGGTGGTTTAATCAATGCTAAAGGTTTATATAACCTTGCAGAAGATGGATACCCAGAGTTTGTTATTCCGACTGATCCTAAACGACAATCAGATGCTATGAAACTACTAGCAATCGCATCACAACGTATTGAAGGTAACAAGAAAAATAAGCGTCCTAATCAAATGAGGACACCTTCTCCAACAGCAAGTAATAATAACGCTGAAACGCTTAGTATGTTAGCTAAAATGGTTGAACAACAACAAGAACAAATCAATATATTAACTAAGATTGCGTTAAGTAATCAAGATATCGCAGATAAACCAGTGATGAGTGAAAGAGACATATCTAAAGCGCAAGGTAGACGTTCTCAAATGATGTCATATAACTTAGGAGGTGCTTTCTAATTGAAAAATAAATGGGTCCGTATATTTGATGATAAACAAACTCAATATATTACGGATATAGAGGGACTAAGGTTTTTAGATTACGAAGAAGAAGGCGTGGACAATAGAGTCAACGCTACAGAAATACAAAGTGTTGATGGTGTATTATTGTCACCTTCTACGTTTGGACCTTTTAACCTAAAATTGCGTTTCTTTTATCGTGGTGCAGATGTAACAGATTATAAATTGGTAAAGCGAAAATTGAGGGGTATGCTGTTCAAGCGTACTCCTTATTTTATTAATCATTCTGACATGCCAGGTATAAAATATGCAGTATATTGTGAAGAAAACGCAATAACTGATATAGCACATAAATATGGGGAGTTTGAAATTACTTTCGTTGTATTCAAAGGCTATTCAGAATCACTTATGACAACGGATAACTTCTCATTAAACAGTGATTATTGGCAATTTGGTAATGGTTTAGTAACTGACCCAAATATTAAATATGTACACACAAAAAGGAAGTTTCAAATATATAATGGTTCAACTGACACGGTCACACCTATTCATAGACATCAATTAATTACAACAATGAACATCAACGCACCTAATGGCTTCACGCTACACAACAAGACAACAGGCGATAAATTCACATACAAGAAAAAGATAGGTGATACTGACACAGTAGTATTAAATGGTGTATATCCATTCAAGAATAAAAAGCATTGTGGTATAGACACCAACCATGAATATATAACGCTTGCCGAAGGGTATAATGATTTTGAAGTATTAGGCGATGGTGTAGAAGTCAAAGAAATTAAATTCACATTCAATTTTGTGTATAGGTAGGTGATGATATTTGGAAAATTTAATCGTATTAGACCGTAAGCGTACAATGGCTGAAATACTAATCGACTTTGATTACAGTTCGTTTAAATATGAGTATGAGAAGAATAACGAGCGCCAAATATCATTCACTGCTTATAAAACAAATATGAACGCTGATGTGTTCAACATGTTACAAAATGAGGCTATTCTACAGTGGAAAGGTCAAGACTATATTATTAAATCAACGTCCGTTAAGTCGGATAATCTTACGCTTGTCAATGAAGTAATTGGCAAGCATATTTTTATGGAATTTCAAAATCATTATGTAGATAAAGATTTAGAAAACGAAGAAATGAACAGTGATGACACAGAAGAAATCAAACCTAGTTACACATTAGAGCAGTATTTGGACTTTGGATTCAGAGGTAACCCATTAGGCTTTAAATATGTAATTAAAGGCAACTTTAATAAACGTGTTGTGATTGATGAACTAGGCGATAAAAACGGTTTAGAATATTTGGTCGAAGGTGCAGAGTTATTTGGTTATATTTACTTTGCAGATAACAAAACCATTTATATATATGATGAAGCAACATTTTATGAACACTCTAATGAAGTTATTCGATATAAATACAATACAGATGATGTACAAGCGTCTGTAAGTACAACAGAAATGAAAACATTTATTGAGGGTTACGGTAAGAAGAAAACTGTTAAAGAAACAAAGAACTACAACCCTATCAAGACACCAGCACTTACATTTAAAGGTGACTTTATTAAAACAGGTACATGGCGAACAGAAACTGTTGGAGCGTCATTTGAGGTGCAAGTTGACTGCCGATGGGGCAATGAAACTTTAATGTTCAACTTTAAAAAAGGTGAGTTAGGTGGCGTATGGGATTTCTATTTAGATGATGAGTTCTATGAAACGATGAGTGCTTGGAGTAGAAGAACAGTTACTGAACCATTAGTCATTGCTAAAAACTTATCCAAAGGCAAACACACATTTAAAGGCGTATTCAAAGGTAAAGATTCAACTGTAAACTACAAAACCAAAAAACCGACTGGATATATAGGAACTGAAAAATCAAGCATACTCAATTTGACAGCCGTGTTGAAAGGTAAGGAAATTTACCACTACTATGCGTCGGTTAAATCTAATAACTACGATGTATTCGGTCACATGAAAGCACCCACTGTGTTTGATGACAACGTTGGTAGTAAAGCAGAACTAGAAGAATTGTTACGTGAGCAATTGGTTGATGAACCAGTTATCGAAGTATCAACAAACTATTTAGGCAGCGAAGAAGATAAACATTATATAGAAAATGACATGATAAAAGAAAATTCTATTGTTCATTTAAAACATCAAGCGTTAGGTTTTGATACTGACCTAAAAGTTGTGAAGTTAACGGAAAGTCATCCACTTATGAATGAACCAGTTGAGATAGATTTCAGTAATGCACCTAAAGATATTATTCAAATACAACAACTGATTAATCGAAATATTAAAAATGTTAAAAGTGCCTTAAAGTATGGTACAAGTACAACAGTTAACGTATCAAGTGGCGTTAGTTGGGTATCGACAGGAGTTGTGACAGTAGATGAGTAAAAATATAGAAATTAAAATGGCATCGGATAATGGCGAACAATTTTATACACGAGCGCATGTTGATGGTTTAGATGGGTTTGAGGAATACTACCAAGACTTGTTAACAGTAACCGACGGTTTAGCATCATTCCAAGCTGACCATATCCAAGATACAGGGTGGATGGATTATGAAGTTGGGACAGATGGTAAGAACTCACTCTATGCGAGCGATGGTTTTAAATGTGGAATTCGTCAAATACATTATGTGTATGGAAACGCTAAAACAGGACAAAGATATGTCACTCAAAAAATGATACGTGTTAATATCCGTAATTTTGCTAACGGTCAACAAGTTGCACAATTGCCAAGTGGATTTATGAAATACACTCAAACATTTTACTCGCGCGCCGGTAGTGGTAGGCAACCTATCATGGTTGAAATTAGGACAAGTGGTGCAGTCAACGTTTATATAGATAGCGCTGACCAGTCTGGCAGTAATAACAACAACTGGATATATGCACAATTCGAGTGGACAGAATAAAGGAGGGTTTAAATGGAACGATATAAAGATAATTTCCCTAGAAAAGTTAATGATCAATTTAGGGGTAATGTGATACAAAACGCTAGAATGTCACAAAAAGATAGAGAAACCCTTAAAAAATTAGCAAGAGAATATCAGAAAGATAAACAATCAAGTGAAATCAAACACGGTAATTCTACCGTTGAGAAAGAATTAAAATCATTACGTAATCAAGTGAAGAATCAAATTATTGGTGCTAATGGCAATGCTACTGCCGAAGTAAAAGACATGCGTGTTGATACTAAAGGGCAGTTACATGACCTTGCACAAGATAGATTAAACGAAGACTTTAACCGTATAGGTGGTATAGCAGACGCAGCAAAAGAAACGGTTGATGTGTTAGAAAATAAAATGAATACTGGTGCTTATTATAATGAAGTATCACATTTCAAAGGTCGCAAGTTTGATACAACGTATTATATAACGCATATTCCCCACTTAGACAGTAATGGCAATGTGATTAAATTAAAACGTGGTATTCAAGGTAATGACCCTAACAAGCCAGAACACATCACACCATCACAATTTGCGAGAAAAACAAAAGCAACGTTTGTGAGTAACGCTAGTACGGGTAGTGGTACACAATTAAAATTACATGGTCAACAATTATATAACGGTCAAATATTAGATAGCATAAAAGGTGATGAATATGCACCGTTGAATGATAGATGGACGTTAGCAATTGCAGATGATAATACGTTAACATCATTCCCACCAAATGTGACTGCGTCAGAGATACGAAATAAAGGCTATAACAACACGGTAAGTGGTTTTGGACCTATCATATCAGACGGTAAAATAATCGTTAAAGAAGGTGATTACAGTCCAAATACAATCACATCTGAACCACGACAAGTAATTGCTCAATTACCTAACAAAGATTTAATATTCTTTAGTTGTGACGGTCGTGAAAACAATACACATACCATGATTGAAAAAGGTATGACATTACAAGAAGTAGCTGAAACACTACTCGATCATTATGATATTGAGTTTGCTTACAATATGGACGGTGGTGGTAGTACATCATCTGTGGTTCGTTCACATAAGTTAAATAAGTCAATGGACGAGAATAAAACAGAAGAACGTAAAGTACTAGACTTCTTATATATCAGTCGTGATAGCGTACAGTTACGTGACCAAGATATGCAAAATGCTTACCAAGATATTGGCGAGGTAAGAGATATGGTGCAAGAAGTTAGAGGAATGTTATATAGCCTAAGACGTGTGAGCGGTAAAGAGTTTGGAATAACAGGCTATGACCAATATACTGGTTATTTGTCATTTGATGATGAGGGCAATCCTAAGAAGAAATTCTATATGGGTACAGAAGGTTTTAGAATGTTCGACTATGATACGAGTAGCACATGGTTAAAAGTTGTACCAGATTACATTCAATTCATGGGTAAAGCACTAGCGACAAACTATTCAGCACCACCAAACGTTACAGATTTAAATAACATTGAACTTGGTGGAACGTATCATGCTACTAGTAAAGCTAAAGGTTCGCCATACCCTAATACAAGCAGTTGTGTTGTAACGCAATATAACATCACTTATTCATTAAAAGATGATGATACAACAGCCTTTCAATTCGCAGTACCGTTTGCACGTTCACAGAATGTAAGAATGAAGCGCAGAACATATGCACAAGGCGCTTGGTCACAATGGTTTGACGTTTAAGGAGGGATTAAATGTATAACAAAGAAGGTCGAATAAAGCTGGAAACAACAGCGCATATTCAAAACAGATTAGATACAAACATACAATTTTATAATACTGATGTAGGGACTGCTGATCTAGTGTTTGATGTAACTAGAAATGGTAGTCCTTTATTAGTAAGTTCAGAAAACGCTGATGTGTTCTTAATATTAAAAAATGGTAAAAATTACATTGTAGATAACGTTGAACCAACTGACCCTATGAATGGGCGTTTGAAGTATACAATACCAAATGAGTTCTTAGGCTTAACTGGTAAAGTAAATGGTCAACTTTATATCGCAGTACATGGCAAAGAGGATATTGTTACAGAAGTAGAGTTTAGTTTTAAGATAGCTGATAGCTTAATCAACACAATACCAGCAGTTGATAAATTAAATGAAATACGTACGTTCCAAGAGTTCAGAGAAAACATAATGACCACTATTAACGAAATTAACGAAGCATTAGCTAATGGCGAAGATTATGTATCTCAAATGGAAGGTACAAAAGCTAGTGGTATGAAAGCGTTGAATGATAGAACAACGCAAGCAATAGAAGAAATCACAACTTTAGTTGGTACATCCACACAAGAGATAACAGATTTGAAAGATAACACAATAACTGAATTAGATGACAAAGGTAATCAAATCAAAAATGATATTGAACAGTTAAACAAATTTGATACGAGTAATTGGCAGAAACATAAAATTACACAAGATGATGGCATGATTAAATTATTATCAAGACCTGATTTAAACAACCCAGATAATTTATTTACTAAAACAGAAATGTATTACGTGACTAATAGTACAGGTGGACCCGAAGGAGAAAACTCCAATGCTTATGTTGATGTTAAATTTAGAATGAGTGAATTAGGAATTATCACATATCAAGCTTATAACTCTAATAAAGTATACGTTAAGAGGAAGGAAATTAGTACTTGGTCTGATTGGGAATTACTTAATCCAGAAGTGAATAAACGTAAATCACTAGGCACAATTGGCGTAGAAAATTCAGAATACAACGATTTATTAACTTTACAACCTGGATATTATGAGTGTGTAATCCCTTCTGACGCTTTTCGTGTAAACGCACCACAAGAGCCTAACGGTAAATCATACTATGCTGAAATAGACGTATACGAGAGCAACAGCGGACGTAAACAGTTTAGGCTTATAATGAGTCATTTAAACAATGAATATCGCGCAACTGTTCATACAGATGGTATTGAGTCTAACGCATTTAAAGATTGGAAAAAAGTACAAAACGAAGAAGAATACAACGCATTATTTAGTGACACAGGTTGGATAGATTGGAACACAATTAATGGTGCGACTAAGAGAGAGACGGATAATTCAAACGCAATACAATGTCAGCGTAGAATACGTATGGTTAATGGTGTTAAGATTGCACATTTAAGAGTGAACGTGAACAATATAGAGACGCAAACAGCCATAGGTAAGATACCAGCTGATATGGTACCTAAAGTTCAAAATTTCTATATAAGAACGCCTGTAAGTATGAACCCAGCTGTGCTACTAGTTGATATAGATGGCGCACTTAAATTTTATTGTAATTTAAATGACCGCGATAAATGGTTACCAAGCCATTATATTAGGGGCGAGTTCTCATGGATAATTGACGATATTGGAGGTGGTCAATAATGCTTACCGTTTACTTATATGATGGCACGCCTATTGATGTATGGAGTGAATATGATATACCAGAAAACAGTACATTAATACCACCTACAGACGGACTATATCAACCTATTCAGTTTGACCCTGAAACAGAAACATGGAGTGGTGGAGACGGCTATATTCCGGAACCAGAGGAACCGGAAGAGCCTCCAACTACACCAGACCCAAACCTTATCATGATAGCGCAACTTAATATGACTGTAGCGAAACAATCTAATTTAATCAAAAAACAAGAGAAGTTAATCAAAGCACAAAATCAACAAATAGCTGATAGTTATATGGCACTAGCGAAGCAAAATAAAAAGAAAGAGAGTGATATTGATGGCAATGAGTAATGATATATTCCCACCTTTTTCTACTATTAAATATCTATATGATAACAACGCTTATACCGATCTAGATATTTATACATTTGTTGAACTTGAATGCTTAACCAAAGAACAATACAGTGAAATCACTGGGAACCCGTTCCCACAAGCAGTAGACGAACCAACAAACATAAACGTTCACGCACATTCATACCAAGCAACAATCGAAGCAGAATAAATCACAAGGCACTTACTTCGGTAGGTGTCTTTTTATTATAGATAGCAAGACTATAAAGGAGTGAGAAAATGGAGGAAATAAGAGTGAAATTTACAGAATCAGAAGCATTTCATACATTCATCTATGCAGGAGACATCAAGCTTATGTGGTTTCTGACGATTTTAATGGGGTTAGATATTTTTACTGGATTATCTAAAGCTGTAAAAAATAAATCATTGTGGAGTCAAAAGTCTATGTTTGGTTTTGCAAGAAAGATGATGATTTTTTGCATTATTGTTTTAGCAAATATTATTGATCAGATATTAGGACTTAACGGTGGTTTATTGATGATAACAATCTTTTATTACATTGCCAATGAAGGACTAAGCATTATAGAAAATTGTGCTGAAATGGGCGTATTAGTACCTAAGGAAATTGCTGAAAAATTGCAAGTTATTAAAAGTGATAAAGGTTCAACAGTCAAACAAGAAATTAAAGAAGAATTTACGACTAAACATAATAAAGAAAATGATATTAAATAAGTCGGCTAAATAGTCGGCTTTTTATGATGGCTTGGTTATGGCAGTGCAGTTATAGCCAAGAATAAAATTAAAGGAGAGATTTATAATGAAAGATATTTATTCAAAACACATTCAAGGTAGTAAATTAACAGGTAAAAAAGCGAGTATAGCAGGTATTGTTATTCACAATGATTATGGTTCAATGACACCTAATCAGTATTTACCATGGTTATATACGAGAGAACAAAACGGAACGCATGTTAATGGGTGGGCTTCAGTTTATGTAAATAAAGATGAAACACTTTGGTATCACCCAACTGATTATGTAGAATGGCATTGTGGGAATAACTGGGCTAACAGTAATTTGATCGGATTTGAAATTACTCAATCACACCCAGCAGCAGGTTTAACAGATGCTCAGTTCAAATTAAATGAAGAGGCAACATTTAAAGTAGCAGCAGCTATCATGAAGTCTTATGGATTATATCCAAACCGCGCAACAGTTAATCTTCATAGACAGTATTTTGGCACATCTTGTCCTCATCGTTCTTGGGATATGCATGTAGGAAAAAACGCACCAGATACGTTAGATAATCGTAATAAGTTGAAAGATTACTTTATTTCTCGTATTAAACATTATTACAACGGTGGTAAAAAAACAACATGGAAATGGTCTGGTAAAGCAACAGCTAAAAAAGGTGTATCACCAATCGCAGCTAAGAAAAAACCAGGTTTAAACGAACCGGCATTAGCACCAGCAAATAATATATTAGCAGGTCAATATATCAACTTCTTCTCAGTAACTAAAAAAGATGGTTACTGGTGGGCAGAATTTGAATATCCAACTAATCCTAAAGCTGGACGTTTCTACTGTGCATTGGGACCTATTACACACAAAGATGAGAAGTTAGAAAAAGAAACAAAATTATGGTTTAACTTGAAGATTACTAGCAAGAAATAGGTGTGATATAATTTTTAAGAGAAGCATAAAATGCTTCTCTTAATTTTATTAAAAGGAGAAGAGTTAAGTGAAATCTAAAATATTCAGTTTTATATTTGTTATTTTATTATCGTCTTCAACGTTATTTGAAGTAAGTGCAGCAGAAATTCCTGTGCAAAATAATGATAATAGTAATTTGAGTGCTAGATCTTATGTAGATACATATGCAAGTGGAACATCAAAAACTAAAAATCAAGCTATAGGTTATATAAATTCTTTAGAGGGTAAAGGTTGGGATTTTGATGGATACTATGGATGGCAATGCTTTGATTTAGTAAACTATTATTGGAATTATTTATATGGTCATGGGTTAAAAGGTGCTTATGCAAAGGATATACCTTTTGAAAATAATTTTAATGGTGAGGCAACTGTATATAAAAATACACCAAGTTTTATTGCACAGCCAGGTGACTTAGTAGTTTTTAATAGTAATTATGGTCAAGGAGCAGGTCATACTTCAATTGTAACGAATGGTAATATTGATGGTAATTTAATGCAGTTCCAAAGCTTAGATCAAAACTGGTATGGTGGAGGACTAAACAAATCTGAAGTAGCCCAAAGAGTCAATCATAACTATGATACAGAAATGTGGTTTATTAGACCGACGTTTAATAATAATTCGACAAGTGGTTGGCAACAAAACCAATATGGTACTTGGTATAAATCAGAGTCAGCAAGATTTACATCTAGCACTTCAATTATTAAGAGATATGATGGTCCTTTTAGAAGTATGCCACAGGCTGGAAGTATTACTTCAGGTCAATCTGTAAAATATGATGAAGTATGTTTACAAGATGGACATGTTTGGGTAGGTTATACAGATAGTAAAGGCAAACGTACTTATATCCCAATAAGAACATGGAACGGTGTAAATCCACCAAATCATGGAGTTGGTTCATTATGGGGTCATATTAAATAGAACTTTATGTTAGACTAATTATATAATTAATTACTTAATTACTGCCTGAAACTTTAAATGATGAGCCTACCTTGAGTGGTGGACTCTTTATGTTTGTTAGTATATTAGTAGTAATTTGCTAGTAAAAATCCTATATATGCCTTATATGGATTATGAAGTTCCAATATATAATGTTTTATGATAAAATATTAGTACGAAGTTTTACTTATGACTTAAATTTCTTACCCTATCATTTCCCTTGTCTAGTAAATAACTAGATGAGGGATTTTTGTGTTGTAAGTTCATTTAAATTATGATAATTTATTTTATAGAATCATCTCTTCCAAGTGTTTGTATTTATCTTAAATACAAAGCAAACCCTACGTTTTCCGGAATGTAGGGTTATTTTACTTATGCCAATATATATGTTACAATTTAAACAGACATATTAAACACAATATGACGGCGAGCCTACTCATACAATTGAGTAGGTTATTATTTTGAATAGATTCCACAAAATGATATACTAAAAACAGTTTAAAACTATTATCTCCGTTTTAGTTTTAAACTCATATTTAGAAAATCCTTTTGCACCTCACTAATAAGTGGGGTGTTATTGTTATCAAAGTTAATATATGATACATTATTATTATGGAAATGTAATTCTCTAAAACGGATATACCCTACGCAATGCCATGACGTGGGGTATATTTATTTGCTTTAATATCAATAGTGTAGTATTACTATATATAAGCACTTATATAGTGCTTAATTTTCATATTAAAACCTCCATGACTTGCCCTGTCACTTTGTGTGATGGGGTTGTTTTTTTATGTTCGATTTGTGTTCTATCTATTACCCAATCAAATTTTAGTGTAATATATATTTAATTATACTAAAAAAAGGATGGATAGAAGTGGGTAATAAGCATTTATATATAGATGACTCTGGTCAATTAAGTAATAATGGCCGACATGATTACTTTTTATACGGTTGTCTATTTGTTGAAAGTTCTGCAGTTGTAGAAGAAATTAATAATAAAATCAATTCTTTTTGTCGTAAGAGACATATAAAAGGTGAGATAAAAGGGAATTATTTAAAGATTAAAGATAGGAAAAAATTACTCACAATACTTGGTGATATAGAAGGTGCTCATCAATTCTTTGTGATAGTTAAAAATGACGAATTAAGAAAAATGGATTTCTCAAATCCAATGAGAGTAAAAAAATTCAAACAATATACTATTAGAAGAATAATAGAGAAAATTTTTTAAAAAACTATATAGATGAATTAGATACAGTCCATGTAAAAATAGACAACGAAGCGTTTAATAGCGACGATGGATTAGAAAATTTTAAACATTACTTAAATAATTATTGGTCAAAACCTGGTAGTTTTTTGACTCACCAACAATATTGGGATTACATGCCATGGATTAAAAGCAATTTTACTATAAAATATTTAGACTCTAAACATGATAGATTGATTCAAGTAGCTGATTTGATAGCTAATACTAAATATAGAAGATTTAGAGGTAACGAAAAATGTGGATCTGAATATTTAAAAGATGAATTTTGTCTTAAACTTCCAGATAAATCTAATTATCATAGTCCTAAGAGTCCTTTTTATATTGAAGTCTGAAACTAATTATTGTATAATTTAATTAACAGCATTATGCCTGTTTTAGCAGCGAGATAGTCGAATGGTTTCTAAGCGTAATTTTAAGTACGTGACTCTCGTTGGACACCCATATTTATCGTGGGTGTTTTTTTATTTAGATAAATTTTTACAAAACAACCCACCTTAATTGGTGGGCTTTTTTTATGTTATAATTTAATTAGGCGGAAGAGGTTATATAGATATGAGGTTAACTGTTGCGACGGTTGCCTCTTTTTTTATACATTCACGTGTCAAACGCGTGTCAATTTAGTTATAAATAATGATATTTAGTTACAAAGTTAAATGCTTATAAACGTGATACTTACGGTGTTTTACTACTACTTACATAATCATTAAAAGGACGCCGTCTCCAT
>Ga0079224_100011059_pt1 | contig 12407 bp, 11 predicted proteins | sample Stecom2015_FD_80414 | JGI IMG/M metagenome (GOLD analysis project Ga0079224, IMG submission 80414) | Agricultural soil microbial communities from Utah to study Nitrogen management - Steer compost 2015 | ecosystem: Environmental > Terrestrial > Soil > Agricultural land | place: USA: Utah...
AGTGGCTGAAAAACACATTGCGAAGCATATCATCCATAAACCACAAGAACCTGAAGGACCTGTACCCACAAAACTATAAACGAATTATCGCTTAATCAAACATGTAGTTTATAGGGCGGATACGAGCGATAAAGGAAACACACAGCAAAACAAAAAATGCTACGGCGACAGCACGCATGATTCCCCAAGCGTCACGTAGCCCTGTTTGGCGAACGATTCCTTTATAAGTTTTAAAGTATAAGAAAGAGATGTAATAAACAGCTAATACAAAGATTGATTTCTTTGCCATTAACTCTACATCGAACCTACCCTTGAAGCTATTGATAATAAAGTTCGTCAAGAAATAACAAAACAGAACGATAATTAGGTCAATCAACAAGATGACCCATCTCGGACTGTCCTTTCGGAAGTATCGACACAAAGAATTAATATTCATTATTTTACAAATCTTATTTCAATCTCATTTATTAAACCATGCTTTGGAATAGAGTGCGTGTAAGTTTAACGCATATCAATAAACAAAGTTGATGCCGCAGTGATTTAAGATAACTTAATTCACAATTTAATAACGAATCGGGGAAATTCGCATTAACAGTTAGTATTGATTAAAGCGGCATACGCTTCTGCGTATGCCACTTTAAAAAACTTTTATTTCTTATTGCTAAAAAGCTTTTTGAACTGCTTCTTAAGTTTAGCACGAAGCGACACAGAGCTAGAGTCTACATAGCCATAACCATAGCCATAACCGTAACCATATCCATAGCCTCTAGCAAAATCGACGTCATTTAATACGACAGCCATATTCTTAAGCTTGCCATCTTCATAAAGTTCCTTCGGAACATTCAACAAGCGTTTATCTAAGTAATTTGCACGAGTTACATACATGGTTAAATCCGCACTCTCTGCAATTAACAAAGTATCCGTTACAAGACTTACTGGCGCAGTATCTACTATTACAAAGTCATACTGCGTACGTCCATATTCAATTACCTCGTTGAAATGTCCATTCATCAATAATTCAGCAGGATTCGGCGCAATATAACCCGAATAGATGATATCAAAATCATATGGTGCTGGTTTCTTAATGATGATATTGTCAACCGGCATATCTGGATTGATTAGATATTGCGTAATACCAATGTTGGTATGTTGCAAATGTGATAAGCCTAAGTAATCTAGTACTTTCGGAGATCTAATGTCCGCACCTATCAACAAGACCTTTTTACCCGACATTGCGAGGATTCTAGAAAGGTTAGTCGAAACGAAAGATTTACCCTCTCCAGATGTTGTAGAGGTCACGAAAATCACTGCAGAGTCCTTTTTAGCACCTAGCATGAATACAATATTGGTACGCAAAATCCGAAATGCTTCCGCCAATGACGATCGATCATTATCTTTAACAATTGGGTCATCAGATGCAGGAATTTCGCCTAATATTGGAGCATTAAACTTCTCCTCAATATCCTTGCGAGAATGAACTTTATTGTCCATTAAAAATTTTAAATAAAGTATTGCAAAGGGAATTAATATACCACCTAAAATTGCACCTAACAAAATTATTATTTTTTTTGGTGAAACAGGAACATTAGAACCATACGCTTCATCAATTACCTTTAAAATGGCCGGAGTTGCTGAAGCTTTGATTTCAGTTTCTTCCCTCTTTTGCAATAGAAATAAATAAAGAGATTCAACAATCTGTTGTTCTCTGCTAATATCTTTAAATCCACGTTCTTGGTTTGGCAATTGATTTAATTTTCCTTCGAATCTATTCTTTTGAGATTGTAATGAATTCACATTACTTTGAATACCTTGCCTATAATTATTTAATGAAATTTTAAGCGAATTACCAAGTTCTTCAATATTCTTATTTAAATTTTGAACTACGGGGTTGTCAGGTGTAGCAGACTTTAAAAGATCATCACGTTCTAAAACTAAATCATTATAACTTTTTACTGAAGTTTCGATAGAAGGATCATTCACACCAAGATTAGAAGGCAATAGATTACCAGAATTTGAATTGATTGACGCTCCCATCATATCCGCAACTCTTAATTGAGTTTGATATTCAACTAGCTTACGTTCGTTCTCGGAGGCATTCTGCATATAAAGCTGAACCTCAGATGACATATCCACTAAATTGTTTTTATCCTTATAATCTGCTACTTTTGAATCAGCTTCAGCTAAATTTTTTGAAATCAACTCTAACCTAGAATCAATAAATTGGGTTGTAGCTTTACTTAGCCTTGTTTTATCTTCCATAACATCCTTATTATATTGTTCTATTAAGGAGTTAATTATCAATTCAGCTTTCTGTATATTTCCCGAATTCATTGAAAAATTTACTACATAAGATTGTTTTTCTTTATTAGGAGTAATTTGAATTGCTTTTAACAACTCATCTACATATTGATTAATTGGAGTAAATGAGATTAACATATCAGATTCTAAGTTTTTTTTCCCTTGAGGGAGTAACATAACTGATCCTATTGGAGTATTTAATTTTTCTCCTAAATTATAACTACGTGCCCCTCCTTCTTTATCTTCAATAATATAACTTTTCCCATCTTTGCGAATGGAGATACTATATTTTATAGAATCTAAATTAATTTTATTTGATTGAAGTAGTACTAATCTAATTGGCGATTGAACCTCCAATAATTCAGAACTTTTAACATTACCCTTATTAAAATATCCAATGTTCAACCTATTTTGTTCAACGACCTTCGAAAATATCCTACGTGATTTCATCACATCAATTTGGTCTAAAACAAAGGCTGATGCAGGGTTACCGCCTGCTAAATTAGCTAATTCAGAAAGACCTGCAAGTTCACCAGTGGCTTTATTTTCATCTTGAAGCAAGATCTTTGCTGTTATATTAAATATCTTGTCAGCATACCGAAGATATATTAATGCCCCAATTATGAAAACAAAAACTGAAATTATAAACCATTTCCAATAATACGCATATTGTTCAAGCAATTGCTTAATATTTAGTTCTTGATCTTCGGAGTTTACTGATGTAGATTTGGGCAAATCGTTCATAGATATTAATAATTTATTTTAACGGACAACTACCGCAACTATGGTAATAATTAAACTTGCAATAGATACAAAAATCGAGGTATTTTGAGTATATTTTGATGATTGAATCTTTGCTCCATTGGGTTCAACATAAATTACATCATTTTGCGCTAAGTAATAAATAGGCGAATTTAAAGCATTACGCTTAGTTAAATCTACACGATATTCTTCCTTTTTACCATTTTGTTCACGGATAACCATAACATTATTTCTCACTCCATTTATAGTCAAATCTCCTGCCAATCCCAGCGCTTCCAACAAAGTTATTCTATCATTATTAATAGAATAAGAGCCTGGATTTCTTACTTCACCTAACACAGTTATTTTGAAATTTCTAACTTCCATACTTATCCCCGGATTAACAATATATCTTGAAATTTCAGTTTTGAGATAATTCATAGCTTCCGCTCTAGTCTTTCCAGCTAAGTTTACTTTTCCTAATTTCGGAAAATCTATATTCCCGTTTACATCTATCGCATAAGTTGGAATAAACGGATTCGTATTTTGTAAGGTACCATTATTATTATATGGAGAAATTTGATTAAAAGGTTCTGTTGCTCGAACATCATCTGCAGTTACTGAAATAGCTAAAATATCTCCTGTCTGTAGTTTGGGAGCATTTAACTCATAGGATGTATTTAATTCCGTAGAATCTGGTTGAAAATAAACCAAATCCTTTCTTGAGGCACATGAGGTAAATAAGCTCAAGGCAATGATTAAAGAGAGAAGTATTCTCATAAAAACAATTATATTTTGGTCAGTCAAAACAAAAAATAGTCCAATTTAGTATGAATCCACAAAAATAATGTATTAATCCTAATAATCTAATTATTTAATATAATACATTTATTTTAACATCAAATTCTATCCTCCCAAATGAAAATTTTTAAAATAATCTAAAGGATAGGTATAATCATCCAATGCTGCGTGGTCTAAATAATGATCCGCAAAAACTAATAATTCGCTTCCTTCTTCCAAGGCTTTGAATACAGTCCCGTAGCCTGCAGGTAGATAAAGCAATCTGTTCTCTTCGGAATTTAACACTAAATGTTCTATATTTAATAAAGGGTCTGCTTTTTCCCAATTATCAACCTTAACAATACTTAAATTAAATGAACCCGAAATTACATAGAACCAACGCTGCTCAATTCTATGCGCACGCCAACCTCTAGCCAATTCCAAATCAGAATTCTTAATTATATAAAAGCGTTTAACCTCTGTCATATCAAAATCGTTCACAAACCGAATTTGACCCCTAGCATCTTTGGCAATGCCTCCTTGAATAAAACTATACATGCAAATACTATTTTAGCACAAATTTCTTTATTATCGATTGTTTTAAATAAACATAGAAGAAACTAAAAATTATAAGAAGGCTTATTGAAAAAGTAATCTGCGTATTTATATCAAAATTTGTGATCCAAATTACTAATAAACCAATCAATAATTGAATAAATCCATATAGGAACGAAATTAACAGTTTATTAAATCCAGCTTCATTTCCTAAATATTGATATAAATGAGAACGATGTGCCTCAAATATATTTTCTCCTAATTTAAGACGACGTAAAATTGTCCAAACAGTATCAATTCCATATACCGTTAAGAATAATATATAAATCAGATTCCCAGTTTTGATTATTAAGGAGCCCAAATAAAATAATAAAATAAATGCTATAGAAACTGAACCAACGTCACCAGCAAAAGTTTTTGCCTTGGTTCTAAAATTAAAAAATGCAAAAACTAAAACACCAATCATTGAATAGATTAATAATTTTTGATCGATAAAACCTACAGAATTATTAACTAGCATTAATAAAACTCCAACAATTAAACTATAAAACGCAGTTATTCCATTAATTCCATCCATAAAATTATAGGCATTTATAACTCCAACAACTACAATAAATGTAATAATCAAATAATACCATGGTAAAGAAAAAACATTTAATTGGTAAGCCATTAATAGAACAGACCCAAAATGTACCATTAGTCTGATTTTATTAGACAAAGTTAGTATATCATCTAAAAATGACACCAATGTCATTAGTGTTAGCCCTAGGAAAAACCATGGATAAGAATAACCTGAATAAAAAAAATAAATTAAAGCAGCAATATAGAATATAATGCCGCCCCCTCTTAAAGTAATAGTATCATGAGATGAACGCAAATTCGGTTTATCAATAATATTATATTTATCAGCAATTTTAAAGTATAGCAATTCTAATCCAAATAAGACAAGAAGTATAATTAGATATTCCATTTTATATTTAGGAGTTAAACGATTCAATTGTTTTTTTTAAACCTTCCTCAACTGTAACCGGTAGTCTGGATATTTTTAATTCCCTCTTAATCTTCTGATTTGATACAACATAGGATTCAGTTAATTTTTTTAAGCGTTCAGAATTAAGTGGAAGTGAAAACGTATCGCCAATCTTTGCTATATTTTCAATTAAATTTTTATTAATATGCAAAACATTTGATTTTTTACCTAAAGTACTCGAAATAATTTTCACTAAATCATTAGTCGAAATAGGATCTTCATCCGCAAAATTATAAATTCCGCTTTTTAGCTGATCATTTAAAAGCATTTCTTTGATAAGAAAATTTAAATTATCAATACTCAAAAAAGAACGCTTATTTTCAAATTTTCCTAATGGCCAAGGGATGCCTTTTTTAACTAAATTATACAATAAATTAAGATTCCCCTTATTACCAGGTCCATGAATCATACAAGGACGAATTATACATAAACGTTTGTACTGTGGCAAAGTTTGAGATAATAAATATCGCTCTGCCTCTAATTTAGATTGACCATAAGGAGTTAAGGGCTCAGGCTGAAAATCTTCATTGAGTACACCTACGATACTGTCAGCAGCTGCTTTCACTGAACTGAAGTAAAAAAAATCTTTCGAATTGGAAACAATAAACTTCTGAAACAACTCAATTGTTAAATCCCTATTAACTTTAAAATACTCCTTAGGGTCTGAGGTATTTGAAGTATCATGAGCTTTTCCTGCTAAGTGAATTAAACAATCAAAAGAAATATTAAACTCATTAGTCCAATTAGATTTACGCAAAGAAATTCGTCTTACATTATGCCCATTTGTTTGCAAATAACTGCTTAAATTTTGCCCTACAAAGCCTGAAGCCCCTGTTAAAATTATGTTCATTTTGTCAGATGTTCTTTATAAATTCTTAAATGGTTCGATACTACATCTTTTAAATCAAACTCTCGCTCTGCTTTTAATCTGGATTCACTCCCCATCCTAACCATCAGATCTCGATTGTTTATTAATTTTTCAATCGCATCTGCCAAAGCTAAACCATCTTTAACTGGCACTTTATACCCATTTACTCCTTCATCTACACAGTCTTTACATCCAATTGCATCAGTTGTTACAATAGGTCTACCAACAGCACAAGCCTCTATTAAATTTTTAGGAAGACCCTCACGGTAAGAAGGTAGAACAACTATATTAGAGTCTATATACTCATCACGAACATTTTCGACATGCCCCTTCCAGACAACATAGTCTCCATCCGCCCATTCATTTAAATAAGCAGCACTAACAGAAGACCTATTTTCATCATCAGCTTTTCCAACCAAAACAAATTGAATTAATGATGAATATTTATGTTTCAGTATTTTCGTAGCTTCCTGAAGCTCCTTAATACCTTTATCCCATAACATTCTACTAGCAAATAAAATCTTAATCCTATTATTGATTTTTTGAGGTGACTTTTGAAATTTTTCTAAATCAATACCAGAACCTTTAATCAGATTTACAGAGTTAACCTGATTAAGTATATTATGCCTTTCTAAAACTGATTGATCATCTCTATTTTGGAATATAAAAGAAACATTCTGTTTATTAGAACCTTTTTTCATTAAAAATAGAATTAATCTTTGAAACAACCCTATTTTGCCCTCTGTAAACATATAGCCCATTCCACTTATTGCATTAACAACCCCTTTTATACGAACTCGTTGAGCTGCTAAAGAACCATATACAACAGGCTTAATAGTTATTTGATGGACAACGTCCGGCTGAATTTCTTTATATAATTTAACAAATCGTTTATACAATTTATACTCATTAATTGGATTTGTTCCAGAACGAGATAATGGAAAATTTATAAATTTTATCCCATCAACAGCGATTTCTCTTCCTCTGCCAGTATCTTCACAGGCAACATAAACTTCCCATCCTGCATTAATTGCTGCTTTTGCTAATACAAGTCTATGGGAGATTAAAAACCAATCTACGTTGGTAATTATTAATAACTTCATTTCTACCGAATCATTATTGATTTACCTACGGCTTCGCGTTTGATAGTACTTTCCAATTTATAATCCCTTTTATTGTTTTTGAAAACTTGGAATGACTCCATATTAATATCTGGATTAAACTTTTGTATACTCCCTGACTTTAGGGGGGTTTGATTAGAGTATGATTTAAAATTATTAATTTTTATATACCCATTCATCTTTTTTGGAACTTGTGCATATTTTGATTTACCTCCACCTAAAAAGATCCCAACTTTAGATCCAATATCAGTACAATCTTGAATTAAAACAGATACATTCTTATTTCTAGAACCATGGAAATTAGAAGGTACATATTTAATACCAACTTCTTGATTATTCTTAGTTGTAACACCGGTGATTATTATATTCTCTAAAAACTGTTGGTTATTATTTGGTTCTATATCAATACCAGCCATTGGCAAAGCACCTTTAGTATTCGAAATAATAGTATTATTAATTTTCAGTCCAATGACACTAACAACTGAAATTCCATTTCTCCTATTATTATCTAAATTACCTCCATTAATTGTTATATTTCTTGAAACATATTCGGAAAGCTTAAATTTCTTTCGATTATCAAAAAATACCTCACCGATGTAAATACCATCTCCCCAAAATTTACAAACTTTTGGATTATTTATTACAATATTTCGCGACGATAATACACTAATTCCCATTCCCCATTCTCCTTTAGTTCCCAGGTGATTTTCTTTATCTCCTATTAAGGTTGGATTATTTATCTCTATATTAGAAACATTTTCTAACAATAAAAGAGCATTTCTTTCCGAGTAATTTGGCTTCATTATTAGAAGAGACCCTGATGGAAAATTAAGAATCTTGTTACTGCCAATTTTTAACCCTTTTTCATTTATCAAAATTGGAAAATTCGGAAAAGAAACGCTTTTATTATCATTAATTCCCTTTTGTAATTCAGTGGTATAATCAACTGTGCCATTTTTAACAAAACCTTTAGGTAAGTACTCGGTTAAATCTACAGACTGAGCATTCGATATAAGACCTAATTTTAATATTATCGTAATTAACAGTATATACTTTTTCATATATCTTTTATTTTTTTTGCAGGCACACCCGCATAAATAGAGTTAGATTCCACATCTTTAGTTACCACTGCGCCAGCAGCTAATATTGATCTAGAATTTATATTTACTCCAGCCAATATTCTTACCCCACAACCAAGCCAAACATCATCTTTTATAACAACTTTTCCCGTAACCTCCTTATTATACTTTATTGGAAGGTTTAAATCACTCCATTGATGATTTGTCGTTAATATTGAACAATTATGAGCAATTGACACGTTGCTTCCAATTTCTAATCCCCCAAAACCATCCAAATAGCATAAAGGATGAATACTAACATTATCTCCAATTACCACATGATTCAAATTAAAAAGAAATACGCAGGGATGGATAGACACATTATCTCCAACTTTTTGTGCACAATTTTTTAAAAAGATATATCGCAGAACTAACCCAATAGGACCGTTGGTGTTCCTAAAAAATTTTAATAAAATTAAATTTATCCTCTTTCCAAACAATCTTAAAATAGAACTAGTGAAGTTAATTATCAACTTAAATTTTTGAAATTTCTCTCTTCCTGTGTTTACATTCATACGACACCTTTCTTGCTAGAACGTTTAATATATAGGTTTAATAACACACCAAATGGTAAAGCTAAAAACGTGGTTAATTTAAATGAATTATTTTTAAAAATATTCTTATGAGCAAATAGACAACTACTTACATAATGTATCGCATTCTTAAATTTATCAATCAAATTAATAGCTAATCGCATTCTTTCATGTCTATAAAAGACAAATGAATTAGGAGCATTTATAAATTGCTTAAATTTATTACGAGACAGTCCATCGTTTAAATATTCAACTACACATAGTGGCGTATTAAATATCCATAAATCATAGTCTACATCTATTAATCTATATAGATATCCTGGTGCTGGAAATTTTTCATTATTAAATTTTGGATAACTTGGATATTTTTTTACTACCTCAGTTCTATAAACAAATTTTTTATCGCCCGTTGCACCGATTTTTTCAAAATGACTAAATTTTGAAAAATTAAGGTTATCTGGAAATTTTTGGCCAACTATACTGCCATCTTTAAATATATCAAGACCTACCATTCCAGCTATTTTCGAATTAGAACTAACTTTACCCCATTCATTTAGAATGATTTCTACAGCGTTATCTAATAAATAATCATCAGAGTCAACACACATATTTAATTCGGTGAAAATGAAATTATGCGCAAAATTTACCTTTTCCATTTTGCCTTCATTCTGCTGTCTAAAATAAATTATTTCAAAACGAGACGATTTAATCCAATCATCAATTAGTTCTTTTGTATTATCTGTCGAACCATCATCAATAACAAGCCAAATAAAGTCTTGCAAAGTTTGACTATTTAGACTATTATATAATTGAGGAAGACAATATGCTCTATTATAAGTCGGTGTATATATTGTTAATGTTTGTTTTTTATTCATATTTTAAATTTATATCACTAATACTTTATAACCTTTTACCAAAAAGACTAAAAAAATTATTACGCAAAATTTAACTTTAAAGAATGGTTGTTTATAAGAATCTGTTTTTATCAATGGATACGCTAAAATAAGAGGCATCATAAACTCTGCTAAATAACCGATTCTTGAAGCAAATTGAGTATTTATTAATATAATGTAGGGTATATGTATCAACATATATGCATTAACTAACCATTTATAGTATGGATCTAATATCTTTTTCGATAGTACAAAATAAACTCCAAAAATAATCGGAAAAAAGCCAAACATAAGAAAATTTATCCATGAACTTTCCCCTTCATTATTTACAGCGTAGTCACCAATTCGAGTAGTTAATCCTTCAATCACGGAAACGAAACTTGCGATAATATTTATACCTAAAATCGCTAAAACAATACTACAAAGCCAAATTATAAAGATAAACTTAGTATTATTAAAAAATTTTGTTATCAAAAAAAACAGCAAAGGAATTACCATTGAGATATGAAATAACAAACTCATTCCAATCCATAAAAATGATTTTAGGAAATTATTTCTTTTATAATAGACTCCTATTCCAATCAAAAATAATGAACCTCCTAATCCACTCCTTATAACATTTATACCCATATTTATAAAATAGGGATAGATTAAAAATATTAAAAATGGGATATAAAAATCTCTACCAAAAATCAACTTTAACCCATAAAAAGTACCTAAAACATATACTGAGGAACAGAAAACAAGAAATAAATTAAAATTTAGGTAGTTAGCAAATAAATAACTTATAAAATCAAAAAATGGATCCTTTCTTATAAAGAAGGATCCAGAATTCTCATAAAGACTAAAATTATATTCGTATCTAAAAGTATCAAAGCCAATACTTACATCACGATTTCCTAAATAAAGAATAACTATAATAGAAAAACATATCGTTATGAAATTTATGCCAGAATATATTCCTAAACTCTTTTTGAATTCTGAAAGAAATGTCATTGCAATTAACAAAAAAATAAATGCAATTAAATAATGATAATACTTTTGAATAAAGAGAAGTTCTTCCATACTCTATTTAAAAATAATTTTTCTAAATAAACCAGTATTAAAAACGAATGCAGCTATTTTAAACTTTATTTTTAATTTATCCGCTTTTAAAGGAAATCTATTAATAGCATTAAGTTTTTCAATGAATTCCTGCACTTCCTCTAAACTAAGTTGATCTTGTTTCATTCTTAAAAACAAAGAAATTGATAATTGCTCAATCTTCTTTTGTAAACCATTAAAAATATTTTTCTCCTCTTTAAAAATTAATTTATGTTGATCGAGATGTTCAATAACGACCAAAATGTCATTCAATAATTTAATACGATGATCTTTATTTTTCTTATTAACTGTAGAATCTGACCGAATAATATGATTATAAACTAGAAACTTAGAGTATGAAATTCTTTTAGAATAAGACAAGAATTTCATAATAAATTCCTCATCTTCATGATATATTCCTTCAGTCAAATATAAATCATTATCTTTTATAATGCTTGTTTTATAAAAATATCGCCACATTGAACCAGAAACTACAAATTTATTCATAAATTCACCACCTGTTATAATACTATCGAATTCCTGGTAAACATCCTTCCCTACCGGTAGCTCTTTATAATTTTCATCAAATATTCTATGAAAAATAGGCATCATATCCAAATCGTGTTCTTCACAAAAACGTAAAGCATTAAAAAGAGATAATGAATCAACATAATCATCGGAATCTAAACAAAAAATATAATTTCCCTTAGCAATTTTAAAACCTACATTTCTCGCTGAACTTTGTCCTCCGTTCTCTTTATTAATTAACAATAAATTATCATATTTAAACATCAAATCTTCAACAATACTCCTTCCATTATCGGAAGACCCATCATTAATGACAATAACTTCAAAATCGCTTAGATTAATTTCTCCTTTAACATTAATGTAAATGGATTCAATACATTTTTGAATATATTTCTCTGTGTTATATAAAGGAATTATAATAGAAAGTTTCATATATTAGTTTGTGTATTTAACAATGAATCCAGAGCCTCAAACTGCTTTTCACTTTCTATAATCTGGTCATCAATTATGGCATGATTCGCTTCCAAAATTCCATCTATTTCCGAAGGAATAATTTTATAAAAATCCTCCATTTTAATATATTTTCCTTTAAAATTAATGTCATTAAGCACGTTAGTCATTTTTTTACTATATGCTATTGCATAAAAATTTTGCTTATATAACATACTTAAAATCATAGCATGAAACCTACCACAAAACGTTTTTTCAACACTTGAAAACTCCTCCAAAAAAGAATTGATATCACCTCTATAAAATACCTTGGAAATATTTCTTTCGTTGCCGATTAATTTCAAAATCTTTTCAATTGCTTTTTCATCTCCATGTTTTTTACAAAATGAAAATAATTTTATTATGTAAT
>Ga0079224_100011060_pt1 | contig 12407 bp, 7 predicted proteins | sample Stecom2015_FD_80414 | JGI IMG/M metagenome (GOLD analysis project Ga0079224, IMG submission 80414) | Agricultural soil microbial communities from Utah to study Nitrogen management - Steer compost 2015 | ecosystem: Environmental > Terrestrial > Soil > Agricultural land | place: USA: Utah...
GTGCTCGCCGGAAGCTCCACGCTCGATCCCGGGCTCGACCTGCTCGGCTACGGCTGCCGCGCGCTCCACGCCGACGATTGCGTGCGTCTCTTCGTCCGCGTCGACGGCCCGGACGGTCTCGCGCTCCTGCCGCTCGACGACCGCTTCGAGGCGAGCGTCTATCGCGCGTCGAACTACGCGTTCGGACCGCAGCCGGCGCCCGCGTTCGGGCATCTCGCCGCTTGGGGCACCACGCCGCAGGGCGTGTATCGCGCGGGCGAGACGATGGCCTTCAAGCTCTATGTGCGTGATCAAAGCAACGAGCGCTTCGTCGCGCCGCCGGCAGGACCTTATACGCTCGAGATCCTCGACCCGACCGGGCGCGTCGTGCACACGATTGATGACGTGACGCTGTCCCCGTTTGGCGCGTTCGACGGCGAATGGCGGATTCCCGAGACGGCGGCCGTCGGCTGGTATCAGTTCAGGCTCACGGCCGGCTTCGATGCGCGGACGCCGCCGGGCAGCACTTCGGACGCGAGGACGAGCACCGACGAGTGGGATCCGACGCGGATCGTGCGCTATCCGATGCGCGTCCTCGTCAGCGATTTCACGCCGTCCCCGTTCGGCGTGACGACGCGGCTCGACGGCGATCTGTTCGAGGCGGGCGAGCCGATCGGCGTCGAGACGCGCGCCGCGCTCCACTCGGGCGGCGCGTACGTCGACGCCGAGGCGCGGATCACCGCGCGGCTCTCGGCGCGCGCATTCGAGCCCGCTGATCGCGTCGCGGCCCAATTCCGGTTCGATGCCGTCGACGGCACCGACGGCACGCCGCCGACCGTCACCGTCGCGCAGCACGTCGGCACGGTCGACTCGGAAGGCCGGCTGCGCCATACGTTCTCGGTGCCCGCGGACGCGGCGCCGCGAATCTTCCACGGCCGGCTGTCGGTCGAGGGCGCCGTGCGCGACGACCGCGGGCGCTACGTCGCGTCGACGACGGCGGCCGACTTCGTCGCCGTCGACCGCTTCGTCGGGCTTCGCGCCGGCCAGTGGGTCTATCGGCAAGGCGAGCCTGCCGAGATCGACTACCTCGTGGTCGACGCGCGCGGCGTGCCGGTCGCGGACACCGACGTCGATATCGCGATCGAGCGGCTCGAGACGCGCGCATCGCGCGTCAAGGGCGCAGGCGATGCGTATCTCACGCGCTACGTCGACGAATGGGTCGCCGCCGGCGAGTGCTCGGGTCGGCCTCTTGCCGCACCCAAGCCCTGCGCGTTCACGCCGGAGGCACCGGGTGCGTACCGACTGATCGCGTCGATCGTGGACACCGCGGGCCGCACGCATCGGACGACGCTCCGCACGTGGGTCACCGGCCGCGGCGACGTCGTCTGGCACGCCGGGAACGACGACGCGCTCGAGATCGTCCCTGAGCAAGCCGAGTACGCGATCGGCGATACGGCGCGCTATCTGGTCCAGAACCCCTACCCCGGCGCGCGTGCGCTCGTGACGATCGAGCGCTTCGGCGTGCTCGAGCAGTGGGTCCAGACGCTCGACGGCTCGACGCCGATCGTCGAGTTCGAGGTGAAGCCGGACTACATGCCGGGCTTCTATCTCTCCGTGCTCGTGATCTCGCCGCGCGTCGATGCGCCGCCGCCCGAGCTCGGCGAGGTCGATCTCGGGAAGCCCGCGTTCAAGCTCGGCTACGTGTCGGTGCCGGTCCGCGATCCGTACAAGACGCTCGACGTCACGATCGAGACGGACGCGGAAACCTACAAGCCGGGCGATCTCGTCCGCGCACGAATCCACGCGACCCCGCGCGCGCCCGAGCGGCGCGAGCCGATCGAGGTGGCGGTCGTCGTGCTCGACGAGGCCGTGCTCGACCTGATCCAGGGCGGCACCGGCTACTTCGACCCATACGCGGGCTTCTATGCGCACGAGCCGCTCGACGTGCGGAACTTCAGCCTGCTGACGCGGCTGATCGGTCGACAAGCCATCGAGCTCAAGGGCGCGAACCCCGGCGGCGACGGCGGCGCCGCGTTCGCGATGCGCTCGTCGTTCGATTACGTCGGCTACTTCGATCCGTCCGTCGAGCTCGACGCGAACGGCCGCGCGGAGATCGAGTTCGAGCTGCCGGACAATCTCACGGGCTGGCGCGTGCTCGCGCTCGCCGTCACGCCCACGGACCGCATGGGGCTCGGCGAGCATCGCTTCACGGCGAACCTGCCGACCGAGATCCGCCCCGCGATGCCGAATCAGGTCACCGAAGGCGACCGGTTCACGGCCGCGTTCACCGTGATGAACCGCACGGACACGCCGCGCGAGCTCCGCGTGTCGATCCGTGCCGAGGGCGACACGGCGTCGACCGTCGCGCACGACGAGACGATCACGCTCGAGCCGTACGCGCGGACGATCGTGCAGGCGCCGGTCGAAGCGGGCCGCGTGCCGTTCGACGCGGCAGCGGGCCGGATCCGCTTCACCGTCACCGCGGAGGACGACGTCGACGGCGACGGCCTCGTGCACGAGTTGCCGGTGCGCAAGCGCATTGCCCCTGAGGTCGCAGCGCTCTACGGCACCCTCGACGCCGACTCGGCGATCGAGCCGCTCGAGGTGCCGCGTGACGCGCGCCCGGACGTGGGCGAGATCGCGGTCGTGCTGTCGCCGACAGTCGTCGGCAATCTCGACGGCGCGTTCCGCGCCGCGCGCGACGTCGACTACCCGTCGTGGGAGCAGCGGCTGACGCGCGCCGTCATGGCCTCGCTCGCGGCGCGGCTCGCGACGCGGCTCCCGGCGGAGCTCGAGTGGCCGAATGCTGCCGCGACCGTCGCCGAGATGCTCGCGCGCGCGGCCGATCATCAGGCGCCGAACGGCGGCATGGCGCACTTCATGCCGGCCGACGCGTACGTCGATCCCTATCTCAGCGCGTACACGGCGCTCGCGTTCGGCTGGCTGCGCGCCGCAGGCCACCAGGTGCCGCAGGCCGTCGAGGACCGTCTGCTCGACTATCTCGACGGGCTCCTCAGGCAGGACGCCGTGCCGGACTTCTATTCGCAAGGCATGACCGCGACCGTGCGTGCGGTCGCGCTCGCGGCACTCGCGCAGCGAGGCCGGATCGACGTCGCGGACCTCGAGCGCTACCGCCCGCACGTCGAGCGGATGAGCCTCTTCGGCAAGGCGCACTACCTTGCAGCGGCGCTCGAAGTCGAAGGCGCGGAGCCGATCGCCGAGGCAACGGTCGAGCGGATCCTCGCCGCGTCGGATCGGACGTCCGGATCGCTCGCGTTCAACGAGCGGCTCGACGCGGCTTACGCGCGGATGCTGTCGACGCCGGTCCGCGCGAATTGCGCGATCCTCGCCGCGTTCTCGAAGGCGGGGCCGTTAGGGGAGCAGCTCGGTCTGCCCGATCTCGCAGCCGATCTCGCGCGCTCGGTATCGCGGACCCGCGGCGCGCGCGACCGCTGGCGTAACGCACAGGAGAACGTGTTCTGCACGACGGCGCTCGCTGACTATGCGGACGCGTTCGAGTCGGTGCCGGTCGATGCTGCGGTCGACGTCGCGCTCGGCGGCGAGACGCTCGGCCGCGCTCGCTTCGCGTCGCCGACGGATGCCGCGGCCGAGCTCACGCGGCCGCTCGGCGCCGACGACCCCGGCGTGCGGCGCGACCTCGAGCTCCGCCGCGACGGCTCGGGCCGCGTGTACTACACCGCTCGCGTCGAGTATGCGCCCGCGGGCGAGGCCGCGCGGCCGATCGACGCCGGCATCGAGCTCCGCAAGGAGGTGCGCGTCGAGCGCAACGGCGAGTGGGTGCTGCTCGACGATCCGCTCCGCATCGCGCGAGGCGAGCTCGTCCGCGTCGATCTCTACGTGTCGCTGCCCGCGGCTCGGAACTTCGTCGTGGTCGAGGATCCCGTCCCCGGCGGTCTCGAGCCGGTCAGCCGCGATCTCGCGACGGCGTCGACGATCGATGCGGACGCAGCCGCGCAGGACAACGTGCCGGGCGTCATCGCGTACGGCGCATCGCGCTGGAGCTTTCACCATCGGGAGCTCAGGCACGACGTCGTGCGCTTCTATTCGGATCATTTGCCGCCGGGCACGTATCGGCTGTCGTACACGGCGCAGGCGATCGCCGAGGGCGGGTTCGCGAGCCTGCCGCCGCGTGCCCACGAGATGTACGACCCCGACGTCCACGGCACGGGGCCCGCGCGGACGCTGGTCGTGGAGGCCCCGTGAGACTCGCGCGACCGCGCGGAGCGTCAATGCGCCGCGTCGGGGCCGGGCTCGCGGTCGCGGTGCTCGTCGGGACGGCGGCGCTCGCGCTCGCGACGCGCGCGTCGCTCGAGCCGCTGCCGGCCTCGCTCGACGTCGTTGCCGCGATCGAGCCCGGCCGCGACGATTGGAACCGCCGGCAGGTGCTCGACCGGAACGCGCTGCCGCTGACCGTCACGTTCGCGACCGGCTGGAACGTTTACGATCGCGTCGCGCTGCACGACGTGCCGAGGTTCCTGCGCGATGCGTTCGTCGCGGCGGAGGACCGAAGGTTCTGGGCGCATTCGGGCGTCGACTGGCTCGCGCGCCTCGCCGCGGTCGCGACGAACCTGCGGCACGGCACCTCGATCCGCGGCGCGAGCACGATCAGCGAGCAGGTCGTGCGGATGCTCAACCCTCGGCCGCGCACGCTATGGAGCCGCTGGGTCGAGGGCTTCGAGGCACACCGCCTCGAGCGGGCGTTCGGCAAGCACGAGATCCTCGAGTTCTATCTGAACCAGGTGCCGTACGCGTCGAACCGGCGCGGAATCCGGCAGGCGGCGCGGCATTATTTCGCGCGCGACCTCGGCACGCTGAGCCGCAAGGAGATGCTCGCACTCGCGGTGCTCGTGCGCGCCCCGTCGCGCCTCGATCCGTGGCGCGCGCCGGGCGCGGCCGATGCCGCGATCGCACGCCTCGCCGACGCGCTCGTCGAGCACGGCGTGCTCGACGCCGACGAGCGCGACGCCGTGCTCGCGGAGCCGCTCGAGCTCGCCGCGCCGCGCCTTGCCGTGCACGCGCCGCACTTCGTCCGGCACGCGCGCCGCGAGGCAGAGCGCTCGGCGCCGTACGCGGCGCGCGTCATGACGACGCTCGACGGCACGCTGCAGGCGAAGGTCCAGGCGATGCTCGACGAGCGGCTCGCGGCGCTCGCGCCGCTCGGCGTCGGCGACGGCGCCGTGCTCGTCGCGGACCACACGACCGGCGAAATCCTCGTGTGGGCCGTCGCGGGCGGCGCGAATCCGGATGGCCCCGCGACGCACATCGATGCCGTCACGACGCGTCGGCAGCCGGGCTCCGCGCTGAAGCCGTTCGTGTACGCGCTCGCGCTCGACTCGGGCTGGACTGCGGCGGAAATCATCGTCGACGCGCCGCTCGTCGAATCGACGTCGTTCGGGCTTCATAGCTATCGCAACTATAGTCGGCGCCATTACGGGCCGGTCACGCTGCGCGACGCGCTCGGCAACTCGCTGAACGTGCCCGCGGTGAAGGCGCTGCAATTCGTCGGCGCCGAGCGTTTCCTCGAGACGCTGCACGCGCTCGGCTTCGACGGCCTCGACGCGCACCCCGATCACTACGGCGACGGCATCGCGCTCGGCACCGCCGAGGTCTCGCTCCTCGAGCTCGTGCAGGCGTACGCATCGCTCGCGAATGGCGGGATGTTCCGTCCGCTGACCACACTGCTCCACGAAGGCAGAGTGCGACCGGCGCGCCGCGTCTTCTCGCCGGAAGCCGCGTCGCTCGTCGCGGACATCCTGTCCGACCCGGAAGCGCGCGCGCTCGAGTTCGGCCACGACAGCGTGCTGCGCCTGCCCGTGCAGACGGCCGTGAAGACCGGCACGTCGAGCGACTTCCGCGACGCGTGGGCCGTCGGCTTCGATCACCGTCACGTCGTCGGCGTGTGGATCGGCAATCTCGACCGGAAGCCGTCGACCGGCGTCAGCGGCTCGACCGGTCCCGCGCTCCTGCTCCGCGCGATCTTCGCGGAGCTCCACCGCGGGCGGACGACGCGGCCGCTGCCCCTCGCCCCGGCGCTCGAGCGGCACACGGTCTGCGTGCCGGTGCCGCATACGGGCAACCCGACGTCCGGCACATCGGGCTGCGTCGAACGCGACGAGTGGTTTCTGCCGGGCACGGCGCCGGCCGAGCGGCAGCGGATCGCAGCCGACGCGCCGGCACCGCTCACGCTGCGGCAGCCGACCCACGGCCTGCGTCTCGCGTACGATCCGCGGATTCCGAGCGATGCGCAGGCGTTCGAGTTCGTGATCGCAGGCGCCCTGCCCGACGACGACGTGCGCTGGATCGTCGACGATCGAGAGCATCCGTCTCAGGGTCCTACGTGGCTTTGGCCAGTGACCCGCGGTGAGCATCGAGTCTCGGCCGCGGTCTATCGCGACGGCGTGCTGCTCGGGACGCTGGACGAGGTCGAATTCATCGTCAAGTGATCGCTGCCTGAATTACGAGGGGTTCGGCAAGGTCACATGGAGAGGTCATCATCCGCTTCCGAGCGCTGTTGCGGCGCGGGGCCACCGAGATGTAGCCGGTGGATCTGAACGTCTTGATGTGCGACGCCGCAGAAGCGTTCGCCTCGGCGGCCGATTTTCGTCTCTTCCGGACGGCGCCCCGGAATGCGTCGTTCTCGACCTCGCCCTTACAATCCCTTCGCGAACGTCGCGCCTACGACCCAGGTCTCTTCGCCGTCTACCAGATCGACGTGGAGTTGAGGAGCGACTCGGGCGCGCCCCCTTTCTGCTCAGCGCCCGAAGTTGGTCTTGAAGTAGAGCATCACGCCGTCATAGCCCCAATCGAGCTGCCCGATGAAGTCCCCCGCATCCTGCGCGTTGATGTCGACCGACACGAGATTGTAAGCGAGGCCGAGTGCTATTCGGTCGTTGAAACTGTAGTCCGCGCCGATCGTCGCGTCGCTCAGACGTCCGTCGGCGTCTCCGACGTCCAGGCTGAAAACCTCGATCGAGCCGCGTAGCGATATCCGCTTGCTCAGCGCGCATCGCCCCCGAAGTCCGATAACCGGCAGCGGCGCCGTGAGGTCCCTGGATTCCTCCGCGCCCGACTGACGATCACGGATGGCCAGATCGATCTTCGCAGTGTAGAGGCCCATCGTGATGCCGAGTTCGCCGCCCTCGCGGACGATCGGCGCAAAGGTATATGCAACCTTGAAGATGCTGGCGTCGGAGTCCGACTCTATCGTGCGGCTCAGAGTGAAGGTACGGTCACCGACGACGACCGCTCTTTCGAGAGCTTTACTCGCATTCCGCGCAAACCGGAACAACGAGTAATCCAGCCTGTGGCGCGTGCTGAACCAGTAATAACCGTCTATTCGGGCAACGGTCTTCGACGTATCGAGGCCCAAGTCCCTCTCGAGGTCGATTGCGGTACCCTTCCCGTTGACCGAGTCGACGCGGGCGCTCGTATTGGGCTCGGTCACGAACGCGCCAATCATCACGCTGCCCCGCTCGGCATGTCCGACGTCCTCTTGAGCCACCGTCGGCATCGCTGCGAGGCCGAGCCATAGCGCAGGCATCGATCGGAAACGAGGCACTACAACCAAGGTCGCATAGGCGCCAGCGTTGCGCAGTGCCTGAATCGAGCATTATTCCGCTCGAATGCACAGGGTATAGCCCTTCGACGACCTGCTCGACCACCTCGAGCTCGTCCTTATGATGGCCTACATCGGCGGACGGTACACGCTGCCGCTCGCGGAGCGCTGGTCCTTCACGCTGCGCGAGGGATGTCGGCGGTTTCGGCATCGGAGCCGAGTCGACCTGGCACCTCGTATCATGCGTCAACTGGCACGCGAGCGACAGCGTGTCGGTGAGCTTCGGCTACCGGATGCTCGCCGTGGACTACGACGACGGCGACGGTGCGGGGCGCTTCCTGTACGACGTGGAGATCAGTGGGCCCCCTCGTCGGCGCCGGCTGGCGATACTGAGCTTGCCGCGTGCCGTTGCGCGACCAAGCGATTCGACGATTGCATGGTGGCCGACTTGTCGATGCCCGATCTGAACGGGCTCGACTTGCAGCGGCGCCTCGCCGAGTCGGACCTGGAACGTCCGTTCGTCTTCATCACAGGACACGGCGACATCCGTTCTTCCGTGCAAGCCATGCAGGCCGGCGCAGTGGACTTCCGTGCCAAGCCCCTCGATCAGGCCGAGCTGCTGCAGGCCCTCGGCCGCGCCGAGCGCGAGACGAACGAAAGACTCGTTCAGAAGATCGAGTTCAGGAAGAAGCGAATGCCTTCGCTTTGTTGCGAGAACCGGTATCCGACGCCGACGGCCTCGAATTTGAACCACAGCAGCTTGAAGCGGCCTTCTCGTCTCGCGGCGAGGCCGACCTGCCACTCCGTCGCGGTATGGTCGAAATGCTCTTCACCGAACGCGATCTCCGACGGCGGCCGGTAATACCAGTCGGCGAGGACGTGCGGCTTCAAATGCATCGTCCGTCCTCTGAACTGCCAGCGCCGCACGGGAATGTCGAACTCGATGCCCTGTGACAGCCGGAGGAGCGATTGACGCCGCTCCTCCTCGGGGACGAGGCCCGCCCACAGCAGGCCGTTGATCAGCGCCGGTTGCCCGGGCGCGCCGGGCCAGGCGAAGCGGCTCCTGATGCCGACCGCGTAGAACCGCGCAGACGCCTCCACGCTCTCGAGCTCGGTCCCCCACCCTGCTTGGGCGCGTACCCGTAACGTGACGCGCTCGCCCGGGAACTCGAGCTCGACGCCGGGCATGATCGCCGCGTACTCGACTTCGTCGCTCGGCCGATCCGGCGGCAAGTCCACGTCGTCGAGATTCTGCACGCCGACGGCGATCGGCAACACGATGCGAACGCCGAAGTTCGATCCCCACCGCACGGCCGCATCGCGCAGCCTGATGGACGGAGAAATGCGCAGCGTTCGCGCCTCGGTTCCATCCGTCAGGCGGTACTTACCGGTTCCGAACGCAAGGGCATACCCCCAGTGGAACGGCTCGTCGTCGCCCGGCTCCTGCGCTGATAGCGGCACGAGCGGCATCACGAACGCGACCACGAACGCAACGGTGCTCGACGCGCGCCGCGCCCGATCGGCTCGCATTGTTCCTCCTCGCGATGGGCCGATGAGCGATGGAGATGCAGCCTTCGGGCCAGACGGGGGCCTTGCGTCCGATGTCGACCGCCCGGTTTTCGACTAGACTGCCGCCCTTTACGGAAGCACGACACCGACTCCGGAACGACACCGACTCCGGCGGCCGTCCCCGGCGAGCAAGCAGCGAGGGATGCGGCGGCGCACGACGCCGGTGACGTGCCTCTTCGCATCGGCACTCGGCCCGAAATGGAATGAGCAGCGATCTTTCATTCGAACCTTCTTCGCGTCCCGCCACGGGCCGTTGGCGCAACGGCTGGTCGCTGCTCCGCGCCTCCCTCGCCGGAGGGGAACGCGACTACACGCAGGGCCACATCGGCCGTGCGGTCGTGCTGCTCGCGATCCCGATGATGCTCGAGATGGCGATGGAGTCGATCTTCGCGATCGTCGACATCTTCTTCGTCGCGCGTCTCGGCGCGGCGGCCGTCGCTGCGGTCGGGCTGACCGAGGCCGTGCTGACGCTCCTCTACGCGCTCGCGGTCGGCTTGAGCCTCGGCGTGACGGCGCTCGTCGCACGCCGGATCGGCGAGCGCGATCCCGAAGCTGCGGCGACGACGGCCGGCCAGACGATCTGGCTCGGGCTCGCGACGAGCGCGATCGTCGGCGGCGTCGGCATCGCGTACGCGCCGGAGCTCCTCGCCTTGATGGGCGCGGCATCGGACGTCGTGACCGACGGCGCAGGCTACATGGCGTGGATGCTCGGCGGCTCCGCGACGATCCTCCTCCTCTTTCTCGTGACCGCGATCTTTCGCGGCGCGGGCAATGCCGCGATCGCGCTCCGCATCCTCGTCGTCGCAAACGCGATCAACATCGTCCTCGACCCGTGCCTGATCTTCGGGCTCGGTCCGTTCCCCGAGCTCGGCGTGACCGGCGCCGCGATCGCGACGAACATCGGCCGCGGGATCGGCGCCCTCTACGGCTTCTACCTCCTCGCTGCGGGCCAGGGCCGCTTCCCGCTCAGGTTCCGCCACCTCACGCTGGTGCCGCGCGTGATGCTCCGCCTGCTCCGCGTGTCCGCGGGCGGCGTCTTCCAGATGATCATCGCGACGTCGAGCTACATCGTGCTGATGCGGATCATCGCGGACTACGGCAGCACCGCCGTCGCGGGCTACACGATCGCGCTCCGCATCGTGCTCTTCACGCTGATGCCGAGCTGGGGGCTGTCGAACGCGACCGCAACGCTCGTCGGCCAGAACCTGGGCGCGGCGCAGCCCGACCGGGCGGAGCGCTCCGTCTGGTGGGCGGCGCGCTGCAACCTTCTTTTCCTCGTCGGCATCGCGATCGTGTTCGTCGCGCTCGCGCGGCCGATCGTCGGTCTTTTCACGGACGATCCCGAGGTGCTCGACTACGGCGCCGCATGCCTGCGCATCGTGAGCTACGGATACGGCTTCTACGCGCTCGGCATGATCGTCGTTCAGGCGTTCAACGGCGCCGGCGACACGGATACGCCGACCTGGGTCAATTTCGTGTTCTTCTGGCTCCTGCAGCTTCCGCTCGCGTACGCGCTCGCGCACACGGCCGAGATGGGGCCGCACGGCGTCTTCTGGGCGATCGCGATCGCGGAGTCCCTGATGGCCGTCGCGAGCGTTGCGCTGTTCCGCCTCGGCCGCTGGAAGCAGAAGGTCGTCTGACCGCCCGCGCCGGGGCGGCGCGGGCTCGAGCGTTTGGCACAAGACTTGCTCCGGACGCTGGCGACAGCGATTCGAACAAAGGAGTCCGCCATGGCCATCGCGAAGGTCATCGAGCTTTCGTCGGCATCCCCGGAGAGCTTCGAGGATGCGATCCGTAAAGGTCTCGAGCGCGCAGCAAAGACCGTCGAGAACATCCAGGGTATCTGGGTCAACGAGCAGCACGTGAAGGTCGACAACAACAAGATCACCGAGTGGCGCGTGAACATGAAGGTCACCTTCGTGCTGAACGACTGAGCGCAGCGACGGCACCGGCGGGTTCACACGGGTCTCGAGCCCGCCGGCTGCCGCCTCTTCCGGTCGTCCCGTTTTCGGCTAGAATCGGGCCGGGGGTATTGCAGAGCTTTCGGCGATTCTAAAGACATATTCGACAAAGGACGCTCCGCACGTCGCGAAGGCCGCATACTGGAAAGAGCTGCTGACGAAGTACGTCACGCCGCTCGAGTTCACGCCGAGCGAGACGTTGCGCTTCGATGCGCAGTTTCGCGTCGACTCGATCGGTCCATTGTCGATCCGTAGGACGGTCTCGATGCCGGCCCGGATCGACGTCACGGAGCAGCACGTCGCAGGCGTCGTGGAGCAGCGCTTCTTTCTGGTCATGCCGGTCGAAGGCCGCGTGCGTTTCGTGCACTACGGCCGCGAGGACGAGCTCGAGCCGGGTGATTTCGTTCTGTTCGATGGGATCGCGACGGGAAGGCTCGAGTTCGACGAGCCGAATACGTCCCTTCATCTCGTGCTGTCGCCGAACGAGCTCCGTACGCGGCTGCCGAATCCCGAGAACGTCTGCGGCCTCAAGGTGTCGAGGGACGGGGACTTCGGCCCCGTCGTGCGCAGTATCCTCGAGGACGTCTGGCGTCAGGTCGAGCGCGGCTTCGCCCAGGAGCACGGACCGACGATCGCGAAGAACATGCTCGACGTGATCGCGACCGCGTACTCGCTGCAGCACGGCAAGCGGTTCAGCGAGTCCGCGTCGGTCACCGAGCGCCGCGCCCACATCAAGCGCTTCATCGAGGCGCGGCTGCGCGACCCGAACCTGAGCGCATCCTTCGTCGCCGACTATTTCGGCGTGTCGACGCGATACGTCAGCATGCTGTTCGAGAAGGAATACGAGCCGGTGTCGGCCTACATCCAGCGGCGCCGCCTCGAGGAGTGCGCCCATCAGCTCGCGAGCCCGGAGTGGCAGACCTTCAGCGTGACCGAGATCGCGCGAGCGTGGCGCTTCGTGAACCGGGCGCACTTCTCGCGAGTTTTCAAGAAGCACTTCGGCGTGAGCCCGATGGAGTATCGCCGGCTTCGCCGCGCACGAGGGCCGGATTGACATCGGCCCGCTACGACGACACGAGAAGGAAGAAAGACAACGACACCTGCGCGCACCGCTTCCGGCCGCGCATCCTTGCCATGGAGAGAACGATGACCCGTCCCTACTTCGCCGCCTGGCTGATCGCCGCCGCGGCGCCTTGCGCCGTCTTCGCCCAGACGACCGACGAGTTCGTGCCGGTCACGGACGAGATGCTGCAGAACCCGGATCCCGCCGACTGGCTGATGTGGCGGCGCACGCTCGACAACTGGGGCTACAGCCCGCTCGA
>Ga0079224_100011061_pt1 | contig 12407 bp, 8 predicted proteins | sample Stecom2015_FD_80414 | JGI IMG/M metagenome (GOLD analysis project Ga0079224, IMG submission 80414) | Agricultural soil microbial communities from Utah to study Nitrogen management - Steer compost 2015 | ecosystem: Environmental > Terrestrial > Soil > Agricultural land | place: USA: Utah...
TCCAAGAATGCGCAAGATCGAATCAACCATGATGCCCACTTATTTGGTGCCTTATCGGGACTGTTGATTACTATTTTGCTCCATAGCTGGATCATTAACCATTTTATCGATCAGTTTTAGGCGATATAATGGGTTTGTCGCCAAAAAAAGATACCTTAGATTCTAAAAGACTTAGTTTAATTTTGAACAACTATTGTCCGTCCATGGAGCGAGACGTTCATTCCTCCGCGGTTAAAAATCTTCAACAGCTCATGGATGTCTTCCGATCTTTTTATCTTGCCCACAAATCGTTCGGAGGAGATAGGTCCTATGTATTTCACATTCACTTGATACCAGCGTGACACCTGACGCATGAGTGTAGGTATATCGACTTTATCAAAACGGAAGTAGCCATCTCTCCAGGCTGTTGCTTGCTCGATATCGCCTCGTTGAACGTGTAGGCTACGCCCCGTATTCAACACCTCATCGCCAGGTTTCATCTGAATAGACGAGCCGAAACCCTCCAATTCGATTGAGCCGGTGACTAGTGTTGTCCGTGTAAATGGTTCATCCGCGTACGAATTGACATTAAAAGAGGTGCCTTTCACGGTAATTTTTTGTCCGTTGGATTTGACAGAAAAAGGCCGTTTTTCGTCTTTTAATACATCGAAAAAGACTTCTCCTTCCATTTCTATGACACGCTCATCTTCACTAAACACTAGTGGGAATTTAATCTGTGACAACGAGTTTAGCCATACCTTGCTGCCGTCCGGAAGGATAATATGATAGGTTCCGCCCCGTGGTGTTTCGATCGTATGAAACTTATTGCGCAAGTTTTCCTCGGCGCCGTTCTCTAGTGCCAGATTGGATAAATCGTACTTTAAGCTTCCCCCTGCATTGCGGACAATAGCGGAGTTGTCTTCCACGGTTTCGTCGGACATTTCAAAGCTGTCTAATATGATTTGTTTCCCGTCGGAAAGGGTTAAGATGGCGTGTTTCCCACCGGGTTGTACCACAGCTTGTCCGATTTGCTCTTCTTTCACGCTTTTGTCGGCGTCGCGGATGACGGAAAAATATACAACAAAGCCCAACAACACCAAGACCGCAGCCGCAGTAAAACGCCCATAGTACTTGGAAAGCTTCCGAGGCATAGCTTCGGTGTCGTCAGGAAAATTGGAAATCATATCTTCCTCCAAGTATAGATCAAGCTTTCCTTGCGAGAGAAGATCGAAGAATACGGTCAATTCCCGCTTTGTCAACGTTTTGTTGATGTAGCCTTCTACCAGCCTCCTGTAATATATTTCCTGATTTTCCACGATAATATATATATGACGATATCCAAATGTGTCAGGGCAACCAGATGTTAAAAAGGAATAGGAAATAGACAAAATTGAAGCGGTCGATTTGAAACCGTGACGTAATTTCCTTGCTCATTTTTTTCATTGTTGCCACCATATGATGCTTTACGGTGCTTTTAGAGATGTTAAGCTCCACCGCTACTTCATCATATGACTTTTCTTGCTCCCGGCATAGTGCGAAAATTTTCTGCGACTTTTCGGGTAGTGTTTTCATATAGTTGTTTAGGAAGCTAAAATATTCTTGCTCAGTTACAAACAACTCTACTTCGTTAGACGAGAACTGAAACTCGTTCAGTATCTCATTGGGCATGACATCTAACCTAGACACCTTTTTGAGGTAGTCTAAGGTGTGATTCTTCGCTATGCGATAGATGTAGGAATTGAAATTGACGACTTTATCCAGAAAGTTCCGTTTTTCCCATAATTTGACGAATACATCTTGTGTTAAGTCTTCGGAAACATTTTTAGAATGTACGTAACGGTTTATAAAAATGTTCAGCTTATCATAATAAAGGTCGTACACCTCCATAAATGCATTGTGATCCCCTTCCTTTAAGCGATTAATCAAGATATACAGATCCATAATAATTGGTTTTATCCCACAAAGATAGTAAAATCAATCTTTGCGCGACGGATAATAGCTTGCTTCCATCAAATCTTTGACATTAGAAAATGGTTTGGCAGGCTTTAAATACCGTTGTAGAAATTGATAAACCTTCAGGCGAACTTCCTTAGCGGTATAACTATCGATACGGTCAAAATGGTGTCCTCCGGCAATGTCCTCATATATTTTGTACTCAAACTTTTTGTCATTGGCTTTCAACGCACTAATCAAGTGTTCGACCTCTTCGATCAATACATCGTCGTCGTTTGTATTGGCATGAATAAGAAGCGGTGTTTCCAACTTGTGCGCTTGAAATGCAGGCGATCTCCGTCTATATTCCTTCACGTCATCTTTGGCCTCTTTTCCGATATGGTAATCTGCCGAAAATAGCTTACGATAGCTATCGCTCATGTATCCCATGCGCATGATAAGGTCACTAACAGGTACTCCGGCGTACGCGACGGCATAGCTTTCTGGGAAATTAAATACGTTGAGCAAAGCGTGTAGCCCTCCATGACTCCATCCTACTGCGCCGACACGATTCGCATCTATAAACGGGTAGTTTTCTACCATGTAATCGCGACAAGCCTTGGTGTCATCGATTTCTAGTCCTCCGTAGTCAATCGCCTGTTGAAACCGCTTGCCATATCCTGTGCTACCCCGGTATTCCGGAGCCGCGACGATGTAGCCTTGCGCGATAAATTCTTTGACAATGTGGCTGTTACCCAACCCGAAGTTGCCGTGAACACCGCCGTGAACTAAAACAATCAGCGGATACTTTTTGTCGGGATCAAAGTCTTTGGGGATAAAAACATAGGACCAAAATATTAAAGGATTGCCGGCTCCTTTCGCTGTCTTGCTTTTAATTTTTAAAGCCGGTCCGGTCATTCTTACTTTGTCAATGTAGGCGATTTCTCCCAGCTGCTCATACCAGCCCACATCCTCAATCTTTTTATTGAGTTGGGCAAAGGAGTAGCTTAAGTCGCTAATTCTATTATTCAGACGATTGATTTCTCGTAGCAAATCTGCAGTCTCTTGCCCCTTGGCGGAGAATATAAAAATAAAAGCGAAACATAGGGGGTATAATAGCTTGTATCGTTTCATAGTTGTGTTTTTTTCAGTTCATTGTTTTACTTTTTTATTGTCCGTACAAATAGTTAAGCAATGTACTATTTGCTGTAATATAATAACGGCTATCTCTGCGGCTTACTAGGCGAAGCACTTGATTCGTAGCCGTATTGGTATACGGTACCACCGTAAAGCCGTCTTCGTTGAAAATGCGATCCAACAAGGGTTCTATCGCCTCTGCAATATTTCTTGCTGTAGAGTTGTTGGAACCGAAGGTGTAGCTCACGTGATCCTCGCCGTGCTTGGTTGCGGAATAGAAGGTGTTGGCATAGTAGGTATTTCCGTCATCCGGATCGACATAGTAGATGGCCACTCGGAATGTAGGACTGTATCGCAGATCATTGTTGTACAGTTGCATTCTCACAATTCCCGGTCTTTTGGCAAGCATGTTTTGCAATTCTGGTTCAAAAGCCGGACTGAAGGCGGTTAACTCGACATTCATTATGAATAATTGCGTGGGGCGAGAGGCAATCATAAAGTAGTCTGCTGCTCCCGGAGCGGGGAACGCAGGTGTGTGCGCTACAGTCACCTCTCCCGGACCTGCGTCTCCAGCATAGTCCACGTAGATGCGATCGGTTTCGAATGCGCCGAAATCAATAGAGTCGATTGTTTGCTGATTTACTTTGATGGGGGAGAAAAATTTGATTCCTGTCGGTGTCATCTGGTAGGGGTAGGTCTGTGTTTCCGGAAATCCTTCGTCGTTAGGCCATGTAAACGTTATTTTACGCAGATAATGATCCAATTCCCAAGAACCTACCAAGTTCTCTAACGTGATGTTTTGAAAATAAGCCGATGACGAGTTCCGAAACGCGATAATTTTGTCGTTCATTACGCCACGTGCCAACAAATTAGTTACGTCCTGTTCCGTCGCCGGGCGTAGATAGAAGGCTTTGCCTTCTTTGCCTACTAAAGCATCCGAAATCTTGAATCGACCATCGTCCATTCGAGCTAATCTGAATTGATAATTACCTTCCATTTGGTCGTACAATTTATGCCAAACGGAGTAACTTTCAAAGATAAGCTCCGGGAAGACGGCTCCTCCTACTCGGAAACGCGGGGTAGTCTGTATCTCGGTAAACTCAAAGTAATCGGACAGGGTCTCCACTGTCCCATTATCCTTGAACTTCACCCATATTCCGGTACTGCCGTTTTCAGTGTTCGGTCTATAATCGATGTACCAGCCATGGGGTGCTGCCACTAGTTCTTGCCGATATTGCTCTTGCAGCTCTTCTAAATTAGGGACTCCTTCGGGTATAGGACCAAAGTACTCCTCGGTCGTGCAAGAGAGCAGGAGCCATATGCTACTGAATAAAATTAGAATATTCCTTTTCATGATAATTAGTCTATATAACCTATTGGGGGTTTATTTCCTGATATCCATTTCAATGTTAGATATATGGTGCTGTTTTGTTTATTCACGATGCGCACACTTTGGTTGCCGTTTGAGGCTCTGCCATTGGGCCACACGTATACGCCACCCTGCAGTAGTTTACGGTAAAAATTACGTATTACCTCTTTTCGCTCTGCACTAAGGTTGTTAAAGTTCGTGTTACCCAATGAGCTTTCCGGCACCGACGTACTTTGAGTGATTGTCAGGGAGTTGTCTGCCTCTTCGAGGATGTCCTGATGCCATTGATAGTAAGCAGAGCCGTTTAAAGTAACGGTAAACCCGTATCGGTTGTGCCCGGTCGATGCATTATTGACATACAGGTTATACCCTCCAAATGTCATTCCCAAGTCGAGTACCGCTTGGTGTTCTGCTCGCAATCCCGGACCTATACCCGTTTCGTCATCGTTAGTGGCAAATTGCCATCTTGCTTTGAAATCGCTTTCTGACAGACGAAACACATATTCGTTAGCTGTAGGGTAAAGGAAGTTAGGGGTGTGTTCTTGGGCCAGACTTCCTGCCGGAATTCCGTTTGTCGCGTCGATGTGGAGATTATTGCCTGCAAATTCACCGAAATTGAGGCTGTCTACGGTCAAGATGCCCAAGTCGAGGGGTTGTTCAAATGATAGTCCCCAAGGCGTGATGTGATAGGGCGTTGAAGCCTCGTTTCTACCCGCACCACTCATCCAATATACTGTGAGCTTTTGAGCAACTGTATCTAGGTCATATAGCCCGCGAAACTCGTCACCCAACGTAATATTATTGAAATAAGCGATATCGAGTGAAGCGAGTTCCCTTACCTTGAGTACATTTTCTTTACTCAATGCAAGCAAATGCTCTCTATAAGCGATGCGATCTTTTTCTTCTTGAACCTTGGTGTTAAAAAGCTGTCTCTCGGTTGTTCCCATAGGTTTCAATTCGAACTTACGGCCATCAAAACCATCAGAACGGCGTAAGAACACGCCGTCGTTTTCAAAGAGGATATGAAATTTTGTAGCACCGTGGAATTGATCTTTGAGATCGCCCCAGATAGAATTTGTCTCGAAAGTAAGTTCGGCGTCGTACGTGCCTTTGATTTCGTAGGTGCTCTGTGTAGGCTCCAGGTAACCCTCTCTATCGACGGCGTAGCTGTACTGCTCTTCATTTTCAAATTGTAGATGCATAAAAACAGTATCCGATTTGTCCGACGGCTTGTACGCGAGGAGCCATCCCTCGTCATTATTAATCAACACGTCGTAACGCTCTTGAATCTCTTGAGGCACATCTCGTCCGTCGGGCTCGTACAGGATAGACGAAAAGTCACTTTTGGAACATCCTATCACCATCAGCAACAGGAATGCTGTATATATGGTATAACGTTTTTTCATAGTCGGTTTACATTATCTTATAGTATATCACTTTCCAAAGCAGAGGTTATATATGCATTGATTTCGTGGAGGTCAATCCCTAAGTTTTTGTAGAAGTTCATAATCAGATGATATTTTTTCTTTAACCTTTCGTTTTGATTGACGATTGCTAAGACTTCTGCTTTTGGATTGCCCACGATTCCATCGACAAAAGACGCAAAATCCTCCGATTCGTTGCTCATTCCATACGGTCGCCAAAAGCCCCGACTGCGCGCCTCGGCTTCGGTAAATGACGTAAAGCTTGTGCTGATAGCGTAGAGACCTTTGGATACTTCATCGTAGGTTAGCGGTCGTCCGTACTTTTTATCTAGCGCGTGAGCTAGTTCGTGGTGCAATGTCGCTACTTGAGAGCCGAGCCAACTCCTGTTATCGAGGTTGTATTCATTGATGCCCGCCACCATGATACGACTAAATTGGGCAGCAGCTCCGGAACCGGTAAATGATGCCTCTTCGCCGTTGTTGTAGTTAATTCTACTGCCGACCAACAGTAGTTGTATGGGTAGGTTCCGGCGCATGAACTCTGAGTTTTGGCTGTCATAAGATGAAATAAAGAGCTTTTGCACGACCACGTCGATGTATGGATAAATTAACTCGAATCGTGGCGGTGTAGCAACCGCACTGGTAGAGATATACCGTTGATCCCATTTATAGAGGATTTTGGTTTGGTACCGCTCATACATATCTTTTATCAGCGAATCTGTCGGGTTGTCGGGGTTCCATTCGATATCCGGTTCCTCGTAGGGGATTATTTCGCTATCTTTTGCACAAGAACCCAAGGTTGTCATTATCACAAGAGTCCAAGTATACAATATTGTTTTTCTTGTTTTCATCGCTATCTAGGGTTTAATTGAATTTCTGGATTTGCCGTATACTCGGAGAGTGGTATTTGTACGACACGTCTCGGGTCATCGGGTGCCAAAGTGATATCGCCACTGAGTGTATAATGGGTGACCGGAATACCAAAGCGTTTGATGTCAAACCAGCGGAGTCCTTCGTACGCAAACTCGCGCCGGCGCTCATCGATAATTCGTTCTAATAGCTCATCGATGTCCGCGAAATCGGACTCTTTCAATGCGGTAAAGGGTTGTAGTCGTCGCACTAATAATTGATTAAGTAGATCGATTGCAATTTCTGGTTCGGGATTGTCTTTCCGTATGGCTGCCTCCATAGCGGTCACCATGGCTTCTTCAACTGAAAATAAAGGAATATCCGAATATTGCTGTCCGCCGGTGCGCAACGACCTGAACTTTCGCGCATAATAATTGGGGTGGATATCTCCACCGGTTCGAGTATATATCTTGCCTCGATAATCATTGGTTGCAAAAGTGGCTCTAAATTCATTCGCGTAAAAACCGCTTAGGTAAAAGGAATTCCACTCTAACGTACGCTTCATCAAAAGGATATTAGGTTTTGACGTCGAAAAGTATTCATCGGCAAAGACTCTAAAGCTGGCTTCAAAATGCTGATGGTCATCGATCAAGTCGCGTATAGAGCTGTTGTACTCTAACACCGTCAATGCATGTTCCAAGGCCTTGTCGAAATTTCCTTTAAAGAGGTAAAAACGGGCGAGGTAAGCATGTGCTGACGCTTTTGTGAAATGGAATTGTGACTTGTCGACGTAGGTGTCGTTGAGCAAGGCTAATCCTTCTAATGCGTCGCGCTCCGCCTTTTCATATACCGCAGCCACACTCTCTCGTGTGTAGTGGACGATATTTTCCCGCTCGGTTTCGGTGATATACGTTACGCCTAAATCCGCAGCCGCGCTCGTACTGTCGTAATGCTTTCCAAATATATTGACGAGCATAAAATGGCAATAGCTGCGCACTAATAGCGCTTCTCCTCGGAGGGAATTTCTTAATCCCTCATCGTTTCCTTCAGCCTCATCAAGCCCTTCTAAGGCCACATTCATGTTATAGATGACGTGGTAATAATGCCTCCAAGCCGCTTCCGGAGTGACGGCATTATTCTGAATATATTCGTCCGACCACAGGTAGAATGGCATGAGCCAAGAGTTGATATTGGCATTGTTGTAATCCGGATAATGGTAGTATCTGAAATTGTCGGTATAGAGCTCCAAAAACAAGTGCCTAGCTTCCGGATAATTGCCGGAGATGAGATCCTTGTAGTCTTCCAACGTCGTTAGTCGCATCCTGTTGTCGGGGTCTACGCCCAGATACTTTTTACAAGATGTAAACAATAACGTCACACCGATCAGCAGAGATATATAAAACTTCAAATTTGAATATTTCATGGTTATAATCTAAAAGTTAACATTGATACCCAATGTATAGGTTGTTGCTGCTGGAATAGATATCCCTGTTACTAGTGCTTCAGGGTCTTGGCCTTTCAGTCGCTTGTCTGCCCACAACGCCACATTTTGCGCTTGACCGGTTATTTGTATACGCTGTAAGCGCGTTTGTGAAATCCAGTTGGCCGGTAAGTCATACCCCAGCATAATATTTTTGAGCCGGATAAACGACCCATCTACTGTGCGGATGTGCGAACGATTATAGTAAGTGTAAGGATCGGAGCTGCTACCTACCAGATAGTTGCGCGTTTCTACATCCAACAACCGGGGCACATTGGTATAGTGCTCATGCCCGGGAGCGCTCCATCGATTGGCGAGTGCCGCATCAAGAGCCTCTACATCATTATAGTAGCCTTTGTAGAAAGGATTTAAACGGATTTTGTTGCCGTAAGAATAGGTGAATAAGAAAGATAACCGCGCTCCTCCATAAGAAAAGCTGTTAGTAATACCTCCCGATGCAATAGGTTCCCGGCTGCCTTCGTATTTGAGCTGAGAGAGATCGCGGGTGAATTTGCTCATCCGATTGGTAGGATTTCCCGAGGGTCCGATAAACAAAGGCAGCCCTTCTGAATCTAGACCGGCAAAACGAATCGAAAAGAGGCCGTGAACAGGATATCCCACATTTGGGCTTCCGCGGTCTACCGTGGCTTGCAAGATGGTGTTCATGTGCGACATCTTGGTGATCTCATTTTTGTTGAATCCATAGGTGAGTATGGTAGACCAGTTGAATTTACCACGTTGGATCAAGTCTGCGGATAGCGTGGCCTCATAGCCGTAGTTTTTCATGTCTGCCCAGTTAATCGTTTTACGGGAGAAACCGCTGATACTGGATACATCAATTGTACCGATCAAATCATAATTTTTTCGGTTATAGTATTCTAAGGTCACATTAAATCGCTTAAGAAAGCCAAACTCTACGGCAGCGTTCAGCATATGTTCTTTTTCCCATTCAAGATTGGGGTTGTCGGGTGAGCTAATATTGACCGAGTTTTCTATGGTTTCTTCCTCAAAGCGCGTTGTCGTGCCATAATACGCAATCATCTCGGGACTACCTAAACCACTAATATTCCCACGAAGGCCGTAGGATCCTCTCAGCCTTAGGTGATCCAACCAATCCTTATTCTGCAAGAAGCGTTCGCGATCTGCACTCCAAGATGCGCCGACTACCCAAATGGGGAGAAATCTAAACTTTTGCGATGATCCCAGCCGATTAGATCCATCCGCTCGTGAAGATAGGGTCAAGTTATATTTTCCGAGATAAGAATAGGCCAAATTAGCAAAAAAGGACGCCTCGCGCAGCACATTTTGGCCGCGTACGTAATACGGCTTGTTGCCGCCCAAGATGTCCCTTTGCAGCGCCAGATGGTCAGGTGTGGATATCATCCCCCTGTAGTAATTGTACCCATAACCTTTATGGTAATCGCTGTGATACTGTCTGTGACGAATTTCGGTTCCTCCCATCAAGTCGAAAGAGTGCTTTTCGTCTATAATAGGCTTCCAATTGACCGAGTTTCTAACGGTGTAGAAGTCGCCCAACGTGTTGTCCATGATCAAGATACCGCCGCGTGGTAACACAGTGGTCGGGTAATCATCGGTGGTGTATATGTTGTTATACAACAAAGGGTTACGCTCGCGAATAGGGATGCTCTGCATAGCACGATAGCTCGCTGCGACATTGGAGTATTCTGTCGCTACGTGCTCGGTGGTGGCATTGGTCAAACGCCCGGAGACAATTCCCAGATAGCTCAAGTTGGACGTGATGTCCCACTTTGCTTCCAGTTGTAAGCGCAGCTCTCTTGAATTTATGTTTATAAAGTTGTTATTCAGTTCATTCAATATGTTGAACGGCGCATAATTCATTTGGTAATATTCATAATCTCCGTTGTCATCGTAGGGTCTCATCGCCCGTGACGTGCTGTAGGCATAAGCATAGGGGTTGATGTCAAACTCCCGGCTCACGACACCGTTGTCCTCGGACGAATCGAAGGTTCCGAAGGATCTCTGCTTGCGCGAGGAGCCGTAAATGTTAGCCATCACCGAAAAGCGGTCTGTCAGTTGGAAATTCCCCTTCAGATTGGCCGTAAAGCGATCTGTGCCCTGACCAGCTGTTTGTCCCGCATCATTGAAATAACTTGTCGAAAAGTAGAACTGTGATTTTTCAGTTCCTGCCGAAATACTTGCGCTGTGTTCTTGCGTCAATGCGTTCTTAAAAATGACATCAAACCAATCTGTGTTGAAGGTCTTCGCCCGGTTGATAGCTTTGTAATACTGCTCCCAGGTGATGTTTTTCAAAGAGAGGTCACTCAGTAATTTTCCGAACATGCCATACGTTGCATTCAAAGAGGGAAAATCGATAAGGTTTTTGTCGAACATCTCTTCCGAAAACTCCATCCTTTGCTTCGAATTCATCACGTTGAAGTCCTCTATAGTAGGTTTTAGAGCCAACGAGAATGTGTTTTTGTACGAAACCCTCGGTTTTCCTATCGTCCCCTTTTTGGTTGTCACGACGATTACACCATTGACGGCTTGGGTACCGTACATAGCCGTAGCCGAAGCATCTTTAAGTATTTGTATATCTTGAATGTCATCGGGGTTTATTCCGGATATTGCAGAACTCAGCATTGTTGCCGCGTCGCCAGAATAAAGCTGATTGGGGTTCACATTAACCGGATCATCCAAAACGATACCGTCTACCACCCACAGTGGCTCTTGGTTTCCGCTGATTGAGGAGTTACCTCGGATACGAATTTTTGATTTTGTGCCGAATGTACCGCTGGTGTTTTCCACCGCCACACCAGCAACCATGCCCTGCAATGCTTTGCCCACATCGCCAATACCGGCGGTAGCTAAATCTTCGCCTTTGACTTTGGATACTGAGCCCGTAAAGGTGCGTTTGTCGACTGTTTGATAGCCCGTTACTACGACTTCGTCTAGGTCGCCAAGCTCACTTACCAACAAGATGCGTAAATTACGGTTACTTCCCACCATTACTTCTTGCGAGTGATAACCTGTGTAAAGGACCTCCAGAGAGGCACCATCCTTTACATTTGGTAAGGAAAATGCCCCGTTAATGTCGGCAACAGTTCCTGTCGTAGTCCCCATAATTCGAATCGTAGCTCCAATCAACGGTTCGCCGGTCTGACTGTCCAACACTACACCTTTCAGTTCCGCCTGCTGGACGGGGATAGCATGTTCGGAAGCAGGTGTGGGGTTATGCTTTTGGTTAACGATAATCGTTTTATTGTCAATCTGATAGGTTAGCCCATTCTTCGATAGCACTTCGTCTAGCGCAGTCTTTAGCGTGACATCCTGAAAACGGACATCCACGGTTTTGGACATCAGATGATCGTCGTAACGATAAAAGATGTTAAATCCCGACTGTCGCTCTACTTCGCGCAATACTTTTTCGATAGTAACCTGACGCCCCTTAAAAGTGATTGTCTGCGCAAGGACATGTGCGCTCACATGACTAAGCGATAAGATCAATAAAAAAATAATGAACTTCATTATTAAAAATAGTTTTCGATATGCAGAAGGACTTAAAATACTGCACTCTTTCAATTTAAAATGCATAAATTTGTTTCATTAGGTAAGGGTTAATTATTGTACGTTATCTCTAATCTATTTTTAAATTGGGTGTGGGGAGTTCCGAGGCTTCCCACACTTTTTTTTATGTTAATTGTTAATTGTCAAGGATTTTTGTTTTTCAACATAGGGAGCCTTGAGGTTAAACGGTGCGATATCTCTTGCACTGCTATAACCATGACGATTACTAGACCGATATGGGTAAGAGTTTTTGCAAAAATATTGTTTAGGCGCTCTTATTAGTTGGGCATAATGATGCACGTCGTTAGATATTCGATCCTTGACAAAAGAAGCCAATGCGGCAGAGCGGATTTAACGGCGCCGCTTGGGGCTCTTGTTTCAAAAGTATTTCATGCTGGGTAGACGCCAGACCGCTAGTGTCTTGCAAATTAAGCAAAATTCTCGGAACGGGTGTTGTTTAGACAAAAGGGTTGCCTGCAGCGGGACACTGTGCAAAGATGAGCAAAACGGTAGGCTTACGATTTTGGAGTTGGCTAAGGTGTTTTTTGGGACATTAGCCCATCCAAGTTTCTCGGTCTAAACTTCTGAATTGTATTGCTTCCGCTAAGTGTTGGTTTTGAATATCTTCAGCGCCTTCCATGTCGGCTATTGTGCGCGCTACCTTCAATATCCGATCGTATGCTCTTGCCGA
>Ga0079224_100011062_pt1 | contig 12407 bp, 10 predicted proteins | sample Stecom2015_FD_80414 | JGI IMG/M metagenome (GOLD analysis project Ga0079224, IMG submission 80414) | Agricultural soil microbial communities from Utah to study Nitrogen management - Steer compost 2015 | ecosystem: Environmental > Terrestrial > Soil > Agricultural land | place: USA: Utah...
CCGGCGCGCCTTCGGCCAGCAGCGTTTCATAGTCCAGCGGGCCAATGGCCTCATTGCCACCGGTGTAGAGCGGATCGTTCACGTCCACCAGCAGCAGGGGCGCGCTCGACTGGCGCAGGGCCAGCGCCTTTTGCATGAGGGGGGTGAACTCGCGGTCCACCAGCACGGCGCGGGCTTCGCCATGGTCCAGCATGAAGGCGATGGCCTCCGGGTCCATGCGGGTGTTGAGTGCGTTGAGCACCGCGCCTGCCATGGGAACGCCGAAGTGCGCTTCCACCATGGCGGGGGTGTTGGGCAGCATCACCGCCACCGTGTCGCCGGTGCCCAGGCCACGGGCTCGCAAGGCACTGGCGAACTGGCGGCAGCGGCGGTAGGTGCTGCCCCAGCTCTGGCGCAGTTCGCCATGCACGATGGCCAGCTTGTCGGGGTAGACCTGGCCCGCCCGCTCCAGGAAGCTCAGGGGTGTCAGCGCCGTGAAGTTGGCGTCGGTTTTGGGCAGGTCCTGGTCGAAGATCGAGGCCATGGAAATTTCTCCGTCAATCTGGTTTTTGTGGGGGCACCACTCGGATGCATGCGCCCTGAACGCCGACAAGCTGCCCCAAGCGGATCTTGCACGTCTTGCGCAGCTCCGTCTGGCCATTGACCTGGACGAGCCCTTCGGCAACCATGGTCTTGGCGCGCCCACCGCTTTCGGCCAGGCCGCAAGCCTTGAGCAGGCTGTCCAGGGTGATGTACTCACCACGCAGTTCAAAGTCGATCTGTTGCAGGGGGGCCATGGGGTGTGGAGTGAGGGCTAGGGTTTTTAGAAGGGCCGACGTGCTGTCCATGCGGTGTGGGCAGTGCACAATCGGCGCATTGTGCGCCCCCGTGTGTTCAGATGAACGGGTTGGAGGCGTGTTTGTCTGTGATCAAGCTTTTCGCGCTCGGTTTCTCCAGGGTTGACCCCAGAGCGGCGTGCACGAGAAGACGGGGTGGCGTGCCATGCATGTTGCCAGATTGTGAGGAATTTCAGAATGAGCCAAGCCACGCTGCACATTGCGCCGACGCCGCACACGGAAGCCGATCCCGCCGAGATCCGGCGCGTTTTCCAGGCCCAGGAGCGCACCGCCCTGCGCTGGCGCGAATCGACGACGGCGGAGCGGATCGATCGTTTGAAGCGGCTGCGCGACGTCATGATGGCCCATGCGCCGGCCTTCTATGCCGCCTTCCAGCAGGACTATGGCAAGCCCCAGATGGAGGTCGACGGCACCGAACTCATGCCCATCCTTGACGAGATCCGGCACACCGTTGGCCAACTCAAGCGCTGGATGCGGCCGACCAAGGTCCGTCCCACCTTGGCCATGGTGGGCACCTCGGCCTGGATCGAGTATCAGCCCAGGGGCCGCTGCCTGATCGTGGCGCCCTGGAATTTCCCGCTCAACCTGTGCTTCGGCCCCCTGGTCTCTGCCCTGGCGGCCGGTAACACCGTCATCCTCAAGCCCTCTGAGATGACACCGGCGGTCAGCGCCGTCATGGCCAAGGTCATTGCCCAGGTGTTCAAGCCCGAAGAAGTGGCGCTGTTCGAAGGCAGTCTGCCCACCTCCCAGGTGCTGCTGGACCTGCCCTTCGACCACATCTTCTTCACTGGCTCGCCGGCCGTGGGCAAGGTGGTGATGGCGGCAGCGGCCCGGCACCTCACCAGCGTCACCCTCGAGTTGGGCGGCAAGTCGCCGGTCATCGTCGACGAATCGGCGAACATCAAGCTGGCTGCGGAAACCCTGATGTGGGGCAAGCTGACCAACTGTGGCCAGATCTGCGTCGCACCCGATCATGTCTTCGTGCACAGCGCGGTGAAAGATCGCTTCGTCGAGGAATGCCGTCGCGTGATCGCCGAGCGCTATGGCTCGACCACGGCCGAGCAGCGCAAGAGCCCGGACCTGGCCCGCATCATCAACCAGCGCCACACGCAGCGCATTGGCGGTTTGATTCAGGACGCTCGCGACAAGGGGGCACGTGTGCTCACCGGTGGTGAGGTGGACGTCGCCGGGTGTTTCATCGCACCCACCCTGATGGATCAATTGCCGGCGTCGGCCTCCATCATGAGCGAGGAGATCTTCGGCCCGGTGCTGCCCATCCTGAGCTACACCGACCTGAACCAGGTCATCGCTGACATCAATGCCGGTCCCAAGCCGCTGGCCTTGTACATCTGGAGCCAGGACAAGGGGCGCACTCGCCACATCCTGAACAACACCAGTTCGGGCGGCGTGGCCTTGAACCATTGCGTCATGCACTACGCCCATGGCAACTTGCCCTTTGGTGGCGTGAACAACTCGGGCATTGGCAGCGCGCACGGCCTGTTTGGCTTCAAGAGCTTCTCGCACGAACGGGCGGTGCTCAAGTCGGGCCCGATCATGTCCGCCGCGCTGTTCTTCCCGCCCTACACTGAAGGCAAGCGCAAGATGATGCGCTTGGGCCTGAACTTCCTGCGCCGCTGAGCCCCGCTGAGTCGTTTGCACTGAGTGATAATGCGCACGGCATCCGGATAACGGACAACGTGTTTCCGGTTGAAAGCCTGCCCCCGTGGCAGGCTTTTTGCATGAAGGCTCAAGGGGCGCAGCACACGTGGACATCTTCATTCAACAACTCATCAACGGGCTGGTGCTGGGCAGCATGTATGCGCTCGTGGCACTGGGCTACACGATGGTCTACGGGATCATCAACCTCATCAACTTCGCCCATGGCGAGGTGCTCATGGTGGGGGCCCTGGTCAGCTGGACCGTGGTGACGCTGCTCGAGTCCAGCGGCATCCCGGGGTGGGCCTTGCTCCTGCTGTCCTTGCTGGCGGCCATGGTGGTGTGTGCCAGCCTGAACTTCCTGATCGAAAAACTGGCGTATCGGCCCCTGCGCTCGGCGCCCAGGCTCGCACCGCTGATCACCGCCATGGGCATGTCGCTGCTGCTTCAAACCCTGGCCATGATCTTGTGGAAGCCCGACTACAAGCCTTATCCCATCCTCCTGCCCGACGATCCCATCGAGATCCTGGGCGCCACCACGAACATGGTGCAGATCCTCATTGTGCTCACCACGGCGGTGACGCTGTGCCTGCTCATGCTGCTGATCAATGGCACACGCCTGGGCCGGGCCATGCGGGCCACGGCCGAGAACCCGCGCGTGGCGCAGTTGATGGGCGTGCGCCCCGATCATGTCATCAGCGCCACCTTCATCATTGGCGCCGTGCTCGCGGCCCTGGCGGGCGTGATGTGGGCGGCCAACTATGGCTCGGTCCAGCACACCATGGGCTTCCTGCCCGGCCTCAAGGCCTTCACGGCGGCGGTGTTCGGTGGCATCGGCAACCTGCCCGGCGCCATGGTGGGAGGGGTGTCGCTGGGCATCATCGAAGCCATGGGCGCCGGCTACATCGGCGACCTGACGGGTGGGGTGCTGGGCAGCCACTACCAGGACATCTTCGCCTTTGCCGTGCTCATCCTGGTGCTGACCTTGCGGCCACAAGGCCTGCTGGGTGAGCGCGTGTCCGATCGTGCTTGAAGGGCTTGCACGCATGACCCGTTCCAAGCTCATCATCTTCGTGCTGGCGGCCGTGCTGCTGGCGGTGCTGCCCTTTGTGGTCTTGCCCCTGGGGCAGGCCTGGGTGCGCATCCTCGACACGGCCCTGATCTACATCCTGCTGGCGCTGGGGCTCAACATCGTGGTGGGCTATGCCGGCCTGCTCGATCTGGGATATGTGGCCTTCTACGCGGTGGGCGCCTACCTGTTCGCCCTGCTGGCTTCGCCGCATCTGGCCGAAACTTTTCCTGCGGTGGCGCAGGCCTTTCCCCAGGGATTGCACCTGCCCTTCTGGGCCCTGATCCCGCTGGGTGCGGGGGTGGCTGCCATCTTCGGGGTGCTGCTGGGCGCGCCGACCCTGAAACTGCGGGGCGACTACCTCGCCATCGTCACCCTGGGTTTCGGGGAGATCGTGCGGGTCTTTCTCAACAACCTTGATGCGCCGGTCAACATCACCAACGGCCCCAAAGGCGTGGGCAGCATCGACCCCTTGCGGGTGTTTGGCGTGAACCTGGGCGAGACCTGGGAGGTGGCGGGCCTGAGTCTGCCCTCGGTCACGCTCTATTACTACGTCTTTCTGGCCCTGGTGGTGGTGGCCGTCATCATCAGCCTGCGCTTGCAGGACTCGCGCCTTGGGCGCGCCTGGATGGCCATCCGCGAAGACGAACTGGCGGCCAAGGCCATGGGCTTGAACACACGCAACCTCAAGCTGCTGGCCTTCGGCCTGGGCGCGGCCTTCGGCGGCGTGGGCGGTGTGCTGTTTGCCAGCTTCCAGGGTTTTGTCTCGCCCGAATCCTTCACCTTGCACGAGTCGGTGCTGATGGTGGCCATGGTGGTGCTTGGTGGGCTCGGGCATGTCCCCGGCGTCATCTTGGGCGCCTTCCTGCTGGCCGCCTTGCCCGAGGTGCTGCGCCATGTGGCCACGCCCTTGCAGGCCATGACCGATGGCCGCCTGGACCCGGCCATCCTGCGCCAGCTCATGATCGCCCTGGCCATGATCGGCATCATGCTCAAGCGCCCGCGCGGCCTGTGGCCCGCGCCGCGGCATGAAAGCGCTTCGCCCTCAGCGGCAGGGAGCAAGGCATGAGCTGGTTTCGGGTGCGGACCGGTGCAACGGGGGGCAGCGAGCCGGCCGAGTTGCTGCAGGTCAGCGGGGTGTCCAAGCGCTTCGGCGGCGTGCAAGCCCTCAGCGAGGTGGCTCTGAGCATCCACCCGGGCGAGATCCATGGCCTGATCGGCCCCAATGGCGCTGGCAAGACCACCTTCTTCAATGTGATCACCGGCCTGGTGCCGGCCGACCACGGGCGTTTCGTGCTGGCCGGTCGTCCTTACGAGCCCAAGCTGGTGCACAAGGTGGCGGCCGCCGGCATTGCGCGCACCTTCCAGAACATCCGCCTGTTTGCCGACATGACGGTGCTCGACAACGTGCGGGTGGGCCGGCATGTGCGCACCAAGGTGAGCTGGTGGCATGCGGTGCTGCGCAGCCCCGTCTTCAAGCGGGAAGAGGCCGAGATCCGCCGTGATGCCCTGGCGCTGCTTGATTTCGTCGGCCTGGCGGCGCGCGCACGCCAGACCGCACACACCCTCAGCTATGGCGATCAACGCCGCCTGGAAATTGCGCGGGCCCTGGCCACCGAGCCCCGTTTGCTGGCGCTGGACGAACCCGCGGCCGGCATGAACGCGACCGAGAAGCTGCAACTGCGCGAGCTCATCGAGCGCATCCGCGCGCAAGGGCGGGCGGTGCTCCTGATCGAGCACGATGTCAAGCTGGTGATGGGCCTGTGCGACCGCGTCACGGTGCTTGATCAAGGTCGGCTGATTGCTCAGGGCACCCCTGCCCAGGTGCAGCGTGACCCGGCCGTCATCCTGGCCTATCTGGGCACCGGCGCCGTGCAGGAGGCCGGCGCATGAGCGAGCACTTGCTGAGCTTGCAAAAGGTGAGCGTCTCTTATGGCGGCATCCGCGCGGTCAAGCACCTGGACCTCAAGGTGCAGGAAGGCGAGCTGATCAGCCTGATCGGCGCCAATGGCGCAGGCAAGAGCACCACCCTCAACGCCATCGCTGGCTTGCTCTCGCCATCCGAAGGCCACATCAGCTACCTCGGGCGGCCCCTGCACGGTCAGGGCCCATGGGAGCGGGTCCGCCAAGGGCTGGTGATGGTGCCGGAAGGCCGCGGCATCTTCGCCCGCATGAGCATCGAAGAGAACCTGCTGATGGGCGCGCAGTTGCGCAAGGACGCAGGCATCAAGGACGACATGGAAGCCATCTACCAGCGCTTCCCGCGCCTGAAGGAGCGGCATCGGCAGTGGGCGGGTTCGCTGTCGGGTGGAGAGCAGCAGATGCTGGCCATGGGCCGCGCGCTGATGGCCCGACCACGTCTGCTCCTGCTGGACGAGCCCTCCATGGGGCTGGCCCCGCTGATGGTGGACAAGATTTTCGAGTTGATCACCGACATCTCCCGCCAGGGTGTGAGCATCTTGCTGGTCGAGCAGAACGCCCAGCGGGCCTTGCAGGTGGCCCACCGCGCCTATGTGATGGACTCGGGCGAGTGCGTGCTTCACGGGCCAGCGGCTGAACTGCTGCAGGACCCGCAGGTGCAGGCGGCCTACCTGGGGGTCTGAGCCGGTCTGTGGGTTCTCAGATCCGCAGGAACAGCAACGATGCCAGGTAGAGCAGGTAGGTGCCCACGAACAGGCCGCCCTCCCGCCGCGAGACCAGCCTGTCGCTGCGGAACACGAACCAGCACGCCACGGCGACGGCGAGGGTCAGGGGCAGGTCGATCCAGTAGATCTCCCGGCTGATGTCGATGCCGCCGGGCGCGACCGTGCAGGTCAGCCCCAGGATGATGAGGATGTTGTAGATGCTGCTGCCGATCAGGTTGCCGATGGCCACATCCCGGTCGTTCCTGATGGTGGCCACCACGGTGGTGGCGAGCTCTGGTGCCGAGGTGCCGATGGCCACGATGGTCAGGCCGATGATGGCGTCGGACACCCCGTAAGCCGCTGCGATGTCGGTGGCGCCGCTCACGAGCAGCTCGGCACCCAGCACGGTCAGGGCCATGCCCGCCAGCAGCAGCGCGCCGTTCCAGGCCGCCGGTGCCAGCCCTCGTTGCACGGCCAGGGCGCCTTCACTGAATTCCTCGGTGAACTCGTGGCGGGCCGCGGCCGACTCGGCCCGCGAGACGAAGACGAGGGCGGCGGTGTAGCCCACGGCACCGATGAGCAGAACCAGGCCGTCCAGGCGGTCGAGCGCGCCGTCCCAGGACAGCACCATCAGCACCATGGCTGACAGGATCATGGCCGGCACATCGAATCGCAAGCTCAGCAGGCGGATGGGCAGCGGCCTGATCAGGGCGCTCAGCCCCAGGATGAAGAGGATGTTGAGCGTGTTCGTGCCGGCGATGTTGCCAATGGCCAGGGCCCCCTTGCCCTCCAGTGCGGCCGTGATGCCCACCGCGAGCTCGGGGGTGCTGGTGCCGACCGACACCACCGTCAAGCCGATGATGATGGGTGCAATGCGCAGCATGACGGCGATGCGTGAGGCCCCGCGCAAGAGCACCTCGGCGCCCACAATGATGACGACCAGGCCGGCCAGGAAGATCAGGGCGGGGTGCAATGGCATGTCAGGCGTCCTGGCGTGGGGCCGGGCGGGAAATAGAGCGGGAAATAGAGCGCGAGATGGCGTGCGCATCCAGCGCACGCAGCACCACCTTGCGGGCCTCGCCCAGCCACAGCACCAGGCTGCCCATGAGCACGCACACGGCCCACTGCGCCAGGCTCAGGGGCGCGGTGCCGAACGCGACGTTAAGAATCTCCAGCTGCACCACGGCCACCTGCAGCAGCGCCGACAGGGCAATGGCAGCCCACAGCCAGCGGTTGCTGAAGAGGTGCACAAAGGCACTGGTGGTGTCAGAACGTGAATTGAAGCAGTTGAACAGTTGCGCGATCACCAGCACGGTGAAGCCAGCCGTGCGCGACACATCAAGGCTCTCCGGACCTTCCACCAGTCCGCCGGGCAGGTAGAGGTCGATGGTGAAGAGGGTGGCCAGGGCCATCACCAGGCCCGACCACAGCACGCCCCACCACATGCGGGCACCGAAGGCCCCTTCGTCCAGGCGGCGAGGCGGGCGTGCCATCACGTCTTCTGTGCGCGGGTCGATGCCCATGGCCAGGGCGGGTCCGGAGTCGGTCACCAGATTGATCCACAGGATCTGTGTGGCCAGCAAGGGCAAAACCAGGGCCGCACCATGGCCTGCCGCACCGGCGCTCAAACCGATCACACCGGCACCGACCACACCGAGGAACACGGTCAAAACCTCTCCCATATTGGATGAGAGCAGGTAGCGCAGAAACTTGCGAATGTTGTCGAAGATGGTGCGCCCTTCGCGCACGGCGTCCACGATGGTGGCGAAGTTGTCGTCGGCCAGGATCATCTTGGCGGCCTCCTTGGTCACCTCGGTGCCGGTCAGGCCCATGGCCACGCCAATGTCGGCGGACTTGATCGCCGGAGCGTCGTTCACGCCGTCGCCCGTCATGGCCACCACATGGCCTTCGCGCTGCAGCGCATCGACGATGCGCATCTTGTGCGCTGGTGCCACGCGGGCGTACACGGATACGTGGCGGACGGTGGCGAGAAAGGCCGCTTCGTCGAGCGCGTCCAGTTCGGCCCCGGTCACAGCCGGCGCCCCCGGTTCGACCAGGCCCAGATCGGCGGCGATGCGCGCTGCGGTGCGCGGATGGTCGCCGGTGATCATGATCACGCGGATGCCGGCGCGGCGCGCTTGTGCGATGGCCACGGCGGCTTCCTCTCGCGGCGGGTCGATGATGCCGACGGTGCCGACGAAGATCAGCGCTTGCTCTAGCGCGTCGTGGGCCCCGACGTGCTCGCCAGCGGCCAGCGGGCGATAAGCCACCGACAGGGTGCGGTAGGCCGCATCCGAGAGGGCGTCGACGTCGGCCAGGGCGCGCGCTCGCTCGGCCGCGTTGAAGGGAAGGACCTCCATGCCTACGCGAATGTGCGTGCAGCGCTGCATGAGCACATCTGGCGCGCCCTTGCTGATCAGCACCAACTCGTCATCGCGCTCCTTGTCGCGGGCGATGATGGACATCATCTTGCGTGAGGAAGTGAAGGGGATCTCGTCCAGGCGCTCGAAGCGCTGTTCACGGCGCTGGTGGACGCCCAGCTTGCGCTCGGCCACTAGAAAGGCGGCCTCGGTGGGGTCGCCCAGAATTTCCCACTCCCCTTGAGCGCCTTGGCGCAGGCCGGCGTTGCTGGCGAGGCTGCCGCCGCTGAGCATGACGATGTGTTCGGCGTGCGCCGGGCCCTGTGTCAGCGGGGCCTGGTCGAGGCGGACTTCGCCCTCCGGCGCATAGCCCACGCCGGAGACTTCGCTGTGCCCAGAGGCGGTGACCACCCGCCCGACGGTCATCTCCGAGCGCGTGAGCGTGCCGGTCTTGTCGGAGCAGATCACCGTGGCGGATCCCAGTGTCTCCACCGACGAAAGCTGTTTGACGATGGCCTGGCGGCTCGCCATGCGCTGCACACCCAGGGCAAGCACCACGGAAAGGATGGCAGGCAAGCCTTCGGGGACCGCGGCGACAGCCAGCGACACTCCCAGCAACAGGACGGTGATCAGGTCGGAGGCGGTGCGAATGTCGGACAGCGCCACGATGGTGGCGACCACGACCAAGGCGATCACGACCACCGCGATGCCCAGCATGCGGCCAATGCGTGCCACTTCCTTCTGCAAGGGTGTGAGCTCGTCCGCTGTGGCTTCCAGCATGGCGGCGATGGCGCCCATCTCAGTGCGCATGCCGGTGGCAGTGACCACGGCCCGCGCCGTGCCTTCCACCACGGCGGTGCCCTTGTAGACCATGTTCAGACGCTCGGCCAAAGGCGCGGAGGCCGTCAGGGTGGTGGCATCCTTGAGCACCGCTTCGCTTTCGCCGGTGAGGGAAGCTTCCTGCACACGCAGGGTTGATGAACGCAGCAGCCGCGCGTCTGCCCCTACTGTGTCGCCTTCGGCCAGCAACAGGATGTCGCCGCGTACCAGGGCCTTGCTGGGGACGCGCTCTTCATGGCCCTCGCGAAGCACTGTTGAACTCACCTCGGTCATGCGGGACAGCGCCGCCACCGCCTGCTCCGCACGGGCTTCTTCCACCACGCCCAGGGCGGCATTGAGCAGCACAATGATGGTGATGACGATGGCGTCGATCGGCCACCCCTCGGACCCCTCGATGATCCAGGCGCTCAGGGCAACGACCACGGCAACCAGGAGCAGGTAGACCAGAGGGTCCTGGAATGGCGCCACGAGTCGGCGCCACAGCGGCCTGGTGGGGGTGGTGCGCAGGGTATTGGCGCCATCGCGGCGCAAGCGGTGCGCCGCCTCTTGGGGCGACAGGCCGACCTCGGGTTCGACTCGCAGCTCTCCTGCGAGTGCCCGCGCGTCTTGCAAGCTGACGTCGGGCACCGGGCTGGAAGGAATGCGGCTGCGTTCGCTCATGTGGGGCGTCATCTCCTGGTGGGACCGAGCGAATCGGTGGGGCCTTGCTCTGGCTCGGTATTTCTAACACGGGGCGCGCCTTGCAGGCCATGGCGGCGTGGCGACGCAACGTTGCCAGGCGTGGTCGCTTTGATCTGGATCAGGCCGCGCCGGATCGACAAAGCCCTACGCGGCACGCGGGGCGTGTGGAATGCAAAATGCGGGCTGGGGGGAACCGGATCGCCATCAGGAGATCCAAACTCCATCCTGTTTTGAAAACCCTTAGGAGACCATGATGAAGATTGGAAGCAGTGCTGCCGCGGTGTTGGTGATGGCGCTTGTGGCGGGCCCCGCCCTGGCCGCATCGAATTGCAGTGTCGACATCGAGGGCAACGATGCCATGAAGTTCAACCTCACGACCATCGACGTGCCCAAGTCCTGCAAGGATTTCACCGTCAATCTCAAGCACGTCGGCAAGTTTCCCAAGAACGCCATGGGCCACAACTGGGTGCTCACCAAGACGGCCGATGTGGCTGCGGTGAACCGCGATGGCGCTTCGGCAGGCCTGGCCAAGCACTACGTGAAGGAGGGCGACGCGCGCGTGTTGGCCTTCACCAAGATCATTGGTGGTGGCGAAACCGACGCGGTGAAATTCTCGACCAGCAAGCTCACGGCTGGTGAGGACTACACCTTCTTTTGCTCCTTCCCCGGCCACGCGGGCCTGATGAAGGGCAAGCTGAACTTCAAGTAAGTCCGTTTGCTGGCGCGCCTCGGGAGGGGCGCGACCAGGCAATGGGGGCGGCGGATGCCGCCTCGGCATGGGGCCGCACGATGTCGGCCAGGGTGTGGCTTTCCAGGGAGGCCAGGAAGCTGGCCATTGCGCCTTGCAACACCCCCGTGAGGCGGCACTGGCCGGAGAGCACACAGCGCTGCCCTGAGCCGAAGCACTCGACGAGGTCGAAGTCGGTTTCCATGCTGCGTACCACTTGTCCCAAACGGATTTCGGCGGGCGCATGCGCCAGGCGGATGCCGCCACCCTTGCCTCGCACGGTGGTGATCCAATGATGCCGGCCGAGCTGGTGCGTCACCTTCATGAGGTGGGCTTGCGATATGCCGTGCACCTGCGCCACCTCGGAGATGGTGCAGAGGCGATCAGGGTGCTGCGCCAGGTGCATCAGCAGACGCAAGGCATAGTCGGTCAACTTGGTCAGGCGCACGTCGCAGTTTCCGGAAAAATCAGGTGCGCGGGGGCGTGGCAGGCCGCTGGATGCGCGCATCGGGTTGGCCGAGCCGCGGCCGGATCAGCAGGGGGAAGAAGCGCCAAAGGTAGAGCGCCCACCCCAGCACCCAGCTCCAGGCGGCTGCCTGAAGCCACAGCAGGCTGGCGCTGGCAGGCAGCAGGGCCAGCAGGCGAAACGCGGCTGAGAGGATGATCAGACCGTAGCTGATCACCATGCTGTGGTCGGTACGCAAGGGCCGACCCAGATGGCCCAGGGCGGTGCGCGTCACCATGCCGATGATGAGCACCGAAAACCCCGCCATGCCGATGACGTGCACCGGCCAGGCCAGGCGTGCCACCCCACCCACCGCGTGAGCGGCGGCGACCAGTAGCCCGGCACCCAGCGAAGCGTAACCAGCGTACAGAACCCACAGCAGCGGTTGGTGGCGAACCGACCAGGGCTTCCAGGCCAGGGTCTGCCACAGCGCCAGGCCTCCCGCCAGCACCAGCGCTGCGGCGGCCGCTTGGGGCCAGGACAGCCATGTGCACAGCACGGCCAGAACCCCGGCCGCGAGCTGCCAGGCCCCGGTATGGGTGTGCAAAGGCAAGTCCAGGCCCGACACAGCACGGCTGGCGAAGAACGGGATCACCCGGCGGGCGACCAGCAGCGCGATCACGCCCATGCTCAGCAAGCCGGCGTGGAAGTGGCGCATCAACTGGGTGTAGTCGCCCTGGGGTGCAGCAAGAAGGTAGAGCGCATCGCTCAGGCCCAGCAGAGCCACCATCACGGGCAGACCGTAGTTGCGACGACTGCGCCGCGGGTAGATGACGCGCGCCAGGGCCGCCGTGGCGATGGCGAAGAAGAGCAGCTCGCTGCCCACCCCCAGCCAGTAGGCGCGCATGTCGGGCACGAGGAAGGCCAGGCGAGCCAGCAGCCACAGCCCGCACAGGCCCGCCAGGGCAGGGCCCCGCAGCGGGTTGAGGCCGGTCCAGTTGCTGGCGGCCGTGAACAGGAAGCCGATGGCGATGGTGGCGATGAAGGCCCACAGCATTTCATGAGCATGCCAAAGCACCCCGCCCAATGGGCCGACCAGACTCTGCGGTAGCCAGATCCACAAAGCCACTGCGACGGCGGCCCACGCGCAACCCGCTACGTAGAGCGGC
>Ga0079224_100011063_pt1 | contig 12406 bp, 10 predicted proteins | sample Stecom2015_FD_80414 | JGI IMG/M metagenome (GOLD analysis project Ga0079224, IMG submission 80414) | Agricultural soil microbial communities from Utah to study Nitrogen management - Steer compost 2015 | ecosystem: Environmental > Terrestrial > Soil > Agricultural land | place: USA: Utah...
AGAATTATAACGTTATGGGAGTAGCTAAAGCAGCTCTTGAAGCTTCTACTCGCTACCTTGCTTATGACTTAGGACCTCGTGGAATTAAAGTTAACTGTATTTCTGCAGGCCCAATTAAAACACTTGCTGCTTCAGGGATTTCTGGTTTTAGAACTCTTTTAAGCCAAGTAGAAGAAATCTCTCCTATGAAGAGAAACGTGACACCAGAAGATTGTGGCGGAGCTGCCGTTTATCTTGCTTCAAATCTTTCAGGCGGTGTGACTGGTCAGGTTCTCTATGTAGACTCTGGTCTAAACATTCTTGGTGGCTTTTAAGGTGCAATATCATTTTGGGCAATTTTCTCCGGAACATCTTAATAAGATGGAGGAGGGGATTGCCCTTTTTAATGAGCAAAAGTATTGGGAGTGCCACGAGTCTTTTGAAGATTTGTGGATGGAAGACCGAAACGATAATGCTCGAAATATTTACTGGGCCATTATTCAAGTTGCTGCTGCTTGTATTCACTACCGTAACGAGAATATCATTGGTGCCCAGGGGATGATTACCAAGGCTCGACAAAAATTCGAGCGATGCCATAATTTAAATGTTTTGACCGATATAGCTTACGAGTACTTGGATTGGAAAGAATTAGAAGAGATTGTCATGCGGATTCCAGAGGGGACGAGTTCAAATCTTGAAGACTTCTCTGAACTCTTTTCATTTAGGTTTAAAAATTATCAAAAGATAGCTGAGTAGGAAGAAAAGATGAATGAAGTAAAGCTATTGCCTATATCTTTAAGACTTATTTTTAAAGATCCTATCAACTTATTGTTAGCGGTAATCCCTACTCTTCTGGCCTTAAGTATCTATATTTTTCTCATTGTACTTGTTTTCAAGAATTCGGACTATTTCGGAGTCTTTATTCAGAATTGGATACCGGATCCTCAAACAGCAGGATGGGTTGGAAAAATAATAACGGCCATTTTTATTATTTTTATGTTTTTGGTGACGAGTTGGACTTTCATTTTAGTGAGTGGAATTATCTCTGCTCCTTTTAACAGCCTTTTGAGCTCACGCATTGAAGAAAAACTTTCTGGAAAAAAAGTTTCAGAAGATAAGAAGAGCACATTCAAAAGTATGCTGAAGGATCTAGGATCTATTTTCGTCAACGAAGTAAAGAAGATGATTTTTATTGTCATCTTAACGGGACTTGCCTTTCTCTTGAATCTTTTTCCTCTTTTCTATCCCATAGGCATTTTTCTTTTGGCCTTGGTACTATCTATTCAGTTTGTTGATTATTCGTGGTCTCGGCATGAGATGACTTTTTCTCAATGTATCTCTGACCTCTTCAGAAACATTTTATCGTATGGAGGGTATGGGCTAGTTTTTTTAGTGTTGATTACGATTCCAATAATCAATGCCTTGGTTCCGGCTCTAGCAACTAGCTTTTTTACAGTTCTATGGTTAGAGAGACAGAAAAAAAGATTGACGGCGTAGTCCATACAATCGCAGTAAAACTTCCGAATGAACTGCAACTAAGAGTATTAAGCTTTGCTTTTCTTCATGCTCTTAGAAGTCAGTATCCATCCGCAGAAATTCACCTCATCTGCGCTAAACATGGGATTGAAGTTCTTAATTTACTTCCTTTCAAGAACTTCTTTTATCATGAGTTCGATGATGAGGAGATTAAATCAGTATTCGATGTTCATCGTTATTGTGCAGGAGCAAAGATTTATAATGTAGATCTATTTATTTCTTTATCAGATTCTTTTTATGACTGTTGCTTGGGTCTTGGTTTGCGTGCAAAAAAGAGAGTTGGTTATAAGAAAGGTTTAAATGGATTTGTCTTAAATGAAGTACATAACTGGATGAATGGTCAGCACGTAACGGATAATCATTATCAACTGATCGAGTTTAATCCAGACCAGAGTTTTCGAATATTATCAAGAGAACTAAGGCCAATTTTAGAAGAGGATCTTAAGTATATTGCTTTCAATATTGGGCCTTTGAATAAGGGGCAAATTGATGAAGTGTGGAGAGAGGTTTGCTCTCGCCTGCAGAATCAAAACATCGTCCTTTTTACGGATTTAAGTGAAGATAAATTCATCTTGAATCAAAAAGAATTTCTGAGTCACCTCAATCCTCAAAATAACTATAAATTTTTTCTTTCTGAAGATTATATTGAACTTTCACAGATGATTGCCTTCTCCCAAGGTGTTATTACACGAAACGGAGTGGTCAGTTGCCTGAGTGCTTATTGTGGAACACCAACGCTCATTCTTAATGATAGAGAGGACCCGCAAATTTTTGGTCCTTTTCATTTTATGGCAGAGCTTAAGTATATTAACTTGGATTTTAAAGCGGCAGGAGCTGAGTTGGAGAGACCTTCACAATTTAGCGCTGAGGAAGTTTCCCTCAGCGCCTTTGATTTCTTTAAACTTTATCTTTAATCTTCAAAACTTTCTAAGATGAGTTTGAGAGAGTTGAGCTTCTCGTAGAGTTGATCAGCTTTCTCTTTAACTTCTGCAATAACTTCCGGTTTAGCATTTTGGATGAAGTTTTTATTATTTAACTTAGCTTCATTCTTCTGGAAATCACTCTTCGTTTTATCCATATCTTTTTTTATACGAGCGATTTGCTCATTGATATCAATAAGCCCTTCAAGAGGAAGGAAGATTTCAGCATGGAGAGTTGCAAAAGAAGCTGACTTCTTAGGACGCTCAATTTCTTTGGAACGAATGGTCCCAGACTTTACATTGGCAAGGTCCTTTAGAAAGTGACGAGATTCATAAATAAATTTCGCCAGATCTTTGTCATCAGTAAACAGGCGAACATCGACTTCATCTTTTGGTTTAAGGTTTACTGAAGCACGGATGTTACGAATACCTGAAGTAATATCGATGAATTTATTCATCATCTCTAAAACTTCTTCGTTTTCTAATTCTTGATCATACTCTACATATTCTTGATCGATGAGATAACCTTCCACGTCTTTATCAGAGAGGTAAGACCAGATCTCTTCGGTGATAAATGGTGTCATCGGATGGAGAAGGGTAACGATCTTTTTGAAGCAATATTTAAGCATTGTTGCTCTTACAACCTTAGCTCTTTCGTCATTTCCATGGAGAATGTTCTTAGAGAGCTCAATATACCAAGAGCAGAACTTCTCATAGACGAACTGATAGATTGTCGAACTAGCATCATCAAAACGATAAACATCTAGTGATTCATTCATTTTCTTCGCGACATCATTTAGTTCAGCGAGAATCCACTTATCATGAAGATGCCATTCTGATTTAACTGGAAGTGTGTCGCTTGCTTTATCAAGGAATGGGTGAATAAAGCGGAAAGCATTCCATAGTTTATTAACAAAGTTTCTGTAGCCTTCAATGCGTTCTGGATCCAGGTTGAGATCGCGGTTATAGCCAGAGCCAGCTGCGAGAGTAAAGCGCATTGCATCTGCACCATATTGATTGATCATCTCAATAGGGTCAATTCCGTTTCCAAGGGACTTACTCATCTTGCGACCTTGTTTATCGCGAACGATGGCGTGAATATAGACATCTTTGAATGGCGCTTTATTAGTCACTTTTTGTCCCATCATCATCATTCGAGCAACCCAGAAGAAGATGATATCAAAACCTGTGATGAGAACAGAGTTAGGATAGAAATCATCAAATCGAAGCTCTTTCATTTTCTCTTCATCTGGCCAGCCGAGAGTCGAGAGAGGCCAGAGACCAGAGGAGAACCAAGTATCTAAAACGTCCGGATCTTGCGTAAAGTTTGTTGAAGAGCAATGAGGACAGCTTTCAGGATGTTCTTCACTTGCCCACTGGTGTTCATTATCACAGTAGTAAACAGGAATTTGATGGCCCCACCAAAGTTGACGTGAAATACACCAGTCTTTTGGATTTCTTAGCCAAGAGAAATAGGTATTTTCCCAACCTTTAGGAAAGAACTTCATCTCTCCTTCTTCAACAGCACGAACGGACTCTTCTGCCATTTTAGTTGTATTAACAAACCATTGTTTAGAAACAATAGGTTCTACAATTTCACCAGAGCGCTCCCCATGACCAACTGGATGGAGGTGCTCTTTTTTATCAACCAGAAGTTCTCCAAGAAGCTCTTCTACTTTCGCTCGGGCCTCTTTAGGTTTCATTCCTTGGATTTCAGGAGCATTCTCATTGAATGAGCCGTCTTTATTTAAAATATTGATGATTGGAAGATTATGACGTTTACCAATTTCAAAGTCATTGAAGTCATGGCCCGGAGTTACTTTCAGGCAGCCTGTTCCTTTCTCGATATCTACATGTTCATCGCCAATAATTGGAATTTCACGATTGCAGATAGGGATAATGGCAGTTTTACCAATTAGGTGATTGAAACGTTCATCTTCTGGATTAACTGCAACTGCTGTATCAGCAAACATTGTTTCAGGACGAGTGGTAGCAATAATAATTTCTTCACCCGTTTCCTTAACTTTGTATTTTACATCGTAGAAGAAGCCCTTAACATCCTTGTGGTCAACTTCTGCATCAGAGATTGCTGACTGAAGAACAGGGTCCCAGTTTACAATATAGTCACTTTGATAAATGAGACCTTCGTTATAAAGCATAACGAAGAATTTTTTTACGGCCTTATTAGGAACTTCATCGAGAGTGAAAGTGGAGTAATCCCAATCGCAAGAGATTCCCATCTTCTTTTGTTGATTAACAATTTCACTTCCGTATTCATTCTTCCATTCCCAAACTTTCTTTAAGAATTCTTCACGTCCTAAATCATGGCGTGTTTTCTTCTCTTCTTTCCAAAGGAGTTTTTCAACAACTGCTTGAGTGGAAATTCCTGCGTGATCTGTCCCTGGAATCCAAAGTGTCTCAAATCCTTTCATTCTTTTATAGCGAACGAGAGCGTCTTGTGTTGTTGCATCTAGAGCATGGCCCATATGAAGCTTTCCTGTGACGTTTGGAGGAGGCATCATAATAGTGAAGGTTTTATTTTGCTTACCTTTCTTGGGCTTGAAGCTTTGATTACTTAACCACGTCTCATACCATTTGTTCTGAATATCAGTAGGCTCGAATGTGGTCGGAAGATTATTTTGAATTTCCATGTGTTTCCTTAAAGTGAACTTATAAAATCGTTGTAACTATAAATTGTTTCTTCTTTCGTTTTTAAGTTTTTAACTTTGAACGAGTTCTTTTCCATTTCATCTTTTCCGATAATAATGACGGATTCAGTATCTTTCTTATCACTATAAGAAAAAACTTTTTTAGGTTTATTGGTACCGAACAGAAGTTCTGTTTTCTTTCCTTTACTTCTCAAGTCATAGGCAAGTTTGGTAGCAAATGGTTCTGTCTCTTCGTCCATGTAGCTTACAAGGAAATGGATGTGGGCCTTAGCTACATCCGGAAGAAGGTTATGGGCCTTTAAGAACTCAGTTAAAGGAACTTCTCCAAGTCCGACACCAACCCCTTCAAGAGGCTGTTCGTTGAAAATTTGGAGTAAGTTGGCATAAGCTCCACCACCCGCGATAGCACGGCGATTGTCAGGATGCTTATCAAAAATCTCAAATACAATTCCAGTGTAGTAATCTAGACCGCGAACTACTGACGGATCATAGACTAAGTATTCGCTAAGTCCTATGGTCTTCAAGTTTTCATAAAACTTAAAGAAGTCATGATTCACTTCTGTTTGAGATGAAACAAACTCTTTTAAAGCTTCTACCGAGGTGAGATTCGCGTATTGCTCAAATAAGTGAGCTTTTGCTTCGTCTTGAGTGATAGTCATAACCTCAGCAGAAAACTTTGCTGGGTCCATTTTATTTTTTCGATCCACGAGCTTATAAAGTTTATGAGTTGCTTCGTTATCAAGCTTTATAAGGTCTTTAAAAATCAGATCAACGATACGACGATCATTGAGGTGAATAGCAAAGTGAGAATTATTGGCCCCAAAACCTTGAAGGATGGACACGCATAACTGAATAATCTCAACCTCTCCATGAATGCCAGCGCCAAAAATATCCGCATTATATTGCCAGAATTCTCTTAGACGACCTTTCTGAGGTTTTTCATAGCGCATGAGATTAGGGATAGAGTACCAACGAATTGGCTTAGGAACTTCGCGATGGATTTGTGCCACCATACGGGCCACGGTAGGAGTCATTTCCGGTCGAATGGCAACGTTGCGTTCTCCGCGATCCATGAAAGAATAAATTTGTTCGTTAATGAGCTCTTCACCAGACTTTGCAAGGTAAAGGGCAACTTCCTCGAGGAGAGGACCATCATAAGGCTCATAAGAATATACTTCTGAAACTTCTGACATCTTATTAAAAATATGATTTCTCAGTCTCATATCTTGAGGAAAAAAGTCTCGAGTTCCGCGGTAGGGATTTTTTGAGAGGGTAGCCATTTTTATATCCTTTGAGTGTAACTGACGGCTTGCCCATTATAGCTAAATGACTCTAAAAAGGGTATTAAGAATGAAAAGTGCGCTATGTGTTATTCACTCTCATTTTCAAGTTCTTTAGAAATTTCATCACTCAAAGGCGAAAGGTCATTGGCCTCTATCTGATTGATTTGATCTGTCGCCTTGGTTCTCTCCTCTAGGGCCTTCTCTCGGAGACTTTTATTTTGGTCTAAGAACTGAAGCTCTTTAACTTTATCAGGAGTGAGGTTTTGAAGTTTTACAGGGATATTAAAAAGTTGAGTGGACTCAGAAGCCTGTGCATAACTCATATTTTTAAAAAGTAGAGACCTATCATTGATCTTTCTTAAAACTTCCCAAGAAACTTTCACCGAAAGCTCATTGAAGCGTTGGTGATCGAGGTTATCCATTTGATCAATCCAAGGCATGAGGTAGTGAAGATATTTTTGGAAACGGAGGGCCTCTGCTTTCTTGTCTCCTGAAAAAAGAGTTGGGTTGAAAGAGCTCTGGGTTATGAGTCCTAATTTTTGACGGTGTTTAAGCTCAGCAATCAAAGAGCGCCAAATCCATTTACTAAAGTCAGTTAAGTAGCGCTGTTGATCTTCAAAACGACTCTCTAATCGTTGGATAAGACTTGTCGTGATATCAAACTGGCGGGTTTTCTCAAAACGATATTCCAGAACGCTTTTAGTAACTTCAGATTTTAACAGTAAAAAAATATGTTCTTTCTCAAGAAATCCAAGGTTGCGATTAAGATCCTCGCTAATACCAACAAGTTTGATTTGATCGTTGAGTTCTTTGACTTGTCCCTTCATAGAATTAAACAAAATGTTAAACTCATAGGGAGTTTTGTCACTGATAATAGTAAAATCTTTATTAAAAGCTGACGCTTTCATGGAGAGGAAGCAAAGGGAGATAATTAGGATTTTATTCACCTGCATCTGGTCTTCCTTGGAGTACATCTTCTTCAATATTACTATTTCCTTCAAGGACATAGAGCTTCTCTCGGAAAGGAAGAAGGACTCTGTCATCCATACGAATGAGCTGAGTAACGTTTTCTAGATTTGATTTAATTTCAAGTTTCGAGTCGGCCAGGGTGATTTTGGCTGCTTCCGTTTTCTTTGAAACCAATGTTGAATCAAAATGAGTGGTCTTCACAAAGTAAAGAGAGTCTTTCAAACAAACCATGCTTCCTTGATCAGAATCTCGTGAAGAGTAAAGAGTAGAGTAGCCGCTCGGTTTAGTACTACGCTTAGGATAATGTAAAATTCGACTTCCTCTTTGAACGCCTTCATACGGGAATTCGCCAACAGCGAAATAATCTTTTTCTTGGCAGATTTCAAAGAAGGTCCCTGGTTGATCTGCCTTGAGTAAAGTTTGAGCTTTATTGGTGGTGAGATCAAAAACATTAAGCTGAGCAAATCCTTTATTATTGATATCAGAATAAACGAAGTGAGAAGCCGAACTCATGGCATAGTAGGGGAAAAAGAAGGGATTAGACTTCTTATTAAGGCCTATCTTGTATTCTTTGGAAGTGATAATGTTTTTTAGAATGATCTGACGAACATCAGGTCGGTAAAAGCTAATCCACTCATCACCTAAATGAAGTTGAGGGTAGCGACCTTTACCAACTTCAGTGGGCTTGTCCTGACCAAGTCTTGTGACAAAAATTTGATGTAACTTACTAATGTTGAGTTCACGATGATGTTCTGGAATTACCTCAATAGCGATGCGAACTTTATCTGGAGAGTCGGTGATAAGAAAATCGCTATAGGTTTTATCAGATAAAAAATCTGAACTACGATATCCCACTACGAGCCCTAGGACTCCATTATTCTTCTTAACGTAAGAAGTATTTCCGTCAGTAGAAATATAACGAAGAGTTTCCGGTGCATGCTTAGTAAGAAGCTGCGGAAGCGTCTGAGCATAACTTAATGAACTAAGGAGAAGTAAACTAATCAATAGCATGAAGTGTCCAAATTTTTAATGGGTGGGACTCTTGATAAGACTTCACACCAGAGTAAACCTGGCTCCAACTCATAATACGTGGGGCCTGCAATGAATCGATCGCTGTTCTGATGGTAAAACTAAAACGATCCTTATCCTCGATCATTCCATCAATAATAAATGGTAGTGGACTACACTGTCTTAATGACTGTGTTCTAAAAAAAGTCGGAAGAAGATTTTCCGCACATCCAATTCCGTGTATGAGAGGATTCTTCGCCCTTTTGAAATAAGATTTAACCATTGTGGTGTTCAATATATTAATGGGCTTCTTTTTAAGGTTGTGTTCGAAAAGATAAGTTTGTGCCGTCCTTTCTGATCGAACAGAGAGGGGGTAATACTCAAATTCAACTCTACCTTTAGTTTTCATAAGATCAAAAGGGCGGTCATTGAAAACAATTTTATTAGGGCAATCAGTCGGAGTGCAGTTTTCTTGATTATAAATAATATGACATCCGCTCTTATACTCAAGGAGAAGTGGGTTGTAGGTGGATTCATCTACCATTGAACAAGTGGTTCTTTGAGCAGCTCCTCGAGTATTAATAAGTGCTTGGGCCACAATATTTGTATAGGAGTAAGGATGATTGGCGTAATTTCCAAAGAATGTTTTCTGACAAACATCTCTTTCTTTAATTTTATCAAAATAGCAGGCCTCTAACTTCCAGTCTTCGTCATTATCAACAGATTGATTGAATAATAAAGTTTCAGCAGTAGGGATGACTGAACATTGGCCAATGTGATTTTTTATCTTATCACCGCTAAACTCTAAAAGTAGGCGAGAAGTATTGTTAAAAATTTGGTTTGCTGAAAGACCTGGGCAATCAGCATAATCAGATCGAAGACGAGAGTGGTTTAAAGCGAGTGAAAGGTAATCACATTGCATATGAGGAGTGAGACCTTCACTAATATCAGGATTGTAAAGACAGAGATCATTTTCTCTTTTTAATCGTGATAAGCATTCCTTGTACTGAAGGTTACTAAGCGAATTTGTGCCGAGTGCATTCTTACAGATTTCGTCGAGATAGATTTTATTAGTTAGACCAGAGGCAATTTTATTCCAAAAAGAGACATTTAAAAACTCACCACAGAAGAGTTCCTTTTCATCAAGATTCTTGCAGAGATTTTCAAGGTAATCTTTTTGGACAATATTAAACTTCCCTTCTAGGACTCGAGAAAGCTGTCGACGTTGAGTAAGATCTTTAGGATCTCCTTCCCCACGTTTAGCTTCTTCAATGTAATCTCTAATTTGACATAGAAAAGGTGTTTGCGGATTAACCTGCCAACCTAAATGGATATTACTGCAATGATCTTTACTAGAAGGAACTTCAAAGAGAATTTTTTCAATAGTCTTATCAAGATTCTTAATTTCAAAATCACTTAGATGTTTTGCAATACTCGGACATTCATTGAGAACAACTTTGTTCAAGAAGTCTCGCTTATTAAGAACGACAGAGTAGAGTTTATCCTCAGCATCAGTGTAGCTGATAAGAATATTTTTAACTTTACCCTCAGCAGTTTTTAGTAAGTCTGTAATGAGAGTGCTGTAGAAGCGACACTTATCACCTGAAGCCAGTTTAATATAACCTGGATTGGAATGGAGAATAACTGAATTTAAAAAATCAGTGTCCATTCTGATATTCTGAGCAATCTTTTCATTGAAAGGTTTTTGTTCTTTTAGAAGAGTTTCTATCTTTCGAGAAAGCTTAGTTTGATCGACTCCGATGATTTTTTCAAAGGTCTCAATCATTCCAGGATAATCTATTTTTTCAGGTGTCTGGAGAGGTGGAGTCTGAGCAAAAGAAAATAGGCATGACCCCCAAAGGGCCATGCCTAAGATAGATTTAGAGTACTGACTTAGCGAGAATCGAGGCAACATCTTCAACTTGTAGTTCCTCAGTTGATTTAACAGTTCCTTTAGAGGAGTTAAAGTTAATCATACAATAAGAACATGATGTTGCAAGTTTTGGTGTTTGAGTTTCTCCGATTTGCTCAAGCCTGTTGAGGGCAAGATGCTGACCTTCTGGAAGCTCGTACCACATGTTTCCTCCACCCATTCCACAGCAAAGGGCCTTGTCCTTATTCTTCTCCATTTCCTTGAGCTTAACTCCTGGGATGGCAGTCAGAATGTCACGAGGGGCATTGTACTCACCATGGTGACGTCCAAGGTAACATGGATCGTGGAAAGTAAGCTCTTCTTTAACTTCTTTAAGAGTTTTAAGCTTTCCAGAACGAAGGAGTTCAGAAAGAAGTTCAGTGTGATGAACAGTTTCAAATTCACCGTCATCAAACTTTGCATATTCCTTACCAATGGTGTGTAAGCAGTGCGGACAGTGAGTAACTACTTTATCAAAAGTGTACTGTCTCATGTTAGCAATGTTTTCAATGGCCACTTCATAGAATGAGTACTCATCACCGAAACGGCGGATAGGGTCTCCATTACACTTCTCAGTTTTACCCATAACAGCGAAGCTCACTCCTGCTTTAGTAAGAAGCTTCACAGTATCTTGAACTACTTTTTGGTTAGAAGCATCGTAAGAACCAGCACATCCTACGTAGTAGAGGTAATCAACTTTTTTCCCAGCTTCAATTACTGGAACATCAAGACCATCGGCCCAGTTGAAACGATCATCTTGGGTGATTCCCCATGGGTTTCCATTATTCTTAATTTTATTAGTGGCATCCCCAGCTGCAGGAGGAAGATCTCCTAAAGTAAGGGCCTTGTAACGTTTAAGATCCATGATGACTTGAACGTGTTCAATGTTGGCCGGACACTCTTCCATACAAGCTCCGCAGGTTGTACATGAGTCAAGTTCACTTGAACCATAAAGTGGATTTTCTCCCCAAATTTCTTTGTCTTCTGTGATGTTCTTCTGATTTGGATCAGCGTGGTCTCTCATCTTAGTAATGATCGTTTTAGGATCAAGAGGCTTACCGGCAAGATTGGCCGGACAAACTTGAGTACAACGTCCACACTCAACACAAGCAAGAGTATCAATCTTTTCCTTCATGGTAAGTTCTGAAAGTTTACCTAGTCCAAAAGTTTCTGCATTCTCATCTTCAAAATTCATGGGCTCTAAAACAGCACCACGACGGTAAGGAGTTAGAAGCGCGTTTAGCGGTAAAATAACGATGTGGAAAAACTTCGAGTGAGTAAGAGAAGCAACAAAGAACATCGTGTTGAGCATATGCCCAAGCCATAAAGACTGATAAGTAAGTCTCATAGCATTTTCTGATGGATTGATGAGTCCTACAATGTAGGCCATTCCATAACCGATTGGAGACCAAAGTTTTTCACCCTCTGGCATTCCTGTGGCCCATATACGAATAGCTTCAAGTACAAAACCGATTACCACAAGGGCCATAATCATACCGTACATGAATTTTTCTTGGTTTGGTTTAGTAGCAGAAAGATATTTTGGCTTTACGACATAGCGGCGGTAGTAGGCCATAAGCACACCTAGGAAAACAAAAAGTCCTCCAAAGTCTGCTAAAAAAGAGATAACGATGTAAGTTGTCCCTTTATAGATTTTAAAAGGAGTATCTGCATGAATAGCTACTAATTCGGTGGCGATAAAAAGAACAATAAAGCCATAGAAAAGCATTGAGTGAAAGATTCCAACAAAGAGATCTCTCTTTACTTTCCCTTGGAAAAAAATTGTTCTTAGGAAGTTACGCCAGTTTAGCTCTTTGGGGAGCACATCTTTAATATTTTTCCCGAAGCTAGTTAGGTACCGATATTTTTGTAACAGTCCTTGTACGAAAAAAGCAGTGGCCACACCAAGACTCAGGTACATTAATACCTTCATCCAAGCTGGAATCATCCACATAATTTCTCTAGTTGCTTCCATTCGCCCTCCTTAAAAGCCACATGCGAATTCATTAAAGTCTAATAGTCTAAGACATTTGTCTAAAAATGTTTATAATCAGAGTATTATTTTATCTATTGGATGGCATCATGGATAGTTCTTTCCTTACTGGATTGCATCTAGTTTTGAGTTTCTGC
>Ga0079224_100011064_pt1 | contig 12406 bp, 9 predicted proteins | sample Stecom2015_FD_80414 | JGI IMG/M metagenome (GOLD analysis project Ga0079224, IMG submission 80414) | Agricultural soil microbial communities from Utah to study Nitrogen management - Steer compost 2015 | ecosystem: Environmental > Terrestrial > Soil > Agricultural land | place: USA: Utah...
CGGGCGCAGCCGCCTTCGCGACAACGGGCCGCAGACGCCGTCGCCGCGACGGGCGCAGACGCCTTTGGCGTGAGCGGCGAGCGAGCGCGGCGGGCGTGCGGGCACGGTCGCCTTCGTGAATCGCTCCCGCCGCCAGGCGCCGGCGATATACTGCCCCGATGCGCAAACCCAACCAGGCTCGTCCGCTCGCCGACGAAGAACTCGCGCGAATCGACGCGCTGCTCGAAGCCATCGATCCCGACGCCGCGATGGTCCTCGAGGAACTCGACGGCTTCCTGACCGCGTTGGCCTGCAGCCCCCGGCCGCTGCCCGACGAGGCGGCGCTCGCGCTGGCCTGTGGCGCCGAAGCCGGCCCGCAACCAGACGCTGGGGCCGAGGCCGTGGCCGGCCCCGAGCGAGAGGAACTCGCCGGCCTGCTGCGACGCCATCGCCTGTCCATCGTCGCGGCGCTGCATGCCGGCGAAGGCCTGGAGCCGGTGATGGAGCGCGACGACAACGGTGAATCGGCCGGCAATCTCTGGGCCATCGGGTTCCTGCGCGGCATCGACGCGCAGTCCGGCGAGTGGTCCGGGCTCGATGACGACGCCGATCTCGCCGACTGGCTCGAGCCCTTCGAACTGCTCGCCGAAGAACGCGACCTCGCCAGCGACGAGGTGGTGGCGCCGATCGAAGGCGATCGCCAGGCCGTCGTCGAGGACATGATCGATTCGGCCTTCGCCTTCTATCATCACTACGAACCGGCGCGCAGCCGGGCCACTGCGCCGGCAACGATCCGGCGCACCGGGCCGGCGCCGGGTCGCAATGATCCCTGCCCCTGCGGCAGCGGTCGCAAATACAAGCGGTGCTGCGGCGCCGCCAACGACGCTCGCTAGCGAACGGCGGGTCGGGGTCGTCAGCAACCAGGCGGCAGGTATCCGACGACATGGAACAAAAGGAGACTACGTGAGCAGATCGGACAGCGCATCGGCGACACTTCCCCATGGCTCGGCACGCGACGTGGCCGCCGCGATCCGCCGCGGGCAGCTCGGCTGTGCCGAGGCACTCGAGGCTTCGATCGGGCGCGTGCGTGATCGCGACGACAGGATCAACGCGGTCGTGGTGCGCGACTTCGACCGCGCGCTCGAGGCGGCGCGCCACCTCGACCGCCTGCCGGCGCATCATCCCGACCGGTCCCGACCGCTGTTCGGCGTGCCGATGACGGTCAAGGAGTCCTTCGACATCGAGGGCCTGCCGACGACCTGTGGCTTCGCCACGCATCGCGGCAACATCGCCACCGCCGATTCGCACGTCGTGAGCCGCCTGCGCGAAGCTGGCGCCGTGGTGTTCGGCAAGACCAACGTGCCGGTCTCGCTGGCCGACTGGCAGAGCTTCAACCCGGTCTATGGCACGACCTGCAATCCCTGGGACCCGAGCCGCGTTCCGGGCGGCTCGTCGGGCGGCAGCGCGGCCGCGCTGGCGGCAGGCTTCTCGGCGCTCGAGTATGGCAGCGACATCGGCGCCTCGATCCGCAATCCGGCGCATTACTGCGGCGTGTTCGGCCACAAGCCGACCTACGGGCTCGTATCTTCCGATGGCCATGGCCTGCCCGGGCAGATCGTGCCCAAGGACATCGCGGCCGTCGGCCCGCTGGCGCGCAGCGCCGGTGACCTCGCACTGGCGCTCGATCTCACCGTCGGCCCGTCGGCCCGCGATGCCGCCGCCTGGTCGGTCCGCCTGCCTCCAGCCACCCAAGGCCGGTTGTCCCAGTTCCGGGTTGCGATCGTCACTTCCGACCCGACCGCCGAGGTCGACGAATCGGTGCAGGCGCCGCTGCGCGAGCTCGGCGAGTTCCTCGCCAAGCAGGGGGCGCATGTCGATTTCGATGCCCGCCCCGCGTTCGATTTCGACGAGGCGCATCGGCTGTACGTGCTCATGCTGCGCGCCGAGACCGGTTGGTCGATCGACGACGCCACCTTCGAGAAGCAGCTCGCTCGGGTCGGCGGGCTCGCCGCCGAGGATCGCGGCTACGAAGCCACCATGCTGCGCGCCAACACCCTGCGCCATCGCGAGTGGGCGTGGCTCAATCGCCGCCGCTACGAGATGCTCGCCGCGTGGGAGGCGTTCTTCCGCGACTGGGACGTCCTGCTTTGCCCGACCGCTGCAACGCCCGCCTTCCCGCACATGCAGGAAGGCGAACGCTGGGAGCGCATGATCGACGTCAATGGACGCGGCCAGCCGACCACGACGCAGCTGTTCTGGGCGGGCGTCTCGTGCGCCTTCTTCCTGCCCGGCACCGTTGCCCCGCTCGGGCTGGCCGCAGCGGGCTCCAGCTACGCCGGCCTGCCGGTGGGAGTGCAGATCGTCGGTCCGCGGTTCGCCGACCTCACCACGATTCGCTTCGCGGAACTGCTCGAGCGCGAGTATCGCGGCTTCGTGGCGCCGCCCGATGCCTGAACGGACGTTGCCGCGGCTGCGGGCGCACGCCCGCGCGCCGGAGTTCCTGCGCGCCGCCTGGCCGACGCTGCTCGTGATGCTCGCCGCCGGCCTGCTGCGCTACTACGCCATCGAGCCCGAGGCGATCGCCCATGCCTGCCAGCCCGACCCCTGGTCGGGGCTTTGCGGCGCGCGCTCGGCCCTGATCCAGCTTTTCCTTGGCCAGCGCATCGGCTGGGCCGCGCTGCTGGTGGCGCTCGTGGCGCTGGGCCTGCGCCGCCGCTGGATAGCGAGCCTCGCGCTCGCGCTGGCCGGCGCCGGTCTCGTGCTCTATTCGCCCGAGCCTTCGGCCGCCGCGCTGGTGTTGTCCCTGCTGGTACTCTCGCGCCGCTGATACGGTCCCGCGCTGGCCGGTCCGGGACTGCCTGCTGCACGGCTCGACTGGCTGCCGATCGGACGCGGCCAGCAACCCGCAGCGATCGCCAGTGTCAACGCGCAATAGCTCATCGCCTGGGTGTTCGAGGGGCCCTCGGCGATGGCGACCGCGATGGTCGATGCGCCCAGCAGCAGCGCCAGCACCCGCTCCTCGGCAGCCGACGAAGGCGGCCGGTCCCCGAGCCACGCAAACAGCACGAGGGCGATGCCCGGCATCAGGTAGAGCGGCAGCGGGAAGCCGCGATACCGTGAGTCGAAGACCAGCATGACGGCCATCGCGCCCGCGCCGGCGAGCACCAGCAGCCGGCCGACGGCGAGCAGGCGGTCGCGTGCGCCGGGCGCGAGCACCCGGGCTACCGCTGGCAGGCGCGGTAGCGCCCGGCCGTCGAGTCGTTGGCCGAGGCGTGGGGCGGCGAGCAGGCACAGCATCGCCCCGGCGAGCGCCCACGAACCGCTCGCCAGTGATTCGACCGGGCCGCGATTCCAGACCTGCATGTACTCCCATTGCCGGACCAGCATCGTGGCCGTCGGGGCGAGCAGCAGTACCGCGCCAAGGCTGCCCGCCGGCCCGAGCCGGGTCGCCAGGGCGACCAGCAGTCCGAGTAGCGCGCCAAGCGCCGCGGCGATGAGCCCATGGTCGGCATCGGCGTTCTCCACCACCGGGCCGCGCCACGGGAATTTCGGCTCGGCTTTCGCATCGAGCACGCCCCAGTAGCCGCCCATCGCGCCCTCGAGCGCGCGCTTCCAGGGCTGGTCGAACGCCTCGATCAGGTTGTAGTCGAGTTCGGCGGCATCGGCGGTGGCCACGAAGCGGCGCACGAACTCGGCCTGGTTCACCAGCGACGGCACGGCGCCTTCGCGCTGGCGTCCCTCGCTCGGCCAGCCGGTCTCACCGATGAGAATGGGGCGGTCGAACTGATCGCGCACCTTCCGGGCGATGTCCACGACATGGTCGACGGCGGCGCCGACCTCGATCGGGTCGTCTTCCCAGTACGGCAGGATGTGGATGGTGAGGAAATCGGTGTGCTTCGCAAGTTCTTCGTTGCGCAGCCAGAACTCCCAGACATCGGCATAGGTGACCGGCACATCGGTCTCGCGCTGTGCCCGCTCCAGGTGGGCGGCGATGGCCGAGGCCGGCAGTTCGCGGCGCAGCAATACCTCGTTGCCGACAACCAGCGCGCGGACGGCGCCGGCATGTCGATTGGCCAACGCGATCGCTTGCTCGAGCTCGACTGTGTTCTTCGTTTCGTCACGACCGAGCCAGGCGCCGAGCAGCACCTGCATGCCGAGTTCCTGCGCGATGCCGGGCACCGCATCGAGGCCCTGGTTGATCGAATAGGTACGAACGCAGTTGGTGCGCGTCGAGAGGTGCTCCAGGTCATCGCGTATCCGCTCCGGCGTGACCATTGCCAGGGGACCGAACGGCGTTTCGCCCGGCTTGTGGAATGGTGCGTACGACACGCAGGCGATGCGCTCGTCGCCGGCTTCGCTGACTTCCTGCGGCTGGCCGGCACGGTATTGGGTTGCGACGACCGCGATGCAGATGATCGCAAGGGCGACCAGGGCGACGGCGCGTCGCCATGACGGCGCTGCGGGCGGTTGATTCCTGTGGCGGTCCTCGTCCAATCGGGGCATTCCTGTGGCGGCGCGGTGGCGGTGCGGGGGAAGTTTGTATCAACGATTCGCGGTCTGCCCCCGGATTGTCGCGTAATTCATGCTCGTAGCGATCGAAATCGCTGCTCGGACGCTCGGTTCCATTCCTGGTCGATTGCCGGAAGGCCGCGCCGGCAAAGGGTTTGCAGGCATCGAGCGTGTCTGTTCGGTCGCGATGGGCATGTCGCTTGCACTTGCTTCCGCATCATTTTTCGCCGCCGGCAGGTTCCCGACTCTTCCCCTAGAATTTTTCCATCGGATCGCAATCTGCCTCGGTAGCAAACGGCCACGAAGCCGCTCGCCGTCCCGGACAAGTGGCGATTTCGACTCACCGTACGAAGCCGGAACACAAAAGGCATCGACGGCCAAGCGAGTGATTGTTGGGGGTGAAAGGGTCGTCGATGCGGCGACCCGGGGGCAAGGAAGTCGACCGCACACGACGCGGACGGCTTGGTTTGTTGATTCACCACCCGGACGGGTTCCGGGTCGAAGCGAGGTTTCCGATGCAGCACGTTTCCGCGGTCAATGCCCAACGCCAGGGCACGGGTTCCCGTTCACGGATGGGCGCCTGGTTCGCAGCGATCGCGATTGCGCTCGCCGTCGGAGCCGCGAACATGGCCGGCTGGCAATACCTGAATCCGCCGATCGAGGCGCCCGCGGTGACGGGGCCGATCCACGGCCTCGCGTACAACGCCTATGGTCGCTGGGACAGCCCGATCGAGCAGCGCTATCCGAGCGAGGCCGATATCGACGCCGACATGGCCTTGCTGGCCACCTACACCGACCGGATACGTAGCTACACCTCGAGCGAATTCCCGATGCTGCCGGAGCTGGCCCAGCGCCATGGCCTCAAGCTCACCGCGGGCGTCTGGCTCGATGAACGCCTCGGCAACAACCAGAAGGAAATCACGGCGGTCATCGATGCGGCGCGCTCGGGTGCGGTTGAGCGTGTCATCGCCGGCAACGAGACGATCCTGCACGGGATCTTCACTGTCAGCGAGCTGAAGGACTACCTGCGCGCCTTGCGCAGTGAACTGCGGGTGCCGGTATCGACCGCGGAGCCGTGGCACGTCTGGATGCGCAACCCTTCGCTCGTCGAAGCGGTCGACTACATCACCGTCCACCTGCTCCCCTACTGGGAGGGCGTGCCGGCCGACGAAGGCGGAGTCAACTACGCAATGCAGCGCCTCGAGGAGATGCGCAAGCGCTTCCCGAACAAGCACATCGTCATCGGCGAGATCGGCTGGCCCAGCCAGGGTGATCGCTTCGACGGCGCCTCGACCTCGCCGGCGGCGCAGGCGGTATTCCTGCGCCAGTTTCTCTCGCGCGTCGAGAACACCTCGCTCGACTACTTCCTGATGGAAGCGATCGACCAGCCCTGGAAGATCGACAACGAGGGCAGGGTGGGTGCCTACTGGGGCATGCTCGGCGCCGACCGAACCGAGAAGTTCAGCTTCAACGGCGATCTCTTCGCCGACCCGAACTGGCACGACAAGGCGGTACTCGCCTGCCTGCTCGCCTTCGGCCCGCTGGTCTGGTTCTGCCTCGCCTTCTCGCGGATGCGCCTCGTGAGCCGGGTCGCCTTCGCCGTCATCGCGCAGGGCGTGGCCTCCTTCGTGGTCTGGCTGGTCGCGCTCCCGCTCGACTACTACCTGCGCCCCGTGGACTGGGCGGCCCTGGTGGTGCTGGTGCCCTCGCTCGCCGTGATGGCTGCGATCCTGCTCTCGCATGCCTTCGAGTTCGCCGAGCTGTTCTGGAAGGGCAACCTGCGCCGCGGGTTCGAGCCGCTGCCGGCGGCCGACCCGACCCACCAGCCTTTCGTCTCGATCCACCTCGCGTGCTGCAACGAGCCGCCCGAGATGGTGATCACCATCATCGAGAGCCTGCGCAATCTCGACTACGCCAATTTCGAAGTGCTCGTGATCGACAACAACACCCGGGACGAAGCGCTCTGGAAGCCCGTCGAGGCCCACATGGCCGGCCTGGGTGACAACTTCCGCTTCTTCCACCTGCCGAAGTGGCCGGGCTTCAAGGCCGGAGCGCTCAACTTCGCGCTCTCGCAGACCGACCCGCGTGCCGAGGTGATAGGCGTGGTCGACGCCGACTACGTCGTCGAACCCGACTGGCTTTCGGGTTACGTGGGCCACTTCGCCGACCCGTCGGTTGGCGTGGTGCAGGCGCCGCAGGCGCACCGTGAATGGGGTCGCCAGCTCTTTCGCCGCATGATGAACTGGGAGTACGACGGTTTCTTCCGGATCGGCATGCACCATCGCAATGAGCGCGATGCAATCATCCAGCACGGCACCATGACGCTGGTGCGGGCGGAATCCCTCCAGCAGCATGGCCGCTGGTCCGAGTGGTGCATCTGCGAGGACAGCGAACTCGGCTTGCGCCTCATGAAGGAAGGCATGCGCACCGTCTACATCGACCGCGTGATGGGTCGCGGGCTGACCCCCGACGACTTCGCCGCCTTCCGCAAGCAGCGCAAGCGCTGGGCGCAGGGCGCGATGCAGATCATGAAGGGCCACTGGCGTGACCTGGTCCGCCCGGGTCGGCTCACCCGTGGCCAGCGCTATCACTTCATCGCCGGCTGGCTGCCCTGGATCGGCGACGCCCTGCACCTTGTGTTTGCCTTCGCCGCGATGTTCTACACCATCGGCATCATGGCCGCGCCCCAATGGTTCAGCCTGCCGATCGCGCTGTTCATGGTGCCGCTGGCGGTGTTCGTGGTCGCGAAGGTCCTGATCGGGCCGCTGCTGTACATGCGCCGGGTGCCGTGCTCCAAAGGCGAGATCCTTGGCGCCGCGCTCTCGGGGATGGGCTTGTCGCACGCGATTGCCACCGGCGTGTTCACCGGTCTTGCACAGAAGACCGGTGTCTTCGAGATCACCAGGAAGGGCAGCAAGGCGACCGCGAGCGGCAGCCTCGGGGCGATTCGCGAGGAAGCGATGCTGCTGGTCGGCCTCGTGGCCTGTATCGTCGGCATGGCCCTCACGCGCCTGCCCGACCACTTCGAGTCCTTGCTGTGGATGGGCGTGCTCGGACTGCTGGCCGCGCCTTACCTCGCCGCCCTGCTCTGCCAGGCCCTGTCCCTGCTGCCGGAGCGGCCCGAAGAGGCGCCGGCCAAGGCCGAGCCGCTGCCCGCCAATGTGGTGCGCTTCGGTCCTTCGCTGCGGCGCCCGCTGGTTCCCGTAGGTCTGCCGTCGCTGGCGCCGGCTGCCCGCAGCGCACAGACGCGCTGAAGGCAATCGCCGGCAGAAGGGGGCGCCGCAAGGCGCCCCCTTTGCTATCATCGAGGCTCGAACGCTAGGGGTCCCGTAGAAATCCCGTGCCGAGTTGCACGGGTCCGCGCCAGCGGACGGGTGAGAAAGACCCTTGGAACCTGATCGAGTTAAGACTTGCGCAGGGAAGCGTTTCGGCACCGGATCGCCTCCCGCCCTCTAATCCCGAGCGGGGGCGAAAGCCATGCCGCCGCCGACCTGCCATCGAAGAGGAAGCGCCTCGATGGCCAATACGCTTTACCCCGACACATCCGGCCTCCGCCTTGCCCCGCTGCGGCCGCTGCCGTTCGCGCTCGCGCTCGCCGGCCTGCTTGCCGTTGTCGCGCCGGTCGGCGCCCAGACCCGGACGACGCCTGCGCCCGAACCGGGCGCCGGCGGCCGGGCCGGCACCCTCGCACCGATCACGGTCGACGCGTCGCGTGACGATCCGGACCGGGCACCCGCCCGCGCCACCACCGCGGTCGGCGGCTTTGGCGCCGCCCCGATGGCCGAGACGCCCCAGTCGATCTCGATAGTCGACGCCGAATCGCTCGAGGAACGAGGCGCGCGCAACCTGTCGCAGGCGATCCGGCTCGAGACTTCGGTTGCCGACTACTACAATACGGTCGGCTATCCCGAGAGCCTGCAGATCCGCGGTTTCCTGCTCGACAGCATCGGCAACTACCGCCGCGACGGCATGGCCATCTCCAACCATGCGCCGGCCGCGCTCGAGAACCGCGAGCGCATCGAACTGCTCAAAGGGCTCTCGGGCATCCAGGCGGGCACTTCGGCGCCCGGCGGCCTCGTCAACCACGTGCTCAAGCGCCCCACCGCGGAGAATCTGCGCTCGATCGGGTTCGGCTTGTCCGAGAAGGGTACCAGTCGCCTGCACGCCGATTTCGGCGGCCGGCTCGACACTGGCGTGATCGGCTATCGCGTCAACCTCGCCGCCGAACAGTTGCGACCCGATGTCGATGCGGCCGACGGCCAGCGTCGCTTCGTGAGCGGCTTCTTCGATGCCCGCCTGCCCGCCGGCCTGCTGCTCGAGGCCGAGTTCGAGCACCACCGTTTCCGCCAGCCGAGCGTTCCCGGCTTTGGCCTGCTCGATGCGGACGGCGACGGCTTCGCCGAGACCCTGCCGGCGCCGGTCGACCCTTCGCTGAACATCGGCGCGCAGCCCTGGGCGCTGCCTTTCGAGAGCCGCTCCACCGTGGGCTCGCTGCGGCTCTCGCAGCGGCTCGACGACTGGCGCTGGCAGGTTCGCTGGCAGCGCCAGCACATCGCCACCGACGACCGCCTGCCGTTTCCCGATGGCTGCGGCAGCGGCGCCAGCTACGTCTATCCGGGCTTTTGCGGCAACGGCGACTTCGACCTCTACGACTTTCGAACCGAAGGCGAGCGACGCAGCATGGACGTACTCGATGCAAGCGTCGGCACGACCCTGCATACCGGTTCGGTGCGCCATGAGTTGAACGTCGGCATCACCGCCAACCGCTATCGCGAGCGGCCCGCCGACCTGCAGGCGTACAACTGGGTCGGCACCGGCAACATGTTCAATCCGGTGGTGCTGCCGGCCGACCCCTCGCTGACGGTGACCAACACGGACTCCGACACCCGCAGTCGCGAGCTCCATGTCCATGATGCGATGCAGCTCACCGAGCGCCTCTCGCTGTGGGTCGGCCTGCGCCATACCCGGCTCGAACGCAGCAGCATTCGCACCGACGGCACCGAGGCGGTTTCGCTCGAGCAGAGTTTCACTACCCCCTGGGCGGCGCTCGGATTGAAGGTCGGCGCGCGTGGCTTCGCCTATGTGTCGGCGGGCGAAGGCGTCGAGACCGAGTCGGTGCCCAATCGTCCGCAGGACTACACGAACTACGGGCAGGCACTCGAGGCGCTGGTGAGCACCCAGGTCGAGCTTGGCTGGCGCCAGCAGCTCGAGCACGGCGGCCTGCTTTCGCTCACCGTCTTCCAGGTCGACAAGCCGTTTGCCGACGATGTCGAACAGCCCGACGGCAGCGTGCTGCGCGTGGCGGGGGCGCGCAAGGCCCGGCATCGCGGCCTCGAGATCGGCTGGGCAGGGCGGCTCGCGCCACGCCTCGATGCGCAGGTCCAAGCGACCTGGCTCGACGCGAAGATCCGCCACAGCCCCGACGCGAGCGTCGTCGGCGGCCGCACGCCGAACACCGCGCCGCTTGCGGTGGCCGCCCGGGTCGGCTGGCGGGTGCCGGGCGTCGAGGGCCTGACCTGGAGCAACCAGGTCCAGTACTCGGGCCGCAAGGCGGTCTTTGCCGATCGCTCGGTCGAACTCGGCTCCTGGGCCCAGTTCGACACCGACCTCGCCCTGCGCCGTCGCATCGGCAATACCGCCACGATCTGGCGGGTCGGTATCGACAACCTGTTCGATCGCCGCTACTGGCGCGACGCCCCGACCCAATACTGGGGCGCCCAGTACCTGTTCCCGGCGCGAGGACGGACCTTGCGGTTCTCGGTGCAGGCGATGTACTGAGCGATCGTGCCGGGAGACGCGCGAGTTCGATGGAAAGCTCGGTGCCAATGCGGAAAGCCGCAGGCGGAAAGCTGCGGAAATCTCGTAGGCCCTCGCGTGGGTCGCATCAGTTTCCAAGTGTGCAGGTATTCAGATGAGGACTCCTGAGGCGGTTGCCATCTTCGGTGCCACCCAAGGGGACCTGCCACCACGAGGAGAACGAACATGCCCGATGAGACGACGAACAACTGGAACCAGTATCGGCCGACCAAGACGGTCTGGTTCTGGTCTTGCGTAGGGGTTGCCGCCTTGACCATGGCAATCGGATTCACGGCCGGCGGATGGGTTACCGGGGGCACGGCGGCAAAGCAGGCCGAGGCCTCCACCGAGCAGGCGGTCGCCAAGCTTGCCGCCGATATCTGCGCGAGCCGCTTTCTCGCTGCGTCCGACGCTCAGGCGCAACTGGCGCAGCTCAAGGGGATCGACTCCTGGAAGCAGGACAACTTCATCGAAGACGGCGGCTGGGTAAGCTTCGCGAACACGGATACTCCCATCGCGGGCGCTGCCAACCTTTGCGCGGAAAAGGTGCTGGCTACTGCTCCCGTCTCGACGGATAGCGGCGCATAGGACAAGCGGTATCCGGCCGGTGATGGGTTCGGCCCGTACGCACCCTTGCATCGGGCGGACCGGCTCTGGGCCGGCCGCTCATGTCGAACGCCGACCAGCACTGCCTTCATTGCATGCGGGAAGGCGCGCCGCGAAGCTACTTCCGCGGGGTAGGGCGCGGTGGCTGTCGGAGGGCGGGTCGGGCGCGTACAGTAGTTCACTCGCCATCCTGTGCTTTCCGGGGCAGTCGAAACATGGAAGCCGCAATCTCGATCCGGCGCCTGGGTCCCGCCGACATTGCCACGATGCGGTCCATGCTGGCCGTTCTTGGCCGGGCGTTCGCCGAGCCAGAAACCTATACCGGCAAGCAGCCGGGCGAGGCCTACCTGGCGAAGTTGCTCGATAGCGAGACCTTCGTTGCCATTGCCGCATTCGACGGCGAGCAAGTCATTGGCGGGCTGGCCGCGTACGTGCTGCAGAAGTTCGAGCAGGAGCGGAGCGAGGTCTACATATACGACCTCGCCGTGGCCGAGGAGCATCGAAGGTTGGGAGTCGCAACCGGACTCATCGAAGCGCTCAGGGAGATCGCCGTACGGCTGGGCGCGTACGTCATATACGTCCAGGCCGACTACGGCGATGATCCGGCCATTGCCCTCTACGCCAGGCTCGGTGCGCGCGAGGATGTGATGCACTTCGATATCGAGGTGACTCCCGGGCGAGCAGCGCCCGGAAAGTAGAGCCGGCTGGTGACGGCGCCGGATTCCACCGCGAGGTATTGCACATGAACTCCGACAGTAAAGCGTCCCTCTATATCGGCGTCGCGACCCGGCTTCCGGCGCAAGACCTGGAACGGGCGCGAACCTTCTATGCCGAGAAGCTGGGCCTGGAGCCTGTCGAGGAACGTCCCGGCGGGCTCCTGTACCGCTGCGGGACTGGACATTTCGCCTTGTTCTCTTCCGGTGGCGCGCCCTCCGGCGACCACACGCAGATGGGCCTCGAGGTAACGGACCTGCGCGCCGCCGTTGAAACCCTGCGAGCGTGCGGTGTCGTGTTCGAGGAATACGACCTGCCGGGCTTGAAGACGAAAGATGGCATCGCCGAAGTCGGGGGCAACTACCCGAGCAAAGGTGGAATAGGCGAGCTGGCGGCTTGGTTTCGCGATAGCGAAGGAAACATGCTCGGCATCGGTCAAGCCTTGCGACGAAACGGCACGGCGGCCAAGCAGTGAAGGCCGCCAGTCGGGCGTCGAAGGCATGTCCGGACGCGACTCGTGCCGCGCCGCGGGCGGACCTCCGGTCCCGGGAGGTCGAACGGGGTTCGGAGCGACCGCACCCCCGTTCGGCGCATCGCGGCTGGAGCCTGGTGCTGGCTCTGTGCCTGGGAGCCGTGGGCAGTACTCCGACCCTCGCCCAGGTCGCGAACAATCCCGGCTACGATCGCCCTGGTATCGGCTTCGCGCCGGCCGCACTGCAAACGGGCGACGCTACCCTGGAGTTGGGGCTGCCCGACTGGACTCGCGACGAGGGCGTTTCGCTGTACACCGCCGATGCTCTCC
>Ga0079224_100011065_pt1 | contig 12406 bp, 14 predicted proteins | sample Stecom2015_FD_80414 | JGI IMG/M metagenome (GOLD analysis project Ga0079224, IMG submission 80414) | Agricultural soil microbial communities from Utah to study Nitrogen management - Steer compost 2015 | ecosystem: Environmental > Terrestrial > Soil > Agricultural land | place: USA: Utah...
CGATGTCCGATTCGCCGTCGCCGTTCACGTCGACGATGTGGAAACGGTGCACATGGCTGACCGGGGCCACGATATGTTCGGTCCAGGCTCCGGGTTCCTCGCTCCCTTCGAACCAGGATATCCGGTGATTGGAATAGGCGCCCGCCAGGACCAAATCCATGCGTCCGTCCTTGTTAATATCAGCGGCCTGGACCGATGAGGCTGCGGGCCATTCCGGGGCGACGTCCATGCGAGTCCAGGATTGTCCTTCAGGATCTTCGGGCTGCTTCAGCCAATACCCGCTGCCCAATATGTCCATCCTGCCGTCGCCGTCCATGTCGGCCAATTCCATTCCCACCCCCGGCAGGGCCTGATCCAGGGAGACCACGGTCCATTGCTCGGGGTTTTTCTGCAGGAAAATCATGGTCTGGCCGTTTTCGACGCGTACTCCCACGTCCATAAGGTCGTCCCCGTCGATTTTGCCGACCACGAGGTCGTGGGATCGCATTCCGTGCCGCACGACATGTTCTTGCCAGGCCCCGTCTTCGACCCAATCCGAGGTTTTGGCGGCCGCCGGTTTCCCGGGATTCTCGTACCAGGCTATGCGCCCCCCGTTGCTGAGAATGTCGTCGAAACCATCTCCGTTTATATCCACGCTCCGGATGTCGTCGCCACCGTTGACCTCGCTGATCACGAATCGTTCCCAGTCCGGATACCGGTATGCGTAAATTTTATCGCCATAATCCCCGATCAGGATGTCCTGGTTTCCGTCGCCGTTCAGGTCGGCGAACGCCTTCGAGAAGGGCTGTTCCAGTTTTTCCTGTTCCAGATCCTTTTCTTCGGAAAGAATCGGCTCTTTGTCCCCCCGGGAAAAGCAACCGGTGAGAACAAGCAGAGCTGCCGGCCATATCCAATGCGAAAAACGGGTTGCAGCGGAAATTCCCATGGTCATTCCTCCTCGGACGGAAATGTCGGTAATCAAAGGGTTTCTTCCGAAAGAAAACTTTTCCCCGGAGGGGAGATACAGGAAAGTTTTCCCGCTAACGGGAGGTCGGGGTCCGGATGTGGGGGAGAGGCGGGGAAGGAGATCCGCTATACGCGGAACTCGGCCCCGGCAGTGGTGAACAGAATCCAGCGAGGCGGATTCTGTTCGGGAGAGGCGGGAAACTGGACGCTTACCGAAAGTCCCAGGCCGAATTGCACTTCGACGGGAGAATCGACGGTGAAACCATTGGCGCGGTCATGGGCGCGGCCGTGATCCCCGGCTAAGCGCAGGTTGTCGAAGGCCCTTATGACTATCGGCCCGTCGTAAATATGGACCGCGGTAATGGGAGAGCGGGAAGTGTTATGGAAGAAAATGAACACTTTGGTGAGTTTGGGGCGCCCGCCGTCCAGCATATTGGGAAGGGAGAGCGGGATATGGAACCAATTGGAGGTGTCTTCCTTGCCCCAGAAGGTGGTGCCCCAGCCCTTACGCGACACTTCCTCGATTTTGTCGGGATATTCCGGTTGCACGATGTTCCCGTGCACGCATACCATGGTTTTGGGAGTCATGGTCTTGATGGCCGAACTGGAAGTGGAGAGCTTCATATGTCTTATTTTAGCATTTTCCCCGGGAAGGGAAAAGGGGAATCCGATCATTCGCCGCTTTCCCCCCCCGGGAGTGGGAGGCCGACGATGGCGGGAGGCCGGCCGGAGCGGCGGGGAGAGGCGGATCCGGACCCTGTCGTAACTCATGGGTTACGATGGGCCGGGCTTTTTGTAGATTTTCCGGGATGCCGAACCCGACCCTGCGTTATGCGGCCAAGGCCCTGATAATCGAGAACGGCAGGCTGTTATGCCTCCGCAAGCAAGGTGCCATCGGCGGCTTCTACGCCTTGCCCGGCGGAGGCCAGCACCCGGGCGAGTTGCTTACGGCGACTTTGCGCCGGGAATGCCTCGAAGAACTCGGCGCCGAGGTGGAGCCCGGGAGATTGCGCTTTGTCCAGGAATATGTCGGCGCGAACCACCTGTTCAAGGACATCCACGGGGGCATGCATTTCGTGAACCTGTATTTCTCATGCGCCTTGCTGGAGCCGGCGCTCACCCATCCCCTGACGCCCGATGAAGGGCAGGTGGGGTTGGAGTGGCTCGATATTTCCCGGCTGGGGGAGGCCGCCTTTTTCCCCCGATCCGTGGCTGCCGCCCTGGCGTCTTCATCCCCCGACGGCCCGGTCGCCTACCTGGGGGATTCCGTTTGAAGCGGCCCGGCTTGATCTACCCTCGGCGCATTACCTATGTTTCCGCGCAGGCGATATGACTTTTCTCCCGAAACCCGCTGCCCTTTGGATGCGCGCTCTGGCGTTTTTCGGCCTGTGCTTGACGGCGGCCGGAGCCGAGGAACGGATGAACGCCATGATAGGCCTCTGGTACGGCCCCTATAATGGTTATTCCTTCGAATACGATCTCATCGCCCAGGTCTGGAAAAGCCGGGATTGGAAGGGCAATATCACCGGCCCCTACATAATGGAAGAAGTTTCCACCAAATCCAACCGCCTGGGACTCGGTGTCGTGACCGGGTCGAGATTGGAGGAAAAGGGAACCTTCGCGATTTCCCTGAGCGTATTCGCAGAAAATCGCTGGAGTCGCTTTTCCCGGACCCGTATGGGAGCGGAGGGAAGACTTTCCCTTTTCATCTTCGGGATGAAGGTGGGCCTGATTGATCGGGACAGGATGTATTGGCAAGTCGGCCTGAGTTATTGAGCCTGCCGTGAACTTCTTCGCCGCAACATTCCTTCTGATCGTATTCACGGGGATTTACCTGTGCCTGGTTTTCTATGTGACGCCCCTTTACCTGATGGTCCTCGTCTCGCGCCTGCGCGCCCGGAACCCCGGCAAAGCCTACCTGGGAGCGCGGGCGGCCGTGAAACTGCTTCCCGTCGCCGTAACCTCCATCCTGATTCTGGCCTATGCGGGCGACTCACGGTGGCTAGAGGCCTACTTGCGTCAGGCCAATGAAGGCCATGAGTGGGCCATACTCCTTCTATTGGGGGAGGTGGTGGCCGTGTCGGCCTATTTGGGAGGCCGCCTCACGAAAGCGGAAAAAGCCCTGATGGGGAAATAGGAGCGCGCCGAAGCGACTCCGCGCCGGGAGTCAGGGCAGATCCTTACCGCCTATGTGCGGAAGCTCAATGGCGAAGCGGGCTCCCTGTCCGGGCCTGGAAAAAACATACAGGTTACCTCCCCGGTCCTTTACGCTGCGCGCGGCCAGCGCCAGGCCCAACCCCCGACCGGAAATCATGCCGGCCTCGCTCCGGGTGGTGAAACGCTCCCTGAAAATCAGCCCGAGTTTCCCGATATCGTCCATGGCCTCGGCTTCGGCGCGGGTGACCAGTCCCAGGGACACGCTCCGCCCGGCGATTGCCTCCGGATCCATGCCGCGGCCGTCGTCGCTCAGGCGGAGGAGAATGCGATCCTCCTGCGCGACGTATTCCAGGCCTATTTCGGCCTCGCCTTTGCCGGCGGCCACGCGCTCCGAAGGCGTCTCAATTCCGTGATCGACCATGTTTCGCAGAATATGCACCAGGGCCTCGTCCACGCGCGCGAAGGATTCCGGGTGGATGTCCCCGGTATTGCTGGTGACCCGGAAACCCACGCTTTTCCCCAGACCATGCGCGAGCCGCTCGACCAGATTGGCGTATTTGCGGGCCAGATAAGCCGGGCTCAGGAAAGGCAGGCGGCGGGAGGCCTCGACGAGCCCGCGTACGGGCGGTTCCAGGCCGGATGCGTCGATGCCCGTGGCCGCGTCCACCAGGCGATCCAGTTTCCAGCGCATGATTCGGGCCATGGCCTCCTGGCCTTCGCCGGCAATCGATTTCATGGCCCGGCGGATTTCTTCCAATTGGCCGCGAAGCTCCTCCAGGGATCGGGCCAGCCGCCCGGGAACCGAGTCCGTTCTGGGTCCGGGAAGCCGAAGTATTTCCAGCAGATCCTCGGCTTCCTGCGCCCCCTCGGCCAGTCCTTCGAAACCGAAGGCGCCCGCATTCCCCTTCACCATATGCAGTTCGCGGAATAGATGCTGCCCGGGATTGTCCCGGTTGCCGAAACTCCAGCATCCCTCAACGGTTCCGGGATGCCGTTCCTCGGACGACAGGAACGCCTCCCATTCGCGATGGGCCGATTCCAGGCGCATGCGCGCGTCATCGAGAAAAGCCCCGACCGTTTCCGGCGGGTTGGCCGCCAGCGCCAGCACGTCCCGGATTTCCAATTTGCGCCGCGCGGGTTCACCATCCGATGCGCGGGCCCCGCTTTGGCCGGAACCGGTTTCCACAGTCACTGCGGCGATGGCTGCCAGATTGCCTTCGTTGTCCTCGAGCTTGCGGTAGGAAAGCCGCGTAGCAACGCCTTCCCGTCCTTTATCGCCTGTCACATCCAGGAAGGGGGCCAACTGGACGATCTTCTCCCATCGCAAATCGCGATGTCTTTTCCGCACCAGGTCCAGCCATCGGAGAAACCCGGTTTCCTGATCGGGGGTCAAGCCGAGCGCCTCGCCGAGCGCAGGGCGGACCAGGCCGTGGGCGGGCGGGGAGGGATCGGCGGCCAGGGCCGCTAGCGCGGCCGGAGTGGTTACGGTGCCGTCCAAGTGGATAAGGAAAATTCCCGCGCCGTCCGAGTGCATTCTCCGCTTTCCCCCGTGATTCAGGGAACTTTGAGGATTTCTTCCAAAGTGGCCTTGAAATCCAGGACGAAATCCTCTTTGTCGAAGCGAAGGGGTTTTTCGATATAGCTCCGGGCGCCTAGGGTGAGGCAGTCCAATAGCAGAGGACCTTTCAAGGCAGTGATGATGAGGACCCTGGCTTCCGGAAACTCCTCCAGGATCCGGATCAGGGCTTCTCGTCCGTCGAGCTTGGGCATGGTCAGGTCCATGGTGATCAGATCGGGTTTATGCTCGCGGTAAAGGGAAACGGCTTCTTCCCCGTTTTCCCCCGAGGCGCGCACCGTATAACCGAGGACATCCGTGAAGAACCGCCCCAATTGCATGGTCTGGAATTTCGAATCGTCGACGATGACCACGGATTTATCCATCTGTTCTCCTTTCAGCCATTATAACATAGCGGGCGGTCGCCATTCCCGGACGGAACCGTGCCGGATTCCGCGACTCTTCCGCTGTCATGGCAATGTCTGGATTTCGGCCGAGTACCGGAACGCCAGGTTATGCGGGGCGCAGGTGAAATCGAAGCAGAGACCCTCATCGGCGCGGATCCGGAAGGCGCGGTCGCCGGAAAAGTTGGAAACCTCTGGAGGCGAGATTTCCGTATCGGACGTGTTCTCCAGCTTGGAAAGCAGCCACGCCAGACGGGAGGAGACGAAGTTGAGGATTTCCGCATTGGCGGAAAGGACCAGCTTGAGGGATTCCTCCTTGGGCCTGCCGGGCAGCATGCGGTTCCCCAGCCGCAACATGGAATCGGTTTCCATAGTCAGGAACGAAAGGATTTGCGATACAGGGGAACAGGCCAATTGCGAAACGGCCAAGGTGGAATCGATGGAGAACAATCCGTGGCCGGAGACCGCCTTGCCTTCGTAGGCGTCCGGGTAAACTCCTTGCGCGGCCGTGATCACGAGACGCACGAGATGGCCGCCGATCAAATCCTTTAAAACCGCTTCCTTCATGGATAGGGGGATTATACCATTATTTGGGGCGCGATCGAATGCCCGCCGGATCGGGGTCCGGCCCCGGGTTGCCGATTGACATGCGAGGCACCGCTGTGATTTAATTCCACTAGTGCAAACCATATCCACACCCTCCCGGGACGCCCCCAGGGTTCTCCATATCGATTTCCCGACAGCCATCCTCAAGTTGCTGGAAACGACCTTCCGGCACCGGGGGTATGGCTGGGACTGCACCCATTCCGGCATACAGGGCCTGCACCTGGCCTTGATAAGGAACTACGGCCTCATTTTACTCAGCCTCAGGGAAAACTCCATAGACGGACTGCGGGTGGTCCGGGGGCTGCAACGCGCGGGCGTTTCGACGCCGGTGGTCCTGCTCGTGCCGTCGCGGGAATTGGAATCCCGCCGCCAGGAACTTTCCCGGCATCCCAATGTCCTCGCCTGCCTGCAGAAGCCCGTGGACTTGAAGCAGGTGGACAAGGTCATGGAATTCCTCCGCCACCCTCCGGGCCTCAAGGCCAAGGATAAGATCCGGTTGATCGAGGTGTTGGGGCGAATCGAAAGGGCTGTGGATGCCCGGCCTTAGCGTCGTCGTGTCCGATGACGGCCTGGGAGCGAAGCTCCGATTCGAAGCCTTGGCCGCAGGCGATTGGAAGTCCGGGGAAAGCGGAGCGCCTAGCCCGGATGCGCGGGGACTGCGGGCCTTCCTCGAATCCCGGGGAATAGCGCCTCCGCGCGTCCGCGACGAAGCGCTCGTTTGGATAGCCGCGACCCTGGACGCGGCCACAGCGTCCTCTCTCGAAGCCGATTTGGAAGCCGTACAGGGAATCGACGTGGCGGAGGGCGAGCCTCCCCGGCACGGTGAGCCCCGCGGCCTGGCGTTCCATGCATCCTACTTGGAAGGCGTGGATGCCCTCGCGGAGCTGCGCCGGCTGGTCGATCTCCGGGGATTCGAAGGTGTCCGCGGCGATATCGACCCCGCGCATTGGGTGGCTTCCGGATCCACGGTCATGAGCTTCCAGGAATCGGTCGAGGGGGCGCCCGGAACCGACGTTTTCGGATCGCCCATTCCCGCCCTTGCGGTCGGGAGCCGGCTGCCGCCCTATGGAAAATCCCTGGTCCTGCAGGAACGCAGGCTCATCGCGGGCTGCGACGGGGTTCTCGTCCTCGAAGACGGCATCCTCAAGGTGCTCGGCGCCGACAGCATGCCGGCCTGCCAGGTGATCGTTTCGGAAGACAGGTTGTCGGCCGATTTGGTGCTGGGAGGCAATTACTTGAGCGATTGGATCGTGACCCTGGACATGGCGCGCAACGCCATGCGCGAACGGGGAGTGATCTGCATGTCTTCCGAGAGCGAGTTGCAGGCGGCTCTCGCAAGCTTCAACCGGGATTTCCTGCCGGCCACACTGCCCATAGCGCGCGGCAGCCCGGCGGTGGCGGGGCGGTCCGGGCGCTTGGAAATGCTCGTGGATCCGGAGCCCGAGGTTCCGCTTCCCGGCGAGGACGGCACCATCGATTTCAAGGCCTTCTCCTTTTTCCGTTCGGTGGAAAAGGGAGCCCGCCTGGCCAGGGTGATCCCTCCGGCGCCGGGCCGGCCGGGAAAGGACGTACATGGCGCGGAAATCCCGCCCGCCGACCCCCCGCCCTTCGCCTTCGAGCCGGGAGCCAATACCGCCCTGACGGATACGGATCCCGTTGAGATCGAGGCGCTGGCGGCGGGAAGGCTGGCCGTCAAGGCGGGCGTGCCCGAGGTCGTCGAAGTGTTGGAGGTGTCCGGGGACGTTTCCCTGAAGTCGGGCAACGTCCGGTTTCCCGGTTCCGTGCTGGTTTCCGGGGACGTGCACAATCGCATGGAAGTATGCGCTACCGGAGATGTAGAGATCCGGGGAGCCGTCGAGGACAGTGTAATCGACTCCGACGGAGCCATCGTCATACGGGGCGGAGTGAACGGCTTTGGCCAGGGGCTCATCAAATCCCGTCTGAGTTCCGTCACTCTCGGTTACCTGCACAATCAGCGCATCGAGTCCCATTCCGACATCGTGGTCTTCAACGAAATCATCAACAGCCGGTTGCTGGCGCGCCGGAAAATCCACATGCGTTACGGAAATTTTTCGGTGCTGGGCGGGCATCTGCTGGCCGGAGTGGAGATGGACCTGTTCAACGTCGGCTCGGAGGCGGGCAGCAAGACCATCCTGGAGGTCGGGAAGGACTTCGAAGTGGAGGAAGAGATGGCCCGGAAATCCGCCACTCTCATGGAGCACGCCCGGGACCTGGATTTTCTGCTGGACATGGACGGCCAATTGACCGGAGTCATCCGCTTCAGGCGGGCCGGAGCGGAAGAGGAAGTCATGCTGCAGAAGCGGGCCCGGGGCGCCGTGCAAATCCTGGAGCAATGGATGGAAACGCTGCGGCGGGATCTGGATGATTTGTCCAAACGCCTCTACACGCGCGAACCCTGCGAGATCCTCATCCGCGGCACCGCCTATCCGGGTACGGTGATCAAGTACCGGCAGCAGGTATTGGTCGTGACGGAACCCGTAACCGACCGCAGGTGGGTTTTCCGGGACAAGGGACGGCTTCCCGCCGTCGAAGGCATGCCGGCTTGAAGGTGGACTGGAGGCCCGGATCCGGTCCCTCCCCATGTCCCACCGGCTCGGCTAATCAGTTTATTTTGGCTAAAATCGCGGGCCAGGAAAGAGCGGGATTAAGTACCCTGTAAAGGTATCCGATGGCTTCCTTGTCGCTGATTTTTTTGAACTCCGTCAGCATATTATCATCCGTAATGAGCCGGAGATCTTTCCTGCTTAAAAGGCGCCCGCTCATTTCGGGTAATTCGGCGGTAACCATGCTTTCCATTACCTCCATGGAGGCTGGCTTCCCGGGTGAGAATACCCGTCAAGCACTTCCGTCGGGTTCGGATGCAGGGCGGTTATCATATAGGTTCTGCGGATACCATTGCTATTGAGGACGGGATCCAGGTTGAACCTCCCGTCATATCCGCCCCCTCCGAAGATGATATCCCCATTTTCGCTGGGCTCTGTGGCTACCACTCCGCTCCGGTTTTGGACCAGATGATTGTGCTTGGGCTTGGAACCGTACCGAGGGCCGTATCTCAGCTTTTCGAATAGGTGGGCATAGCTTGCGGAGTGGAATGCCGCTATGCTTGCCGCGACCAGGACAGCGGTTCCAGCGAACCGGAGTTTGGCCGGCGCCCCGGATGGAGTTGAAATGTAGACGCCCGCCGCAATGGCTACGGAAGCGAAGGAGATGAAAAGGATGTTTTGCTCCAGGGTAAACAGATCCATGAGGAGGAATCCCGTCACCATGGGGCCGGCCGTGGCTCCAACGATATTCGCCATGTAAATCCAGGATAGGGATTGGCCCACCGCCTTGCCTTGGCGTATCCCATAGTGGCTGATGATGGGTAAAACATTTCCGAAGATGAACGCTACCGCCGCGACCATACCGTATGAGAGAAGCAGGCCAAGGGATTTCGAAAGTACGGTGGCCTGCGTAAAGAAGGGTACGCTGAAATGGTATATGAAAGCGCCAATCAGGAAAAGCCCGGAGATATAGGCGGCCACGAGAGCGGCTACCGCAAAGTTCAGAAGCGCGGCAATGGCTACGGTGCTTTGCTTGCCCAGAAAGACAAAGAGAACGTCAACCGTGAGGAGGCAGGCGGCAGCCGATCCGATGGTATTGAAGAAGTACAACCGCCCCACCGATTTGCCGATATTGCGGTAATGTTTGTGCAAGTGGGTGACAAGGATGGGAAGAGTGGCGCCCATCAGCATGGTTGGAAGGAATAAAAGGGCGTAGACCGCGAGAGTAATGCCGGTCATAGAGAGATGAAGGGTCCTGTCCGCTACGGCGTGGATGAGCGGAAGGCTCGCAAGCCCGAAAATGCCGATCCCGCATTCGCAGATTACGAACATTTGGGGAAGGCGATTCGGGAATCGGGACGGCAGCCATCCCCCTATCAAAGATCCGACTCCGAGACCGAACATGAACAGAGAGACTACGATGGTAATGGATTCGATGTTAACCCCGTAGGCGGCGAACAGTACCTTTTGCCATACGATTTCGTAGATCAAAGCGGCCATGCCCGACACTAAAAACAGGAAGGTCAACCATCCCATCGAAGCGAATAAATCCGAGCCTTGCGAGCCCCCCACCGGAGACAGAAGAGAAAGAGGATTCCAGCCGCCCCCCCTATGGCGGCTCCCAGGAGCATCCGTCCGGTATCGGGGGCGCTGCCCAACATCGCCAGTAATTGGATCGCGACCGGCGCTCCGAAAAGGAGGCCGATAAACGTGAGGTGCGTATTCATTGTGGGTAAAGCCGATCCGATCCTGGCCTTGCCGGCAGACGTTTTTTTGGTCAGGGTTGTCATCGGAAGCTCCCGGGGTGGAGCAGGAATATACAAACGGTAAAATTCCGGAAACTACCTGGATCCGGATTTTTTTGTGGGTTGTCTTGTTGGTGACGTCTCTAGGCCGTGACCGAATGCCGGCCGATACGGGCGGATTTTCCGGCGCGATCCGGGAAAGTGAAGGTGAAATGGATCCATGTCCCGGAAATGCGCACGGCGCCTTCCAGGCCGCGCCCATCGCAAACGTGCGGGGCATCGTCCAGGGAGGGAACGGAGGGGACGCAAGGATACATTTGGCCGAACTCCTCCAGGAACTCCGGGTCGGACAGCAGCGACCCGCAAATACAATTGGCCAGTTCGCGCAGCACGTCCATGCTCAAGTCGCCCGCCGAGTCAGCGAGCAGGCTTGTCCAGCCCATCTTGTCCACCGCCAAGCCGCAAACCATTTCACAGCTTTCGCCGATATTCGCCTGGGAGCATCTCAGGGTTCCGGAACCGGAAAGGGCCTGCGCCTCCCGGTCGGGTCCGGAGCCTTCCTGCTCCGGGAAAAAAGCTTGAGCGGTTTCGGATGCGGCGCGCGCCAGGACGGGGGAGAGGCGGCGGAGGGCCCGCTCGATGGACGCGAATCCTTCCGGGGGATATACCTCGGCTGTCTGAATGGCTGTGTTTCGGGGTGCGAACATAAGGACCTCCGGCATGGGTTCCGGAATTCGCGCTCTGCGCCGCCTTCCGGGTCTTCCTAATATGGATTTCGTCCCGGGGGGAGGTTTCCTTTAGGAGTCGATCCGGGAAAAGGCCGCCGATACTGGAGGAAACCGCCAGGTTTAACAATTCCGATCCGAACCTAAACAGCTCGCGGATAGCGAAAAAAGGACGGGATACGGCCGGAAAAATCGGGTTGGTTATCCGCGGAAGGCGGAAAAGCGCCCTTATTTTAGAAATATGAGGATGAATCGGCGAAAAATGATTTTATTAGACATCACCCAACCAAAGGAGACCGGCGTGCAAGTCAATATCGGAATCGCTGAAAAAGACAGGACGGAAATCGCGGAAGGCTTGTCGAAGGCCCTGGCGGACACCTATACCCTGTACCTCAAAACCCACAATTACCATTGGAACGTCACCGGGCCCATGTTCCAGACCCTCCATCTGATGTTTGAAACCCATTACAACGAACTGGCGCTGGCCGTGGACCTGATCGCCGAACGGATCCGGGCGCTCGGCGTATATGCTCCGGGTACCTATGCCGACTTCGGCCGGCTTTCGTCCATACCCGAAGAGGCAGGAGTGCCCTCGGCCCAGGACATGATTAAAAAGCTCCTGGAGGGACATGAGGCCGTGGTGCGCACCGCCCGGAAGGTTTTCACCATCGCGGACAATGCCAACGATCAGCCCACGCTCGATTTGATGACCCAGCGCATGCAGGTGCATGAGAAGACGGCGTGGATGCTTCGCAGCCTGCTGGCCTGATCACGGCCGTTCGGCCGGCCTCCCGAACGGCGCTTGGCGGTCGCCAGGCCCCGGCGGGGGCTCCGGCCCCGGGCGGGCCGCAGGTCCGCGCTAATGACAGGGCCGGGATTTCTGCAGCACGGCGGCGAACAGGCTGTCCCCTTCGAAATAGAAGTTGACCCCCTCGAACACATCTTCCGGTTCTTCCGGCGGGCCGGCCATGGCATCCTCTGCGTCCGCCTCGTCACGGTCCGGTGCTTCCTCTTCCTCCCGGGTCGGCGCGGCGGCGTTCCGGCGGGAAAGATAGCGCAGCACTCCCGGATGGTTGTAGGCGGGATTCCCGAGAATCCCGAGAATGTATTCCCTTCCCATGCCGGCGCGCAGCCACCTCGCGGGATGCAGAAAGTTCCCAGACAACACATAGGTCTCGGCGCAAGGCTGGTCCTGTGCGAAAAGGCCGTTGCCGTAAGCGTGGCGGAAAAGCGTATCGTCCCGGAAGGAGTCGTCGTAGCCGTACGGCATGACGGCCTCTGCATGTTCGGGAAAGACGAAACCCGTATCCAGCAACTGCCCGATCGTGGGGCCGGTGCCGGATTCGGCGTCCACTTGCCAGGCCCTGGGATCGCCACTCAGACTGTCGAGGCGGGCGATGTGTTCGAATACGGCGAACAGGCTCTCGGGTCCGGCGAAGGCGTACCCTTCCAGGCGCTTGGGCTCGAAACGCACGGGAGACCAGGGCGGTGTAAGGGCTCCGGATCCTAAAGGCTTTTCGGGTTTCTCTTTCACCATGCAGGCCGCCAGCAGCAAGGCCGGCAAGGCGGCCAATACCTTTTTCAGGCGCGGGAGGGAATGGATGGGCGGGCCGTTATCCAACACCCCGTAAAAGATACCAGACTTGGACGCACTTTCAAAACCCCGCCATGTCAGAAACCGTCCAGGATGTGGTGGGGGATGTAC
>Ga0079224_100011067_pt1 | contig 12406 bp, 8 predicted proteins | sample Stecom2015_FD_80414 | JGI IMG/M metagenome (GOLD analysis project Ga0079224, IMG submission 80414) | Agricultural soil microbial communities from Utah to study Nitrogen management - Steer compost 2015 | ecosystem: Environmental > Terrestrial > Soil > Agricultural land | place: USA: Utah...
CGCCGCCCGGAACCGGATCGGCTTCCCGGCGCCGGAGGCGAGGTACCCGTGCCCGGGCTCGGCCGGCAGCTCGAAGGCGTCCGGGATCCCGAGCACCGCCCGGGACTCCAGCGCCGAGAAGGTGCGCAGGCCGATCCGGTAGGACAGGTGGGTCTCCAGCCCCCGGAGCCGGCCCTCGTCCAGCCGTTGGGAGGCCAGCAGCAGGTGCACCCCGAGCGAACGGCCGACGCGTCCGATCTGGACGAACAGGTCGATGAAGTCGGGCTCGGCCGCGAGCAGCTCGGAGAACTCGTCGCAGACGACCAGCAGCACCGGCAGCGGCGGCAGCCGCGCCCCGGCCGCGCGCGCCCGCTCGTACGCGTCCCGGCTGGGAAGGTTGCCGGCGTCGCGCAGCAGCTCCTGGCGGCGCACCAGCTCGCCGTTGAGCGCGTCGCCCATGCGTTCCACCAGCGGCAGCTGGTCGGCGAGGTTGGTGATGACCGCGGCGGTGTGGGGCAGCCGGTCGAGACTGGCGAACGTGGCCCCGCCCTTGTAGTCGATGAGCACCAGGTTGAGGTGCTCGCTGGAGTGGGTGGCGGCCAGCCCCAGCACGATGGTGCGCAGCAGCTCCGACTTGCCCGAGCCGGTCGCACCCACCAGCAGGCCGTGCGGCCCGATCCCGCCAGCGGCGGACTCCTTCAGGTCGAGTAGCACGGGGTTGCCGTCCGGGTCGGTGCCGATCGGCACCCGAAGCTGCTCGGCCGGTGGTCGGACCGACCAGGCGACGGCCGGGTCGAACCGGTCCGGCCGGTCCAGGCCCAGCAGCGCGGCCAGGCTGGTCCTGCTCCCGGGCGCGCCGCCGTCGGCCAGGCGCAGCGGCGCCAGGCGGCGGGCGAGCGCCTCGGCCTCGGACAGGCTCAGCCGGTCGGGTGCCCCCGTGAGCGTGCCCGTGACCGGGCCGGCGGGCGTGCCCGTGACCGTGTCCGCGACCTGCTGTCCATCGTGGCCGGAGCCGACCACGGTGACCCGCTCGGCGGACAGCTCGACGACCGCCTCCGCCGACCCGGCCGGGCGGTCCGGTGCCGGATCGAGGTCGAGCACGGTCACCCCGTCCCGGCCGGGAAGGTCACCGCCTCCGCCACCGTCGCGCACGACCACCAGGTACGGCCGGCCACCGCCAGCGGGTAGGTCCTCGATCAGTCCGCGCAACCGGGCCGGCGAGTCGGCGACCAGCCGCAGCGGGCCGGTGGCGTCGCGGCGTACCGGATGCCACGCGTGCGGGAGCCACTTGACCCACTCCCAGTCGGGGCGGTGGCGGGCCGCCGCGCAGACCGCGACGCGCAGGTCGTCCGGGGCGTGGAACACCGCGAGCTGGGCGACGAGCGCGCGGACCAGGCCGGCGGCAGCCTCCCGGTCCCCGACCAGCCCGAGCCACCGGTACGCCGGCAGCGGCAGTGGCAGCGGCACGTCCGCCACCCGGCGGTAGGTGTCGACCAGCCGGTCCCGGGCGGCCGCGGCGACCCGGTCCGGCCGGCTGCCCGCACCGCCGGTGACCGGTCCGGACGGCCGGTCGGCCGGCTCCGGCTCGGCGGCGCGCACGGGGGCGGCCAGCGGCGTGGCCCCGGTCCCGAGCCGGACCTCGCCGAAGTCGGGGTCGGCGGGCCGGCGCTCCCACAGCCGCGGGCCGGGCACCATGGACCACAGCCAGCGCGGGTCGGGGTGGCGGTGGTGGGCGGCCCGGTGCTGCTCAGCCGCCAGCCGCCGCAGGCGCGCGCGGACACCGGCGAGGTACCGCAGGTAGTCGCGGCGGTCGGCGGCCGCCTCCCGCCGGGTGCGGTGGTCCGGCGCGCCGCCCCATCCGGTGACCAGCATCGCCAGCGCGGAGACGCCGAGCAGGCCGCCCACCAGCCAGGTCTGGGGGCCGGTGCCCTGGCTGGCCACGAGCGCGGTGGCCACGGCACCGCCGAGCAGCGGCAGGGCCAGCAGCGGCCGGGTGTACCGGGCGGAGGTGGGGGGTCGCGGGGCCGCCGGCGGCGCGGCCACCTCGACCGGGTCGCCCGGGACCGGCGGGGCCGGGCACCGGGCCGGCCGCCGTACCCGTACCGTACTCATGGCCGCCGATGGTATCCGCGTGGCCCGCGGGCGGCCACGGTGGTGCGTACGCTCTGTGGACGTACCCGCGGCCGGCTCGTCGTCCGGCCGCCCGGGGTGACGGCCCGGCAGGCCACCGTGGACCGGAGGGCAGGCGTCGTGGACATCGGACTGTCACGGATCACCGTGGACACGCCGCACCGTCGGCTGGACGTGGCGGTGCCGGACCGGGCTCCCGTCGCGGAGCTGCTACCCGAGCTGCTGCGGTTGGCCGGCGCGCCGGTGCCGTCGGCGGAACCGCGTGGGTGGGTGCTCCGCCGCGCGGCGGGCGAGGAGCTGGTGCCCTCCCGGGCGCTCCGCGACCAGGGGGTGCGGGACGGGGAGGTGCTCTACCTCGTCCCGGTGGGCCTGCGCTGGCCGGAGCCCGGGTACGACGACCCGGCGGCGGCGCTGGCCGCCGCCGCGCGTGGTCCGGTGTGGAACGCGGGAGCCACGCGGGCGGTCGCGCTCGCGACCGCCGCGGTCCTGCTCACCGGCGGCCTGGCGGTGGTGCTGGCGCGCCCGGACGCCGTGGGAGCGGCGGCGCCGGCGGCGGTAGCGGCCGGTCTGCTCGCCGCCGCGGCCTGGGCCGCCAGGAGCGGTCGGGACGGGCGCGCCGGGGTGCTGTTCGGGTGGGCGGCGATGCCGTACGCGTCCGCCGCCGCGGCGGCGTGGTCGCCGGCCAACCCCGTGGTGGCGGGCACGGGAGCGTTGCTGGTGGCGGCGCTCGCCGGGTGGGTGGCGACCGCTCGCCCGGTGCCTGTCCGGGCACCAGGGAAGGGGTCGCCACCGGTGTCGTCGTGCGACGGTCGCGCCGGCTACGCCGCCGGCGCGACCGTCGCCGTGCTGGGCGGTCCGGCCGCGCTGGCCGCGGGCGCGTGGGGAGCGGCCGGGGCGGCCGCCGTGCTGGCGTGCGTGCTGGTGTGCGGGTTCGCGGCGCTGCCGCTGGCGGTGCTACGGCTGGCGGGGCTGCCGCCGCCCCCGGTGGCGGACGCCGCGCTCCCCGGCCACGCCGGCCGGCTCCCGGGCGCGGACCGGGTCGCCCGCGCCGACCAGATGCTGGCCGGCGCGCTGGCGGCCTGGTGCGTGCTCGCGGTGGGGTGCGCGGTGGCGCTGGTCAACCGGGGCGGTACGGCCGGGCTGGCGCTCGCCGGGCTCACCGCGACGGCCCTGCTGCTCCGCGCCCGTCACTTCGCCGCGGTCCGGCACCGGCTGGTGATGGTGGTCGGGGGTACGGCCACCGCGGTGGTGGCGGCCGTGGGGCTGGTCGCCGCGCTCCCGCCGGGCGCGCTCGCCGCGGTCGTCGCGGTCGCGGCCGGTGCGGCCCTGGCCGTGGTGGGAGCCGGCGCGATCGAGGACGGCCCACTCACGACCCGCCTCGCCGCCGCGGCCGACCAGGTCGCGGTCGTCGGCGCGGTGCCGCTGGCCGCCGGGGTGCTGGGCCTGTACGGCCGCGCGGCCGAGCTCATGGCCGCCGTCGGCGGCTGACCCGGGCCGTCGGCCCCGCCGGCGCGGTGTCGAGCGTGATCTCTGCCCAGCCGTCCGGATGATGCCGCCTGTCGTGCGTGTGGTCCGGCGCTGGACCGGACCACACGTCCGCGTCACCGGAACAGCCGCGGGAGCGGCAGTCCGGTGAGCACGGTCGTGGCACGCCCCGTCAGCACGGCGAGGATGACCGTGCCGACGATGGCGATGCCGAGCAGCTGCCACAGCAGCCGCCGGAGCGCCACCGCCAGGCGGGTCAGGTCCTCCACGTGGTGGATCAGTCTGGTGATCCGTTCGTGGAGCGACCTCGTCGCGTGCCGGTGGGTGTGGCAACGGATCATCCGGTCTCCATTGGGTCGGTCGGGTTCCGGATGACCGCTGCTACAGCCACTCGGAACCCGAGAAGTGATGTCGGATCCCGAGTGGCACGTGTCCACTTGGATCTCCAAGTATAGATGCTCATTAAAGATGCGGCCAGCGTGTGGCGCCCGGCGCGGGCCACCCCGGGGACGGGTCCGGGGGTATCGTGGTGGGGTGCCGGTGGAGGTGCTGGCACACCGGTGAAGCCGGCCGACCGCATGGCGGCCCGCGGCGTCTTCTCCGAGTGGCGTTCCGTTCTCCGCGAGGCGCCGCGGGGCCGCTATGCGGGGACCATGATCGCGATCGATGTCAGGTCGTGCCCGCCCCGCTTCGGGAACGGCGCGAGAGACCGCCTCGCGTGCCAGTGACATCACAGTGGAGCGCTCAGCCGGACACGTCGGTACGGACCCCGCCCATCGGGGTTTCCGTTTCCTCGGGTCGGCCGAAGGGCGGTCCGGTTGGTATCGTGGTGGGGTGCCGGTGGAGGTGCTGCTACACCGGTGAAGCCGGCCGACCGCATAGCGTTCCGCGGTGCCTTCTCCGAGTGGCGTTCCGGTCTCCGCGAGGCGCCGCCGGGCCGCTATGCGGGTGCCTGGGCGCGCAGGTTGACCAGGAACGGCCCGGCGCGCCTGCCGCTGGAGCGGGCCAGCGAGATCAAGGCGTGACCGGCCGGGATGCCGGTGATGATGTCCGACGCGCTCCAGCGGGGCCGCTCGACCTGCCGGATGCTGACCGAGCGCGTCTCGCCGTGGGTCTCCCCGGTCCGGATGCCGTCGTCGTACCAGCCGGCATGCTGGCTGCGACCCCGCGTGACGTCGAAGCGGTAGTGGTCGCCGAACCAGGCGGAGAAGGTGCGCGCGTCGTCCGGGTTCACGCCCGCGAAGACGGCCTTGCAGCCGGTCGAGCCGAAGACGGTCTCCCGCACGTCAGCCCGGAAGTCGGACAGGGACTGGGTGAGCAGGACCAGCCCGGCGTTGTGGGACCGGACCCGCTGCACGCCCCGGGCGACGTAGTCGTCGACATACCTGCCGGCCTCGTCGATGACCAGGCCCTTGTAGATGGAGCGGTTGCTGTCGGCCGACGACACGACCTGTACGAACTGGGAGACCACCAGCCTGGCCAGGATCATCGACCCGTCCGGATACTCGGCCTCCGGGAGGGCCACCCGCACCCGCAGCGGGCGGTTGATGTCGCGCATCGCGAACCGCGGCCGCGGCAGGTCGAACAGCCGCCGCCACGCAGGGCGGTCGAGCAGCCCGAACCGTTCCACCAGCCCGGCCGCCGGGTCGACCCGCGCCCGCGCCTGCGCCCGGCGGGTGTCCAGCAGCGCGCGGAGCGACCTGCCTTGCGATCCCTTGAGCGCGCTCTTGACCTTGTCCATGGCAGCCTGGTCGGCACGCAGCAGCGCGTGGAGCTCCGGGACGGTAGGGAACCGGCCGAAAGCTTCGCGGAAGGGAGCCAGGCAGGCGTAGAGCGCGTTGCGGGAGGCGTCGACGAAGTACGCTTTGTCGTCGCTGACGTTCGGGGGCAGCAGCGCCGACGCCAGCCGGTCGGCGGCGATGTCCGCGGCGGGCGAGCCGCCGAACATGTCGAACCCGCAGGTCGGGTCGAGCGGGTCGATAGTGATGTCGAACCATCCGTCGTAGGCGAAGTCGACGCCCTTGGGATCGACCACCACCACGCTCGATCGGGCCGCCAGCGCACTCAGGGACAGGTGCTCCACGATCGGCGTGGCCACGCCCCGGGTCTTCCCCGAGCCGGGCGGGCCCACCACCAGCAATGACGTGCGGAGCACGTCCTGGTCGAGGCCGAAGTCGCCGGTGACCGCGTCATCGTTGCGCGAGTCCGGCACCACTCGCCCCAACCGCACCTGTCCCGCCAGGAGGTTGTGCCGCGCGAACCGCGCACCCGGCAGGCTGCGCTGCCCGGAGGCGGGCAGCCCGAAGTCGGCGCCGTGGACCTCGATCTGCCGGGCGATCTCCGCCACCGCCGCGTCGTCGCCAACCGCAGCGAGGAGGGCGTGAGCCAGCCGTGCCAGGTCCACGTCCCGCTGCGGGTCCGCCCGCAACGCGTCGAGCACCGCAGCGGTGCGGGGGTGCTGCCGCCGTACCCACTCCCACGGCGCCTCGGGGCGGTCCGGCCGCCTCATGACTCGAGCTGACTGAGGTACCGCTCCAGCGCCCGGATACGGGTGGCGACCGGGGGATGGGACGCGAGCAGCCGCTCCCGCCAGCGGGCCTCCCGGCGCGCCACGTCCTCGCCCTCCTCCAGGAACTGGTACAGCACCTCCAGCATCGGCTGGCCGTAGCCCAGTCGCGCGGCGACCCGGTCGGCGTACAGCTCACCCCGCCTCATGACGAACGCCTGCAGGAACGGAAGCGCGAACAGCAGGAGCACCGGCGGAAACTGTGTCACCGCCGTGAGGCCGGCACACACGACGCCCGCTACGACGGCGAGGGCGAGGAGGCTTCCGAGCCAGCCCATATGAGACAGAGTCGCAAGGACCAGCCAGAGCAGGAACCACGCGGCCTTCCATGCGAGCCAGCCCGGCAGCGCGTACCAGTAACCGAGGAACCCGGTCCAGGTGTGGCCGGCGAGGTGGTGGCCGAGCTCGTGGGCGAGGATCGCCTCCAGCTGCCGGGGCGGCAGCTTCAACGCCCAACGGGTGACCGCGATGGTATGGCCGGTCGTCGCAGACCCGTTGACCGTTTCGCTCTCCTCTACCCACAGCCGGTAGCTTCCACGACTTCCCGCCGCCTGGGTCACCGCCGTCCAGGCGGACTCGAGCACCTCGTTCTCGCGCAGTGTCGGGCGGCGCAGCCTCATCACCACCACGGCGACCACGTTCTCGACCGGTCGCCACAGCGCCAGCAGCCCGGACGCCAGCCAGCCCGCCACAATCACGTACGCCCAGACGGCGGCGCCGGTGATCGTGGCCACCAGCTGACCCGCCACGATCATCACCGCGAGGCTGAACACGAAGCTCGGGAGGCTCAGCAACAGCTCGGTGGCGGTCGTCGCGTGTACGCCCCGCCGCATGCGGGTCCGGCTCTCCGCCTGCTGGTCGAGGGCTGGGTCGTCGAACCGCCCCGGTGGCCCGTCCACCGACTGCAGCTCGACGTGGGCCTCGCCCGGTCGCTGAGCCGGTATCGATACGCCGCGCCGCTTCCGCGACTGGTCCGACTCCTCGGCAGCTCCCGGCGCCTCCGGCTCCCGCTGCGCTGGATCCCGCGCGCCGGCGGGGAGTTCCTGCGGATGCTCCACACCGCTCATGCCCAATCCCCCGGGCGGTCCGGACCGCCATCCGGCCCGAAGATCGGGCAATGGCGATCGCCCTTGCACAGCGAGACGAACCTCTAATGCATCGTAATAAATCTATAAAGGTCGCCGCAACCGCCGAGCCGCCACTGGGGACGGTCTTCCGGGACGCTACTCCGGGCTCAGCCGGCCAGCCGGCGGCGCAGCGACGCCTCGATCTCCGCCTCCGCCTCCGCGCGGCCCACCCAGGTGGCGCCCTCCACGCTCTTGCCCGGCTCCAGGTCCTTGTAGACGGTGAAGAAGTGTTCGATCTCGAGCCGCTCGTACTCGGCAACGTCCTGAATGTCCTGCACGTGCGCCAGCCGGGGGTCGTCGGCCGGCACGCAGAGCACCTTGTCGTCGGCGCCGGCCTCGTCGCGCATGCGGAACATGCCGATCGCCCGGCAGCGGATCAGGCATCCCGGGAACGTGGGCTCGGGCACCAGCACCAGGGCGTCCAGGGGATCGCCGTCCTGGCCGAGCGTGCCTTCGATGAACCCGTAGTCCGCCGGGTACTGGGTGGCGGTGAACAGCGTCCGGTCCAGTCGGATCCGGCCGCTCGCGTGATCCATCTCGTACTTGTTCCGGTTGCCCTTCGGGATCTCCACCGTCACGTCGAACCGCATTCCGCCCCCTGCCGCGCCGCCGCCCGGACTGCCATAGTCTCGGCTACGGATCGTACGGGGAGGCGGCCGGCGCGGAGCGGAAAGGAGACTCTGGGTGGCGCGAGGGGGGCCGCGGCGGGCGTGGCTGGCCGCGGTCGGGCTGCCGTTGGTCGCGGCCGTGGCCGCCGTCGCCCTCGTGCGGCCGTTCGGGGTCGGACCCGGGCCGGAAGCGCTCGTCCGGAGGATGCCGGCACCCGTCCCAGCGGTGCTGTCGGCCATCGACGCCACCGCACCGATGCCCGACGCCGGCGGGGTGGCCGCCGCGGTCGACGGCGTGCTGGCCCGGTCGACCGCGGACCTCGTGGGTGCCCGGGTGGTCGACGCCGCCACCGGCACCGTCCTCTACGAACGCGACGCCGACGTGCCGGCCGTTCCCGCCTCCGCCACCAAGCTCGCGACGGCGGCCGCCGTCCTCGCCACCCTCGGACCGGCCCACCGCATCCCCACCGTCGCCGTCGCCGGCTCCCGGGCCGGGGAGGTGGTGCTGGTCGGCGGGGGCGACCCGACGCTGGCCGTCGACGAGGACGCGGCGTACCCGCAGGCCGCCCGGCTGGAAGACCTGGCGGCGCAGGTGCGCCGCGCGCTCGGTGGCGCCGCGGTCACCCGGGTCACGGTCGACTCCAGCCTGTTCACCGGGGACGTCTACGGTCCCTGGGACGCCGACGTCCCGACCGGCGGGTACGCCGGACCGGTCACCGCGTTGATGACCGACGGCGGGCGGGTGGACCCGGAGGCCGGCACCCCCGCGGAACGGTTCACCGAGCCCGACCTGGCGGCGGGACGCGCGTTCGCCGAGCTGCTCGGGGCCGATCCGGACGGCGTGACCCGGGGTCGGGCGCCCACGCCCCCGGTGGCGCCGTCACCCGGCCCACCGGCCGCCACGTCGCCGCCGGGGACGCCCTCGCCGACGCCGGCCGCGCCGACGGCGGCACCGGCGACGGGCGGGCCGGCACCCGGCACGGAGCTCGGCCGGGTGTTCTCCCCACCGTTGCTGCGGCTGGTGGACATCATGCTCGCCACCAGTGACAACGTGCTGGCCGAGGCGTTGGCGCGGCTGGTCGCCGCCGCCCGCGGGCAGCCGGTGACGTTCCAGGGCGCGGGCGACGCGGTCGTCGGTGCGCTGGCCGACCTGGACCTGCGGGTCGACGGCAGCCGGCTGGCCGACGGCAGCGGCCTGTCCCGCCGCAACCGGTTGAGCGCCACCCTGCTCACCGACCTGCTCACCACCGCGCTCGCGCGCCCGGACCTGGCGGGTGTGGTCTCCGGCCTGCCGGTGGCGGGGTGGTCGGGCACGCTCGCCGACCGCTACCGACCGCCGCAGCCCGGCACCGCGGCCGGTGCGGGGGTGGTGCGCGCCAAGACCGGCACCCTGTCCGGCGTGAGCTCGCTCGCCGGCGTGCTCGTCACCGCCGACGGACGGCTGCTGGTGTTCGCGCTGGTGGCCAACGGCGCACCGGACGGCACCGCCGACCTGCTCGACGAGGTGGCCGCCACGCTCGCCGGATGCGGCTGTGCCGGGTGACACCCGCGTCACCGAGCCAGCGGCGGGTTTCGCCGTCACGGGTACGGTGGTCGGTATGGCGCAGCTGGTGGACTGGGATCTGGCCGCAGCGACGGCCCGCGTGCTCCGTGGACCGGGCCCGAACATCGGGCCCGAGCATGCCCGGGCGGTCGTGGCCGACCTGCGCCGGCTCACCGACGAGGCGGACGAGCACGTGGCCACGTACACCGGGCTGCGCGCCAGGGTCGACCACCCGCCGGTACGGGTGGTCGACCGCGCCGACTGGGCCGGCATCAACATCGCCGGCCTGCGCGAGGTCATCACCCCGCTGCTGGCCGACCTCGCGGGCGTGCGCGCGGTCGACGACGGGCCGGCCGCCCGGCTCGGCTCGCGGATCACCGGTGCCCAGGCGGGGACCGTGCTGGCGTACCTGTCGGGCAAGGTCCTCGGGCAGTACGAGGTCTTCTCCGGCGACCCCGGCCAGCTGCTGCTCGTGGCCCCCAACATCGTCGAGGCGGAGCGCAAGCTGTCGGCCGACCCGCGGGACTTCCGCCTGTGGGTGTGCCTGCACGAGGTGACGCACCGGACCCAGTTCACCGCGGTGCCGTGGCTGCGCGGCCACTTCCTGTCCGAGGTGCGGGCGTTCGTGGACGCCTCCCGCGCCGACGGGACGCCGTTGGCGGAGCGCCTGCGCGCCGGCGTCGCCGCGCTGGCCGACGCGGTCCGCGACCCGGACAGCCGCAGCAGCGTGCTGGACGTGGTGCAGACACCGGCGCAGCGCAAGGTGCTCGACCGCCTCACGGCGCTGATGACGCTGCTGGAGGGGCACGCCGAGTTCGTGATGGACGGCGTGGGGCCGGACGTGATCCCGAGCGTGGCGACGATCCGCGAGAAGTTCAACCGGCGCCGCCAGGCCGCCAACCCGCTGGAGAAGCTGGTGCGGCGGTTGCTCGGCGTGGAGGTCAAGCTGCGCCAGTACGCCGAGGGACGCCGGTTCGTGCACGCCGTCGTGGAGCGGGTCGGCATGGCCGGGTTCAACCGGGTGTACGAGTCGCCCGACACGCTGCCGCGGCTGTCCGAGCTCGCCGACCCCGGGGCGTGGGTGGCGCGGGTGCACGGCCCGGTCACGACCTGACCATGAGCCGGGTCGCGCCCGCGGTGGCGGCGGTCCGCACGGCGGTACGGACGGCGCTGCGGGACGCCGCGCCGCTCGCGGCACCGCCACCCTCGCGGGCGACTGCCCCGCCGGCGGCCGGACCGCTGGCGCTGGTGGCCTGCTCGGGCGGGGCGGACTCGATGGCGCTGGCGGAGGCCGCGGGCTTCGTGGGCCCGCGCCTGGGCTGGCGGGTCGGGGTGGTCACGGTGGACCACGGGCTGCAGGACGGTTCCCGGGCGCGGGCCGAGGCGGTGGCGACCTGGGCGCGCCGGGCCGGGTTCGCCCCGGTGGAGGTGCTGCCGGTGACCGTCTCCGGTCGCGGTGGCCCGGAGGCGGCCGCGCGCGACGCCCGGTACCGGGCGCTGGCGGACGCCGCGACCCGGCTCGGCGCCTCCGCCGTGCTGCTCGGCCACACCCGCGACGACCAGGCGGAGACCGTCCTGCTCGCGCTGGCGCGCGGTGCCGGGCCGCGGGGACTGGCGGGCATGCCGGCACGGCGCGAGCGCGACGGGGTGCTGTGGCTGCGCCCGCTGCTGTCGGTCCGGCGGGACCAGACCCGCGCCGCCTGCGCCGCCCTGGGGCTGGAGTACTGGGAGGACCCGCACAACACCGATCCGGCGTACGCCCGGGCACGGGTACGCATGACCGCCCTGCCCGCGCTGGTGGAGGCGCTCGGAGACCGGGTCGTGGACAACCTGGCGCGGACCGCGGCGATGCTCGCCGCCGACGACGCCGCGCTGACGCAGTGGGCGAAGCGGGTCCTGGCGGAACTGCCCGCCACGGAGCGGGAAGTGCCGGTGGCCGGGCTGCGGGACCTTCCGGCGGCGGTGCGGACCCGGGTGCTGCACGCCTGGGCCCGTGGCCTCGGCGTGCCCGGCGCCGCGCTGTCGCACCGGCACGTCGCCGCGCTGGACGCGCTGGTCGGCGACTGGCACGGACAGGGGCCGGCGTACCTGCCGGGGGGTTGGGTCGTCCGCCGCCGCGGCGACCGGTTGCAGGCGGAACCGCTCCGGGGTGGCGCAACCGCGGGCGGTCAGGTGTGATAAGCGGGTGACCCATTACCGCAAGCCCCTCCACGCCCCGCGCGGGGTGTGCGCCACCAGCCAGCCGCTGGCCGCCTCCGCCGGGCTGGCCGCACTGCGGCGTGGGGGCACCGCCGTGGACGCCGCGATCGCGGCGGCGGTCGCCCTCACCGTGGTCCAGCCGGGTTCCAACGACATCGGCGGGGACCTGTTCGCGATCGTGTGGGACGGCCAGCGCCTGCACGGCCTCAACGCCTCCGGCCGGGCGCCCGCGGCGCTCACCCGGCAGGCGGTGCTGGAGACCGGCGCGGCACCGGCCGCGACCGAGGCCCACGGCGGCGCGCAGGCCCACCAGGCGGGACACGGCGCGATGCCGGCGGTCGGTTGGGCGTCGGTCACGGTGCCGGGTGCCCCGGCCGGGTGGCGGGACCTGCACGAGCGGTTCGGACGGCTGCCGTTCGCGGACCTGTTCGCCGACGCGATCGCGTACGCCGAGCGCGGGTACCCGGTCTCCCCGACGGTGGCCCGGGGCTGGGTGCGTGGGGTGGAGCGCCACGCCGGCCTGGTCGGCGAGGAGTTCGCCGAGTGGCGCCGGGTGTGGACCATCGGCGGCCGGGCGCCGCGCGCCGGTGAGCGGTGGCGCAACCCCGGCGCCGCCCGCAGCCTCCGGCTGATCGCCGACAGCCGCGCCGAGGAGTTCTACCACGGCGAGATCGCCCGCGCGCTGGTGGAGTTCTCCAAGCGCACCGGTGGGTTCCTGGCCGCCGAGGACCTGGCCGGCCACAGCTCCACCTGGGTCGATCCGGTGTGC
>Ga0079224_100011068_pt1 | contig 12406 bp, 12 predicted proteins | sample Stecom2015_FD_80414 | JGI IMG/M metagenome (GOLD analysis project Ga0079224, IMG submission 80414) | Agricultural soil microbial communities from Utah to study Nitrogen management - Steer compost 2015 | ecosystem: Environmental > Terrestrial > Soil > Agricultural land | place: USA: Utah...
GAAGGAGTCGTCGAGCAGGCGCTTGATGTCGTCGGGGCGCAGGTAGCTCTCGAACGGCCGCATCGCCATGTGGCCGGCCATGTTGTCGGCCGGCTCGTCGCCGGCCACCAGGACGTACGCGGATAGCTCGCAGATCATCACGCTGCTGGCCATCTGATTGTCGAGCAGGAAGCCGAGAGCGCGCAGGAAATCCTCGTAGCCGGTCGGCAGCACGCTCGCTTGCTGGTCATAGCTCTGGCGCTTGCCGCGAGCGGACATCGCCTGGCGCATCAGCGCCGGGAACTGGTCATCCGGGAACTCCAGCGCCTCGGGGCGCCTGCCGCGGGGCGGCATGGCGCGCACGACGAAACCGCCCTCGATCTCGAAGATCGCGGCGCCCCGGTACTGGCCGTCATCGAGGTGCCGGCCGATCACCCGTAGCCGGTTCTGGTACGTCGGCTGGAGCAGCGACTGATCGTTCGTCATGACCACACTTCCGCGCGACATGGGTTCCCGCCGACTCCGTTCGGGGCGAACATCCGCAAGCCCAATCCTACGAACTACTCGACGGAAAACGCCGGCACGCAGGTCCGATCCCTACGGAGTCCGTTCGTGAGATGCTACCCGGACGAGAATCCTATCCGGCCGCGCCGGTTGGACTGCAGACAAGCGTGCCCGCCGGCAGCCTGCCCGTATGGACGATCCCCGACCGGGTATTCGGGCAGTTGACCGGGGCCCGGTCGCGCGGCCGATAATTCGAGTGGATGAACCCGCGAATCGAAAGGAGCTTGCCCGTGGATGCACTCGTCGCCGACGCCCTGCGGAAGGACCGCCTCGTCGATATCACCACGACCGGCCGCCGCAGCGGCGCGCCATCACGCAAGGAGATCGTCTTCCACCACCTCGACGGCGAGATCTATCTCACCGGCATTCCCGGGCGGCGAGACTGGTACGCCAACATGCTGGCGAACCCCGCGTTCACCTTCCACCTCAAGCAAAGCGCGACAGCGGACCTGGCGGCTCGCGCTCACCCGATCACCAGCGAGCAGGAGAAGCGCCTCGTGCTGGCCGAGATCCTGCCGAGCATGAACCGGGCACACGAGCTCGAAAAATGGGTTGCTGGTAGCCCGCTCGTGCGCGTCGAGTTCCTCGACCAGTAGCCCGCGCTAGGCGGCGATCCCGGCCCGCTGGATCTCGGCCAGGTGGTCGCGATCGGCGATGACGTCGATGGCGACGATCCGGCCGTCGATTACCGTCATGTCGAGGATCAGCAACATCTGCCCACCCGGCGCGACGACGACGCCGACCGAGTCTCCCAGCAGCGCGGCGTACGCCTGCTGTGCGCGCCCCAGGAAGAACTCCGCGACAGTCCGCGCTCCGCGCATCTCCGCGGTGCCCCCGACTCGCAGCGCGGTCAGATCGGCGCGCGTGACCACGTCGGGGTCAAGCACGGCGAGCAAGCCCTCGAAGTCCGCGTTCCGCGCGGCGGCCAGGAAGGCCTCGACGACCTCCCGCTGGCGGGCGATGTCGACCGACCCATCCGGTTCAGCGCCGCGCACGCGTCGACGGGCACGGCTGGCGAGCTGCCGGGCGGCCGAGGCCGAGCGCCCGACGATCGGGGCGATCTCCTCGAACGGCACGCCGAACATGTCATGCAGCACGAATGCCAGCCGCTCCGATGGCGTCAGCACGTCGAGCACGACCAGCATCGCCGTGCCAATCGAGTCGGCCAGCAGCGCCTCCTCTTCCGGGTCGACTGCCTCGCCCGCGAACCGGTAGCTCGCCGGCGCGACGGCGTCGAGCGAGTCCTCACGCCGGGACGCGCGCGAGCGCAGCATGTCCAGGCAGACCCGCCCGACGACGGTCGTTAGCCAGCCCCTCAAGTTCTGAATTTGGTCGGCGTCGGAGCGGCTGAGCCGCAGCCACGCTTCCTGGACGGCGTCGTCCGCCTCGCTGGCCGAGCCGAGCAAGCGGTAGGCCACCGAGCGCAGGTGGCCCCGGTGATGCTCGAACTCGGCCGCCAGGAATTCTCGATTTTTCATCAGTGCCTGTCACATTCGTTGGTCGCGATCCGTCAATGTAATGACGGACCGCACGCGATGGACGTGACAAGGAGCTGCGCGATGTAGGAGCCGGATCGAGGGCGCAACCGGATCGTTCACCTCGATGCTGCGGTGACGAGCGCCTTGATCGGGAGCGGCGCGCAACGGCGCGTGCCGAGGCTTTCCGGAATCGAAGTCAACGAAAGTACGTCAAAGTAGACGAGGTCAAAGGAGACAAGATGCAACCACGCATGAAGAACCCGGCGTCGGTCGTTCCCGGAGCGGTGGAAGCGACGCAGAAGATGTGGGGCGCGGCGCTCAAGAGCGGCGTGCCGCAGAGCACGCTCGACCTGGTGCATATTCGCGCTAGCCTGATCAACGGCTGCGGATTCTGCCTGGGCCTGCACACCAAGGAGCGCCACTCCGCTGAAGAGCTCGCCCGCTTCCTCTCCGTCGGTGGTTGGCGCGAGGTGCCCGGCTTCACCGACGCCGAGCGCGCGGCCCTGGCGCTGACTGAGGCCGTGACTCGTATCGCCGACAGCAGCGACCCGGTGCCCGACGAAGTCTGGGATGAGGCGGCGCGCCACTACGACGAGCAGCAGCTCGGCGGACTGCTGGTGGCCATCTCGACGGTCAACGTCTGGAACCGCTTCAACGTCGCCACGCGGCAGATCGCCGGCACGGGCTGGGACTAGCTCACACTCCCCCAACAATCAGACTCAGCCGCCAAGAAAGCGGCGCCGGTGGTGGGGACCGGCGCCGCTTTTCACAAGAGGAGACAATAGGTTCGCAATCGAACCTGCCGCGAAGCTCTGGCGCTACCCAGACCTCCGCACTGGGACTATCCTATGTGGGGCAGGTACAAACTGGCCAGAAACGAAGGTCGGAGACCCGACCCGGGACGTTCGTCTACATCAGAGGAGGCTGGATGCCGGAGAGACATCGGCTGCGAGTGGGGTTGGTCGTCGGGCAGCGCGAGAGCTGGCCGGAGTTGGTGCGCCGGGCGCAAGTGGCCGAGAGCCTGGGGCTTGACACGATCTGGGTCGTCGACCACTTCTTTGGTGGCCGCGATGAGATGGCCCCGACCCATGAGGCCTACACCGTCCTGGCGGGCCTGGCGATGGCGACCGAGCGGGTGCGGCTGGGCGTGATGGTCGCCGGCAACACCTACCGCAACCCGGCCCTGTTGCTCAAGCAGGCTATCACCGTCGATCACATCTCGAACGGCCGAGTGGACTTCGGCATCGGCGCGGGCTGGTGGGATCGCGAGCACGAGGCGTACAGCTACGAGTTCCCCTCGGCGGGTGACCGGGTGACGATGTTCGAGGAAGCCCTGGCGGCCATCGAGAGCTTTCAGACCAACGAGCGCACGAACTTCGAGGGCAAGTTCTATCGCTACGTGAACACGCCCTTCGAGCCGAAGTCGCTCCAGGAAGGCGGCCTTCCGATCGTCATCGGGGCCGGGGGCCCACGGATGCTCGGGATCACAGCGCGCTACGCCGATATCTGGAACACGCGCAGCCCGCTGGATGACGCCGTGGCCAAGAGCAAGCAGCTGGATGAGAAGTGCCGCGAGATCGGGCGCGACCCGCGCGAGATCATGCGCTCGGTCTGGCCGCACGACAACCAGCTCGGCTCGCTTGACACGCTCACCAACTACATCACCAGCTTCCGCGAGCAGGGCTTCGACGACTTCCAGTTCACCTGGCCGGAGAACGACGACGAGATGGCCGTCGTCGAGGAGGCGGCCCGCACGGTGATACCCGAGATGCGAGGCTAGCGTATGGTCTTTCCTTCACTGGAGACGACCGGCCTGTTCGCGATCGCGGCGCTGACGCTGCTGCTGATCCCCGGACCGGCGGTGATGTACATCACGGCGCTCGGCCTGCGCGAGGGCCGCACGCCGGCGATGGGCGCGGCGATCGGACTGGGGCTCGGCAACTTCGTGCACGTCGTCGCGGCGGCGGTCGGTTTGTCTGCCCTGCTGGTCTCGTCGGCGCTGGCCTTCTCGGCCGTCAAGTACGCCGGCGCGGCATATCTGATCTACCTGGGTATCCAGACGCTGCGCAAGCGAGGCGAGGTCAAGGCCGAGGTGGCGATCAGCGGCACAACCGTGCTGCGGGAGTTCCGCCGCGGCGTGGTCGTCAATGCCCTCAATCCCAAGGTGGCCATCTTCTTCCTGGCGTTCGTCCCGCAGTTCCTGCGCCCCGAGCGCGGCGGAGTCGCTTTCCAGGTGTTGATCCTCGGCCTGCTCTTCGTGCTGCTCGGCATCCTGACCGACGCGGTCTATGGCGTCACGGCCGGGCAGCTTGGCGTTTGGCTGCGCGGGCGGCTGGCGGTCCAGCGGCGCATCCAGACGGCCAGCGGGCTCACCTACATCGCTCTAGGCGTGCTGGCGGCCATCGCCAACGTCGATCGGCCCCAAACCTCCGGGGCGGCGATGCGATGAATGACGGCCAGCTTGCCGCCGCCCGCCGGTTGCTCGACGCGCTCTGCGACGCCGAGCGGCTGGCGGTGGCCGGCCGGCTGGCCGAACGCTCCTGGAGCGTGACCGAGCTGGCCCGGGAGCTCGGCATCCGCCCGCAGGGAGTCATGCGTCACCTCACGGCGCTCGAAAGTGCCGGCCTGATCTTCCGCGACGGTGGCCGTCCGGAGCAGTTCTGGCTGGATGCCGAGAGCCTGCGCAGCCAGGCCGCCGAGCTGCGCCCCGACGAGGCCGACGCATTCACCGACGAGGCCGAGGACGCGGCGAAGATCCTGCGCGCGTTCATCGTCGGCGAGCGGTTGACCCACCTGCCGGTCCAGCGCAGCCGGCGGCTGGTCGTCCTGCGCTGGCTGGCCGACCACTTCGAGCCCGGCCGCATTTACCAGGAATCCGAGATCAACGAACTCCTCGGCCAGTTCAACGACGACTACGCCCTGCTCCGCCGCGAACTCGTCGACGAGGGCTTCATGGCCCGCGACCACGGCGTCTACTGGCTGAGTGAGGGATCAGTGAGTAGTTTGTAGGTTGTAGTTTGTAGGACGAGCCCTCACCCGCGGCCGCGGCCTTTCCTACAACCAACGAACTACGAACGACAAACTCATGCCACTTCCAGCGGCGGGATGCCGAGTTCATCGCAGACCTGGGTGAACCAATCGATGACCTCGCGGTGGAGGGGGATGCCGTCGCGGAGGCGGCGGGAGAGTTCTTCCTCTTCGGCGATGCCGGGGTAGATGACGCGCTCGTGGCCGGGGGCGGTCGGAGTCTGGAGGAGCGTCTCCAGCATCTCATCCATCGAAGCCTTGAACCGGTCGACGTCGCCGAAGGCGCTGATGTCGTAGGCCGCCAGGAACTGCTTCGAGCCCGAATCGGGGTCGAGCATCGCGGGAACAGCCGAGCCGAGCACGCTGCAGAGGATCTCGTTGACCAGCGCCAGGCCGTAGCCCTTGTGCGAACTCATCTCGCGGGTGCTGCCCAGCGGGAGCATGACATACTGGTCGCGTGGCGGCAGGTAGGCGTCTTCCATGATCGGGGCGCCATTCCAGCCGGCGATCCAGCCGCCGTGCAGCGGCACGTTCAGGCGGTCGGCGAGCACCAGCTTGTTGGCGGCCACCACCGAGGTGGCCGCGTCGTAGAGGAAGCGCGGCTTGGTGCCGGTCGGCGCGGCGACGGCGATCGGATTGGTGCCCAGGCGCGGGGCGGCGCCGAAGGTCGGCGCGACCAGCACCCCGCCGGCCGTCAGCGAGACACCGATCATGTCCTGGTCGGCGGCCAGCATGGCGTGATAGCCCACCGCGCCGGTGTGGCCGACGTTGCGCAGTGTCACGATCCCCGCGCCGGTCTGGCGCGCCTTCTCGATAGCCAGGCGCATCGCCTTCGGTCCCTGGATGATCCCGAGCGTGCCGCCGCCGTCGACTGCCGCGGTCGAAGGGCGCTCCTGGAGCACCGTGAACTCGCCGCGCGGGTTCAGCTTGCCCTCGCGATACTGGTTGACGTAGACGCGCAGCATGTTGGAGACGCCGTGCGACTCGACGCCGCGCAGGTCAGCGTACAGCAGCACGTCCGCACCCTGCCGGGCGTCATCTGCCGCGATGCCGAGCGCCATGAAGATGTTCTCGACCGTGGCCCGCAGAGCCTGGTCCGGGACCCGCACCTCATCGGCGGCGGGGACGTGGAAGCGCTCGAGCATCAGAGCCTCTCCAGTCGTTCGATGTTCAATTCGGCGGTGACCTGGTCGAACCACTCGATGACTTCGCGGTGGTAGGGGATCCCGTTCTTGCTGCGCTCAGCGAGCGTTTCGGCCTCAGCGACACCGGGGTAAATGACGCGCTCGGCGCCCGGCGCAGGCTTGGTCTCGAGGAGCATGCCCAGCATGTCATCCATCGTCTGCTTGAAGCGTTCGACGTCGGTGAAGGCGGCGAGGTCGAAGGCGGCCAGGAAATGGCGCGAGCCGACCTCCGGGTCGAGCATCCGCGGCACCGAGCCACTCAGCAGCGTCGCCAGCACCTCGACCATCAACGCCAGGCCGAAGCCTTTGTGCGCGCCCAGCTCGCGGGTGCTGCCGAGCGGCAGCTGGTGGAAGTCACCGTCCTCCGGCACCGGCGTCTCCTCCATGATCGGCGTGCCCGTCCAACTGGCCACCCAGCCGGGATGCAGGGGCACGCCCAGGCGACGTGCGATGCGGATCTTGTTGCTGGCGATGGCCGACATGGCGGCGTCGAAGAGCAGCCAGGGGCGCTCGCCGGCGGGCGCGGCAACGGCGATCGGGTTCGTGCCCATGCGCGGCTCGGCGGCCAGCGCCGGCAATACCTGGGAACCGCTGGCGGTCATCGACAGGCCGACCATGTCCTGCTGGGCGGCCAGCATCGCGTGGTAGCCGATCGGGCCAGTGTGGCCCAGATTTCGGATCGAGGCCGTTGCCACGCCCTGCTCTCTGGCCTTCTCGATGACCAGCCGCATTACCTTCGGGCATTGGATCAGGCCCAGGCCGCGGTCGCCGTCGATAACCAGGCCGGACGGCGACTCGATGACGTAGTGGAGTTCCGGCGTCGGGTTGAGCTGCCCGGTGCGGTACTGCTGGACATAAACCCGGAGCATATTGGAGACGCCGTGCGTCTCAACACCCCGAAGGTCGGCATAGACCAGCACGTCGGCCCCTTGCCTGGCGTCCTCCTCCGGCACGCCGACGGCCATGAAAATGCGCTCGACCGTCGCGCGTAGTGCCTCGGGCGGCACTCGAATCTGGTCGGCTTCGGGGACATGGAACCGCTCGAGCACGGTGGAACTCCGCTTCCAGAGGGCTTGTCAATGCTCGTACACGGGTTCTTATAGCAGCGTTGGGCCCGGCGGTAAACAGAAGTTGGGAACCCGTCAGGGAATACCGCGGAAGCGTAGGCTCAGCCCGGATCGACCACCGTTACAGGGGCGGTGTAAAGCGGACAGATCTTTCGATTGCGGCGTCGCTAATCGATCAAGGGTGCGAACGAGGTCGTCATCGCCCTACTGTGTAGACGCAAGCGGTCGCCGTGCTACGGCGTGGCCGGGACGCGAGGGCGGTCGGGCTCGGTGGCGCGCTCGTCGGTGAGCAGCGGGCTGACCGCTTCGGCGTCGCGCTGGCGCGGCAAGGTGTGGAGCGCCAGGTAGCAGAGCACACCGAAGTAGAGCGAGACGAACATGCCGTGCGAGATCGTCGCGAAGGTGTCCAGCCGGGACCAGACGACGACGGCGCCGCTGAAGCCCTGGATCAGGATCAGGGCGGCGGCCGCCGCCGAGCCCCAGAAGAGATCCGGGCGCTGCTCGCGCAGCCGCGCAGCGTAAGCGAACAGGGCAACGACGCCCAGCATCAGCACCAGGGCCGACACGCGGTGGCCAAAGACGATGCCCATCGGTCCATCGAGCGCGGTGGGGATCACGTTGCCGTTGCAGAGCGGCCAGTCGGTGCAGGCCAGGCTGGCTTCCCGGTGGCGCACGTAGGCGCCCCAGTAGACGACCAGGTAGGTGTAGCCGAGCAATCCGAAGACGATGGTGCGGAAGTGACGGGGCAGGGGGCGATCGCGCAGGCGATCCCAGTGGCCCTGCTCGTAGATGAAGATCGCGGTCAGCAGAACGCTGGCGAACGCGATCAGCGAGATGCCGAAGTGCAGCGCCAGGATCTCCGGCGTCTGTGGCCACATCACGGCCGCCGCGCCGAGCGCCGCCTGGATGAAGAGGAAGCTCACCATCAGCGGGGCGAAGAACTTGATCTCCTTGCGCCGCCGCCAGAAGACCCACGCGCCGATGCCGGCGCCGACGATAAAGAAGGTCTCGATACCGACGACGAAGCGGTGCGAGTACTCGATCATCGACTCGACCGCGTAGCTGGGCACGAACCGGCCGTTACACAAGGGCCAGGACTGCCCGCAGCCTTCCTCGGAACCGGTGGTGGTCACCAGCGAACCCTGGATAAGGACGATGAACATCCCGATCGCCGCGACGACGGTCAGGCGCTTGATGAAGGTCTGCACGGATCGGTTCTCCCCCAGGCAGTGTGCGTACGTGTCGGTTCGCTCGACCCGCTGCCGGGCTACGCAGACGGCGCGCGGCGGCGCCGGTCGATCTCTTCCCTCGCGTGCCCGCTCGCCAGCCCTCCACAGCGGCGCGAGCCGGTGCTCCATCGCCGGGAATTGTACGCCGTTCGCCGCTTTTCGGCCCGTCCTCAGGCCAAACTGAGCGTCTTTAAGCCGGCCAGCGCGCCAGCCATCATGAAGCCGGCGTCGCTCCCGGCAGTGATGAACTGGAAGCCCTGGTCGGCGCGTGCGCGGGCGTCCTCCGGCGAGGCGGCGGCGATGCCCGGGATCTTGCCGACGGCCTTGCAGGCGCGCACGATCTCGGCCAGCGCCTCGGCGTGGCGCTCGTTCTCGGCGGCCTTGCGCGGGTCGATGCCCATCGACAGGGCCAGGTCCGCCGGGCCGGCCCAGCAGCCGTCGATGCCGTCAACCGACATGATCGCCTCGCAGTTCTCGACCGCGGTGATGCTCTCGATCTGAACGGCGACGAAGATCTCCTGGTTGATCCAGTCCGGGTAGTCGCCCCCGTACAGGCCGGCTCCGCCCCAGCCGAACGAGCGCTTGCCGCGCGGCGGGAGCAGGCAGGCATCAGCGGCGGCCTGGGCATCCTCGACGCTGTTGACCATCGGCACGACGATGCCCATGGCGCCTTCGTCTAGCAAGCGGCCGATGAGCGTGTAGTCGTTGCTCGCCACCCGCGCCATTGGGATCGCCGGCGAGCGGCGCATGACGGCCATCGACTGGTGGACCTGGTCGAGCCCGAAGGAGCCATGCTGGGTGTCGAGTAGGATCCAATCTATCCCGGTGTGGGCCAGCATCTCGGCGGCGCGCACTGAGCCCATGCCCAGCGCGTAGCCGAACGCCGGGCTCCCGGCCAGCATCTTGGCCTTTGCGGTATTGGTTCGCATTCCCGTCCCTCTCGAACGTATCGAAATCTGCGGCAGTCTAGCGCCAATCGCCGCGCGTTTGGTCCCCTCGTCGGAGACTGTACCGGCCAGGATCTCCCGGAGTGGGGCACGTTTGCCTCCACCGGCCGACAGGCGCTACCGCGTCGACGGGTGGAACGAGCTCCATCCCTACGGGCACGGATGTCCCGAGCCACTGGGCTCGAGTCAGTTGTCGTATGGATGACCTTCGGCTGTGACCCCGTACCTCCATCGGGCGATACTTGTCATGGCGAGAGCGTAAGAGAGGTCGGCCATGAGCGCGGAGATGATCGATCGGTATCGTGGCGTGCTGGTCGGCAGCGCGGCGGGAGACGCGCTGGGGGCGACCGTCGAGTTCATGGACCGCCACGAGATCCGCAGCCGGTACGGGCGCCACACGGAGATCGTCGGCGGGGGCTGGTTGAGCTTGCCGGCCGGTGAGGTGACCGACGACACGCAGATGGCGCTCTGCATCGCGCGCTCGATTGCCGAGCGGGGGACTTTTGACTCGGAGGACATCGCGGATCGCTTCGTCGAGTGGTATCACTCCAACCCGCCTGACATCGGCAACACGACCCGGCTGGCGCTCCAGTACCTGGCCGGCGGCCTGGACTGGCGCGAGGCCGGGCAGCGCACGAACGAGCGCATGCGGCCGCGAGACGCCTCGAACGGCTCGCTCATGCGCTGCGCCCCGGTCGCGCTGTTCGCGCGCGGCGACGCCGACGCCCTGGCCAACCACTCGGCCGACTCCTCCCGCATCACCCACGCCAACCCGCTGGCGGTCGATGCCTGCGTGGCCCTCAATGCTGCAATCGCCGCGCTGCTCGATGACCCTGGCTGCGATCCCATCGAGGTGGCGACCGAGGCTGCCAGCGAGCCAGAGGTACGCGATGTATTGGTGATCGTGCCGGGTCTCGGAGCCGAGCCGGAAGACGCCAGCGGCTTCGTGTTGGCGACATTGCAGTGCGCGTTCTGGGCCGTCACGCATCACGACACGCTGGAAGCTGCTATCGTGGCCGCCGTCAACCTGGGCGAGGACGCCGACACCACCGGCGCGGTCGCCGGAGCGCTGGCCGGCGCCAGGTGGGGTCACCAGGCCATCCCTACTCGCTGGCGCGACGCCCTTCTGGCCCACGACGAGCTAGTGACGCTGGCGGATCGGCTATTCGCGCTTTCCAACGGTCGAGGCTAACTGCCACTGTCTCCGCAGCGCGAATCACCTATAAGCACATTGGTGAACGGGCGAGTTTCCTCGTAAGGACGAACACGATCAGGCGTCGTCAGATGATTGCGATCCGACGGCGGTATTGACCGGGGGGCCGCCGAGCTTCAAGTACCGCTGGACGCTCATGCGGTTGCGGCTGTCGTCGGCCAGCCCGAGGATGGCCAGCAGCTGATCTTCGTCGGCGCCGGCTTTGGCCAGCTCCACGGCGTAGGTGTCGCGAAGCGACTGTGGGGTCACCTTCTTGGTGATCCCGGCGAGTCGCGCGATGCGCTCGACCAGCTTGTTGACCGACTGCGGCAGCATGTCGAACAGCTTGCCGTCCTCGCGGATGCCGTAGTGCTCCTCATAAGCGGCCAATAGGGGGCCGAACTCGGGAGAGGCGGCCAGCTTGCGCTCCTTGTTCTGCATCCGAGCGCGGCGCGGGAAGATCGTGATCTCCGCCGAGCCGTCGGGCGCCACGTCGATGTCCATGCGCTCCAGGTCAAGGAGCTCCCCGCGGCCCAGGCCCAGCCGGAGCATCAGCCAGCACATCAGCGCCGCGCGGGGCGAGTCGTCGCGGGCCGCCTCCAGGAAGGCGCGCTGCTCGTCGGGATGGAGGGGCTTGGGGCTCTTCAGGGCGATCTGGTCCGGATAGAACTCATCGGTCGGGTCGGTCGAGATGACGCGTTCGACCTCGACCAGCCAGCGGAAGAAGCTGCCCAGCGTCGTCAGCCGGCGCTTCTTGGTGGAGCGAGTGTTGGACTCGCCGAGGAATTTCGCGACGTCGCGCCTGGTGATCTGCTCGACGCGCTTGAGCCCGACGCACTGCTCGAACTTGGCGAGGTCGTAGCCGTAGGACTTGATCGTATTGATCGGGCGCTGCTGTTCTTCCAGGTACCGGCGGAACCAGTAGCGGGCGACTGGCAGTTGCGAGTCGGCCCGCAGGGGACCGATGACGCCGAGCTCCGGCGCGAAGTTGCCGCTGGCGGCGACGTCGAAGAGCGGCGGCTGGACCGGCCTGCCGGAGTCGTGGGAGTCGCTCATGAACACCCTCCGGTTCGATGCTGCGTCCGACGCGTTCGCCCCAAGTGTAGCGGGGGCAGGGGTCGTTCGTAGTTTGTAGGAAGAGGCTCCCTTCCCCGGCCGCGGCGCAGAGGGCACTTCCCTCCCACCGACCTATGAACTACAAACGACGAACCACAAACTGGGGATTGGAATGGGAAGCCGGATGACGACGCTTGATGCCTGGTTGGACCGCTTCTTTAAGGCGTACTACCGCCTCCATCCGGTGAATGCGACGTTCATCGGGGTGCACGAGTATGACGATCGGTTGCCCGATTACAGCCGGAACGGGGTCACGGATGCGGTCGCCGCGTGCTGGAAGCTGCTGGATGATCTGGGCGCGCTGGGTGGCGAGGCTGCTACGCCCGCGCAGGCGGTCGACCGGAAGCTGGCGGAAGGGTATCTGCGAGTACGGCTGTGGGAGTACGGCTCGGGGCACTTCCAAGCCGGTAATCCGTCGCACTATGTCGGCGAAGCGGTCTTCGGGCCGCTGTCGTTGTTTCTGCGCGAGGCCAGGCCGCTAGAGGAACGGCTGGATGCGGCCTGGGGGCGCTTCTCGCAGGTCCCGGCCTTCCTCGAAGCGGCGCGGGAGAACGTCAGCGCCGCGCCGCTGGAGTGGATCGAGACGGCGATTGAGGAGTGTCAGGGCGGCATCGCCTTCGCGA